>Ga0208644_1000173_pt1 | contig 44656 bp, 64 predicted proteins | sample VirMetDEL_Nov_18_FD_184517 | JGI IMG/M metagenome (GOLD analysis project Ga0208644, IMG submission 184517) | Aqueous microbial communities from the Delaware River and Bay under freshwater to marine salinity gradient to study organic matter... | ecosystem: Environmental > Aquatic > Marine >...
ATATATAAATATATATATATATATATATATATATATATTAAAAGCTATATATAATAATATATATAAAGCTTCTTATATATACTAAAGATAGTATATCATAGCTTTTGGTTTATGTAAAGCTTTATTTACATAAATATACTATGTAAAAGCTAATATTAGTAAACTAATATATCCTCCCCTGTATAAACAGCCGTAGGCTGTCCATGCGCTTAGAACCCCCGAAAGGGTCGGCAAGCTACCCTGCCTCACCCTAAAGGGTTTCGTGGCCTCCTAGGGCCATACAGGAGCTTCTAGAGGCACTTGAATAGAAGACGTCCCCCTAGCTAATTTTTTGCGGATAAATTTGAGTTGCAATTCTCTTCGACATGACACCCCCGACTCCCCCTCCCTACCCCTAGCCTAGTGTTATAGTATAACATTACATATTAGCACTAGCTAATGCGACCAATAGTGTACCGAGTAGTACAGTAATTAGTAATACTACTAACAAGCCAAAGGGGGTGAATTAGTTGCATTTGAAACTATTAACCTCCCCCTAATATAAACAATCGCTTATATACAAAGCAGCTAATATATCCCATGCCTAAATTATGCACCATTATGGTGCGTTAATTGCCCGTGCTACTGGTGGCTCTGTGTGGCTCTCTGTGCCTGTTTTGCCCTTGCCTGTGGTGTTGCATACCCTTGTGGGCGATATGGGCAAGGGCTGAGTTATCCACAAGCTAGCTTACTAGTTATCCACAGTTTATTCTGTTCAGGTTGTATTGTCTTATTAATCAATAGCTTATAATTATTTTTATGCATTCGTTTGCAAAAGCTTGACGTGCTGCACGGGTGTGCTATTATGTACTCATAGCCTAAGCAATACCGCTGAGGCAAAAAGCCGAGGCACACCGCTAAGGCATGACAAGGGAGCATTAAACATGGCAAGCGATACCAACACAGTGATTAACACCCTGCGCAGCATTAACGATTATGACACCCTGTTAGCTGCTATCGAAACACTAGAGTCTGTCGTATATAACTTTGAAAATCCTGAATGCTCATGCGACTACTTGAGGGACGCAGCAGATACGGAGGTGGAAGCATACACAAGCGGAGCATATAAACTAATCAAAGCCCTGCGCTTAATGGCAGACTAAAGCATAGCTTTTTAGAATGCCTTGTGTTATCATAGGGCATTCAATAAAGGCTAGGCATAATGCCTAAGCTAGGGCAGTTCGGTCATAACTTTTAACGGAGGATAGCACAATGAGCATTGATATTATGGTGGATAGATTGCTAAGCGATGGATTTATTCTTTCGGCACGGTTGCCCAATGGCGACTTGTTCAAAATGCGGTATATGGATTATGGAATTCGGGAAGCTAAACAATTATTCCGTGCCGATTATAAGGCACAAGCTAACAAGGGAGCATGAACAATGTATGCCACTTACTTTTATAATTTCGATTATTCGGTTCATTCTGCAACACTGGAAGAGGCACAAGAGATGGGCAGGAAATCGGGATTTCAATACAAGATTTACAAACTGGAAAATAAAGCTTGACAGATACTAACTAACCTGATACGATACACAAACAATCAACAGAGGTTATTATGTTTAAGGTAGTGGAAAAAGACAATCATTTAGCGGTGCATTGCATATGCGATACGATGGAACGCGCTGAACGATGGATAAATGTAAATGCCGTGGAGTATTGCCAGAAAGGGTATTTCATGGACAAAACACTCACCCCAGAAAGCTTCACCATACAAACACAAACACCTAAAGGATAAGACAATGACTAGGCAAGATTATTTAGATAAACATCCACAATATAACAGCCAAGAATGGTGTGTACAAAAGGTTGGCGAAGGTCTTGGGTGGTGGCATTGGAGAGCGTTATACATAGGCGGAACATTTTCAGAGCGATATAGCATTAAACTTTCACAATCATATTGGAGAAAATAGAGATGAAAAAGACAGTTAATTACTATGATTTTGTACGTGCTTTCCAAGATGCAGGGCGCGGGGATCAATTCAGCCTAAAAGCATTGGGAGCTCTCTTCGACTACCTTGAGGAATATGAGGAGAGCTGCGGGGAGGAAATAGAATTGGACGTTGTTGCCATATGCTGCGACTGGAGGGAAGAACACTGGCAAGATATTGCAGACAATTACAACGTAGACTTGTCCGACTGTGGTGATGAACAGGAAAAACTAGAAGCAGTGGAAGCTTTTCTAGAATATCACACGCAATACGTGGGCATGGATGAGGGCGTATTTATATACGTGGCATTCTAAGCTAGTGCGGTCATCATTCGCTATTGACAACGGCAACAATTCATGATATATTGACAAACTAAACGGAGATTAAAATGCACACTGAAACAATATCTATTTATAAATTTAATGAATTATCCGACTCCGCAAAACAAAGGGCAATATCAGACTGGCGGAATGATGGCACGGAATTCCCGTGGTTCGATGAATACATGGCAAGCCTTAAAGAATTCTGCAAGCATTTTAACGTGAGCATTAAAGATTATTCAGTGGGCACAGGCTGTCATTCTTATGTAGATACGGATGCAAAAAACATACATTTTCGACATATTAAACTGCATGAATTTAGTCCAGAATATATGCCAACTGGATTCTGTTCAGACATTGCACTCTGGGGAACATTCTATAAAGACTTTAAGGCTACTGGGTGCGCATTGCAGGCTTTCAATTATGCCATTGATGCTTGGGTTCGGGACATTTTGGCAGACATGGAGTATCAAGAGAGCGATGAGGCTATAAGCGAAAGTATAGAGTGCAATGAGTATGAATTCACAGAAGACGGCGAGCTATGGAATTAAGCCGACAGCTATACAATAACATGATATATTGATAGACACTCACAAAGGAGATTAAAATGGGTAATATGGCATATTGCAGATTTGAAAATACACTGGCAGACCTTGAGGATTGTCAAGATAATTTTAATAGGGTTGAATCAATTGAGGAGGCACAGGCAGCTATTGACCTTTACAGGCTATGCGCCACAATTACAAACGAGGTTAGCTTGTCGCGCCTTGAGCGCAAGCTCAAAGAATTGGAACAGGAGCTAGAAGAGGATGAAGACGATGAATAAATACAAAATCTACCTGAATGAGGGCCTTATTGCTGAGGGTGAATACAAATCAGAGTATGAAGCACGGAAAGCATTTGCAGCACTGTTCAAAATTAACATTAGACATTTTACAGCAGAAGAGGTGGCACAATGAATAGCAATCAATATAAACTAGGCGTTAGGTTGAATCAAATGGACTGTGAGGATAGCTTGGGCTATCATAAGAAAGCTGAACGATGGGACAACATCGGGATTATTGTAGGTGTCATCGGCTTCGCCGTTGTGTTATACTCTTTCCTCTTTTAAGGAGATTGATGTGAAATATGTGCGCTACATTAAAGACGACAATGCTTTTATGCGGAAAGGGGACATCGGAATCGTAGAAAAGGAACACGACAGTGGCGACTTAGAGGTGAGGTGGCTAAATCCAATACAGCCTCATATAGAAAGCGTTCCTACTTGGTTTGTGATGCGTGCCAATGTTGAGGTGATTGAATGAAGCGATATTCTGTAAACATTGTTGACACCCTGCTTGGTATTATCGTTGTGGGAATTGTTATTTATATAACACTGGGGAATCTATGAAAGAAAAACTATCTGATATGGTTGGCACAATGATTTTGTGTGCGGTGTGGGTAATGATTCTTTATTTTCTATTTTGGAGTACGACATGAGATGTAGGGCTTGCGATTCATCTATTGAGGGGCGACCACGGATGGTGATGGATGAAAATAAATTCACTCATGTCTTAATTGACGACCTATGCGGATATTGCATAGTTCAATCAAAGCTCAAGTATTCAGATGATGATTTGAGGGATGTATACACAGGAGTTCAATATGCGAATTTCAAGGTCATTCGTTAAGGAACATGCCCCGACAGATGGAATAGTTAGGGTTAATCATAACGAGAATGGGTGTGTAGGCGACAGCGAGAGCTGCGTCATTAGAAACGAGGGTGGCAGGATTAGTGCTAAGTGCTATCGTTGTGGTGGGTGGCAGGTTATAGACAATGACTCGTTCAATCCTGCACGGGTTGCTTCGGTCATCAAGCGTGAAGCACAACTACCAAGCGACTGTGTTCCTGCATGGCACACAATGCCACGACAGGGCAGGGAATGGCTAGACAAGGCACACATAGGGCAAAGCCTTTGTGATTCCGTAGGAGTGCAATGGAGTGAGCGTACACAGCGTATGTACATCCCTGCTCGAAACATCTATCAACAGTGGTGGGTGGGGCGTAGCTTTTCCACTAACGAGGCACGGTACAAAACATTAGCAACGCTAAAGGATAGTTGCTTTGCTATTAGCTTTGTTAATAGAAACAAACTGAGCAACAGGATTTGGATTGTTGAGGACTTACTGAGTATGTATCGTGTAGCACAGGCAGGCAACGACTGTATGGCTCTATGCACCACGACAATTAGCGACAAGGCTATTGCAATGCTTGCTAAGTTGGGGTATAATAAGGCTACTCTTAGCTTAGACAATGACAATCCGCAAGTGATTATGGCTAACAGTAAGATTGCACAGCGACTAGGATGGATGAAGGATGTATGCAGGTCGGATTTAACGACTGACCCCAAGTATTATTCCCCTGACGAACTGAAGGAGATGGTATGAAAACTGATGAAGAGAAACGAGAGCGTTGGAAATTGTACAGTCGTGAGTATTATAGAAAGAATAAAGAAAAGGTAGATGCTACTAAAATATCCTACCGTAAGATTCAAAGCCCTGCAGTTGCATTAGTAAAAGAAGCTCGTAAACGTGCAAAGAAACGTGGCGTTCCATGCACCATAACTGTTGACGACATTGTGCTTCCAAAGAAATGCCCGATACTAAAAATAAAATTAGTTGTTGGGCGCGGGAAGAAACAACATGGCTCGTATTCTCTTGACAGGATTGTGCCTGAGCTTGGATATGTTGTAGGAAACATTATTGTGATGAGTGATTTGGCTAACACAATGAAGAATGCTGCAAATAAGGAGATGTTGTTGAGGTTTTGTAAGAATGCACCAAAAATATACGGAGATTGTAGATGATTGACATTGAGATTGTTAGAGCACTTTCACAGCGCGATAACTTTGTCAAGTATAAACGATTCATCAAGCAAGAGGCTCTGAGCCGTGAGGCATTCGAGATTCTTGACTGGTATGGTGAGTGGTTTAAGCTTCACAGAGATGCGCAAGTAGTTGATTACCAAAGCTTTGCCCCTTATGTACTGGTGAGCAAGCTTGGTGGCAGTAAGCCTGAACGACTGGAGATTATTAAACAATGGCTGAACGAGTTAAACAATGACGCAGATGAGGACACAGTTGCTACAGTCATCCGTTCACTCGCTACGCGCTTCCATGCCAATGAAATTGCAAGCAAGGCGTTGGCAGTTGTGGATGGCAAAGAGGACACTCTTGAGCAGATTGAGGCGCAGCTATCCAAGTATCATCAGGACTGCGGTAAGGTAGAGGATGATGATGACTACATTGTATCTGATGACATCATGGAGATGTTGGCAGAGGCTAAGGCTTCTGGGTACAAATGGCGATTAAACGCTCTCAATGAGTCTCTAGGCGATTTAAGGCAGGGGGACTTGGTGGTGGTAGCCACTCGACCCGATACGGGCAAGACGACCTTCCTAGCGAGCGAGAGCACGTTCATCGCTGAGCAGATGCCGAAAGAGAAAGTTGTGCTATGGCTGAACAATGAGGAAGCAGGTAAGAAGGTTAAGCGTAGGATTGTGCAGTCTGCTCTTGGCATCACTACCCGCACCATGTTTGAGAAGCCTGAGAAGGTACGGGATGTATGGGCTGAACGGATGGGACGACCTGACAAGTTCATCCTGTTTGACAAGGCTGACGTATCTGTGTACGATGTAGAGAATCTGTTCGAGAAGTATGACGTAGGCTTGATTGTGTTCGACCAGCTGTGGAAAGTACATGGCTTTGAGCGTGAGGCAGGTAATGAGGTGACACGTCAAACTATGATTTTTAATTGGGCACGAGAGCTTGCTAAGAAATACGCTCCGGTCATCACTGTCCACCAAGCTGACGGCTCTGCTGAGGGTGTGAAGTGGATTGATATGAGCAAGCTGTATGGCTCTAAGACTGGTGTGCAGGGTGAGGCTGACGCTATCATCACCATCGGACGATTGCCAGAGGAAGGCAACAAGCGGTATCTGTATGTTCCAAAGAACAAGCTAGACGGCAACAACCAAGCGTTTCGGAACGGACGTTTCGAGATTGAAATTCAACCTGAGATTGGGAGATTCAAAGAATGAGTACACGATGGGATAGCCCCGAAGACTATACATTAGAGGATTCTTATGCAGAGAAGTTTGACGACAAGGACTGGAAAGACCTTGTTCCAGACATGATAGTTTACTTTGAGATGAAGCCGCATGAGCTTGATTCCTTTAAGGAATGGTGGGTGGAACGTGAGGTCTGCAACCACGACAAGGACAATGATGACTATTTGGCAGACCAAGCATGGGCTGACTACAACAGTTGACAGACTTGTTTTTAGCTTGTATAATGCTTTTAGAAGCTCTTATATATAATATATATATATATAAATATATAGCTTTTAATATAATATAGGATTAGTATGCTTTTTACTTTAGACTTAGAAACATCTGTAAACTGCAAGGATGAGGGGCGTATGTCTGGTAGTCCTCACTACTCTGGCAACAGCGTTGTACTTGCAGGTTGGAAAGCTGGCAACAATGCCGTTGGCACAGGAAGTGTAGACGACCTGACTATGGAGCTTGTCGAGTGGCTGTATAGTGACCACGACTACATCGTGTTGTGTGGGTTTAACATCAGCTTCGACCTCGCCTATCTGCTGCGGTATGAGAAGTTCCGCAAGCTGTTGGTGGAATACAAGGATGTAATACGTGTGTGGGACGCTCAGCAGGCTCAGTACCTCATATCTGGACAGTCAATGATATACCCCAGCTTGGATGGCTGCTGTGAGCTCTACGGGCTTCCTGTGAAGCCTGACAAGATTAAGGCATACTGGAACTCAGGCATGCGTACTGAGGACATTCCGATTGACGAGCTGACGGAGTACCTTGAGCATGACGTTAGCGTGACTGAGCAGCTTGCTAGGCTACAGGTTAAGGCTATGGACAAGACAATGAAGGACTTGTGTTTCATCAAGGGCGATGATATACTTTGTACCACCATCATGGAGAATGCAGGTATGCACTTTGATTTAGATAAATGCGCAGGGATTAGTGACGAGCTTCGTGTGTCCTTGCTTGAGGTTCAGGAAAAGATGCACTGGCTTGTCAAGAGTGAGACTGGCTTCGAGTACTTCACCCCCACCAAGAACAAGGAAGCTTCCACTGTCCTGTTCGGCGGTACGTTTGAGTGGGACACTAAGGTAGAGGACGGTGTGTACAAGAGTGGCATCAAGAAGGGTCAGGTTAAGCTCAAGAAGCAGGTCAATACGATTGACTTTGACGGCATCCTGAGCCCCGTCACCAAGACCAAGGCTAAGGAATTGTTTCAGGACAGCGTGAGTGACCAAGTGTTGCAGTGGATTCTTGAGAATGAGAATCCTGAGAATTGGGCAGTAGGGCAGTTCATCGGCTACTTGCAAGACTTCCGCGAGATGCACAAAGACTTATCGACATACTACGATGGCTACACCAAGCTTGTGTGGGATGATGGGATGATTCGCCCTAACTTCCAACACTGTGCTACACGAACAGGACGACAGAGCTGCACACAACCCAACCTACAAAATGTTTCTAAAGGAGAATAATATGCAATATGTACCAATGACTGACGATGAGCTGCTTCATATTGTGCGAAACCATTCAGTAGATACCATTGAATCAATGAGGGCAATCGAAAGGGCTGTTGTTTCTCGCATGACAAAGGTAGTTGAGCCGATTATAAGAAGCCAGCAGTACAACGATGAGGTTTATAAGGACGCCCCGTAAATGAGCCGTATCAAAGAATGCTTCACCACTAGGTTTGAGAATGGCAAGATTGTCAACGCCGACTTCTCTCAGCTAGAAGTTGTTGGCTTGGCTATCCTATCCCTAGACCGACAGCTTATTGACGACATTAAATCAGGACGGGACATGCACGTTGTTCGTGCTGCTGAGTTGCTTGGCATTGCAGAGAGTGCAGTCACTAAGCAACAACGACAGCTTGCCAAGATGCTGAGCTTCCAGTTGCAGTATGGCTCTGGCGCTCGCAACATGGCAGAGCAGAACAAGATTCACATTAACCTAGCAAAGAAGTTTATCGAGCAATATTACGAGAGGTACAAAGATGTCAAACGATGGCAAGACTACGTTAGGGAGAGTGTCGTTGCGTCTCGCAGAGTTGAGGGGCATACTAAAGGAGGCTACCCCAGAGGAGTTGGAACATACCGAAGCCCTTCTGGTAGAGCTTATTCGTTCTATGAATACGACCCTATGGGAAACTGGCAGAAAGACCCCAGCTTCTCCCCAACAGAAATGAAGAACTACCCCTGCCAAGGGTTCAGTACTGGCGATGTTATGGCGTTGTATCGGTCTCAGGTTATGAGACAGCTGCTGCCATACATGTTCACAAATATCTTATTTATCAATAGTGTACATGATAGCGTAATGTTTGACTGTGATAGTGAGGAGAGTGTTGCAATCTGTAAGAAAGTGCTGTATAATATGTGTAAGGAGCTTCCAATGCTTCTTACCAAGCGGTTCGGAATTGAAGTGCCGTTGGAGTTTAACATTGATGTAGAGACTGGCCCATCGTGGGCCGAACTAACTAAGGAGCAATAAATGGCAGTAGTTACTGGTGTGGTACAGGCAGTTAAAGATGGTAAGCGTCTTCAGGTTAATGGTGACTGGTATGGCTCGTTCAATCCAGTAGGTAATGTGAATGCCGGAGACAACGTGACGTTCAATTGGGAGCCGGATAAGACTGGCAAGTATCGTAATATTAAAGGAGCTGTGAATGTTGTGGCAGGAGCGTCCAATCCTGTTTCTTCTGGCGGTGGCGTTGTTGCCACTGGTGGTCGTGACCTCATCATTGTGCGTCAGAACGCTCTGGCTCACGCTACGGCGCTGGTGGTGGCCTCTGGTGTTAGTGATGTGTGGTCTTCTCAAAGCCTTGTCCTGCGCCTTGCCGAAGGGTTCACGAAGTACAGCGCAACTGGTGAGATTGAAGAAGACAGCCCAATCCACGAAGAAGACGGCTTCTAATGAAGGCTCTCATTGACGGTGACATCTTAGTGTACTCCTGTGGGTTTGCCTCAGATGCTGCTGCCAAAGAGCAAGGCATTGAAGCAGAGCCTGTAGAGTTTTGCCTTAACGGTGTGAAAGAAACAATCCGAAGCCTCTGTGAAGCTACAGAGGCAACGGAATACATCGTGTTCCTAACAGGCAAGGACAACTTCCGATACAAGGTTAGCCCTGATTATAAAGCTAACCGTAAGGATGCAGCAAAGCCCTACCACTATGACAGCGTTAGAAAGTATCTTGAGCAACATCATCCATGCAGCGTTAGCAAGGGTGAGGAAGCAGACGATGAGCTAGGTAGACATCAAGCCAAGGCAGAGCCAGCTAGTACAGTTATCATAAGCAAGGATAAAGACCTTGACATGATTGCAGGTTGGCATTACAACTGGAGTCCGAAGAACAAAGAGAAAGGGATGTACTTCACCACAGAGATTGACGGCTTACGGATATTCTACAAGCAACTAATCACTGGTGATGCTACGGACAATATCTCTGGAGTTTATCGTCTGTTTGGGCGTAAGGCTACAAAGGGATTGCTTGAGCCATTGGATGAAATGCGGAACGAGCGTGACATGTTCCAGTATGTTTTAGATGAAGCCTATAAGGGCGACATTGACTTGATGGACAAGCAAGCAAAGCTCGTATGGATTAGGACAGATGAAACTTGGGAGGAGCACTTTTCGCGGCTATAGCTCAACGGGATAGAGCATGAGCCTTCTAAGCTCAGGGTTCGGGGTTCGAGTCCCTGTGGTCGCACCAATTGCTCCGTTAGCTCAGTGGTAGAGCAGCCGCCTTGTAAGCGGCAGGTCGGGGGTTCAAGTCTCTCACGGAGCACCACTTTAACAAAGGATATTTATGAATGATGAATTTGAAATTGATACGGGAGACATGCAGAATCTGGCAGATGTTCCCACAGAGGTGCTGGTGACACTGGCCCTTGGTATCATTGAGGAACTTGAGCTTCGTGTTAAGCGTAAGGAAAAGCTTAGGGCGGTGAATTAATGGCGAAGCGAGCAAAGCCTAGTGGTGACTTTAAGCACTGGCCTTTGTGGAGCAACAGCCAGTTCTGGAGCTTTATACGTAGCGGCTTGCGTTCCAAGTGGAGTCGCTATCCAGTTAAGTTTCAAGTGTTAAATGCAGCAAAGCGCAAGGCATTGCTTAACCCACGAGCCAAGTGGGAGTATCAATGCGATGTGTGTAAGACTTGGAGCTTGCAGAAAGACGTAGAAGTTGACCATTTAATCCCATGCGGAACATTGCGTTCCTATGAAGATTTGCCACAGTTTGTTGAGCGTTTGTTCTGTGGTGCTGAACACCTACGTACCGTATGTAAGCAATGTCACAAAATCATCACAAAGGAAGAACGGAGTAAAGATGACTGATAAACTACCAGCTGCTAAGTTTCCGCCATTTGGCTACATGCCACATGAACGGGCAGAGCATCCACAACATGAGCACAAGCCTGACATGGTGAATGGCCCTCCCCACTACAGGCAGGGCAAGATAGAATGTATTACCGCAATAGAAGCTATGCTCACCAAGGCAGAGTATCAGGGCATGCTCAAGGGCAACATCCTGAAGTATCTGTGGCGTGAGAACTACAAGGGCCGTCTTGAGAGTCTCAAGAAAGCCCAATGGTATCTAAACAAACTTGTGGAGTCTTATGAAAATCCTTCTGCTTGATATTGAGACATCCCCACACAGCGTATATGCGTGGGGTTTGTTCAAGCAAAACATCAGCTTGAGCCAAGTGAAAGATACAAGTCGTGTGCTATGCTCTGCATACAAGTGGCTTGGTGAACGGAAGACAAATTTTACATCTGAATGGACAGATGGTGTTGACGGCATGTTGGAAAACATGTATAATGTTATTGAGGAGGCAGATGCAATCGTTACCTACAACGGGAATCGCTTCGACCTGCCCACCCTCAACAAAGAGTTCTTGCTAACTGGATATAGACCACCTGCCCCCTACAAGAGCGTTGACCTTTATCGTACCGTTAAAAACAAGTTTAGGTTCGCAAGTAACAAGCTAGACCACGTTGCACAACAGCTTGGGCTAGGTAGTAAGACCGACCACTACGGGTTTCAGATGTGGCTTGATGTCATGGATGGCAACAAGAAAGCTCAGAAGCTCATGGAGACTTACAACAAACAAGACGTAGTATTACTGGAGAAAGTGTATGACATCGTTTTACCTTGGATTGCTAATCATCCTAACCGTAGCCATCACAGCGGTTCTGCTGTATGTCCAAACTGCGGTTCGAAGAGCCTCCAACATCGAGGATTTGCTATTACCGCCGTGGGACGACAACAGCGATACCAGTGTCAAGACTGCGGCAAGTGGAGTAAAGCTTCAGAAAGTTGTGAGAAAACCCCGAAAGAAAACCGTATCAACTCAATCTAAACCTAAAGGAAACTCTAAATGAAACAGACTAAAATCCAAAAGCTCATCAATGCTCTGCGTAAGCGCAGCCTGACTGTCCGTGAGATTTCTTCTCGCTTCAGCGTCCCTAACGTCTATGCCATCATTGATGACATTCGCAAGGTGCACAACCTGAACGTGCAGCGTACCACAACCCGAACAGGCATCACAGCCTACCGCCTTGTTGCATAAGGACTAGCATGAAAGACCCTGATTTCCTCGAAGAAATTGTGGAGCGAGTGGAGTCTGCCTATGAGCCCGACGAAGTTGTCGGGCTCCTAGAGCTTTCCATGATGGACATAGCGCAAGCATTTGAGAAAGACTTTCTCGACCTTGCATTTAATTTAGGCTTTATTACGAGTCACGGAGAAGACTATGACAAAGAAGACGACGGTTATTGGTAATATTTTGGGTGGCATTTATTGGTATGGTGTTGTGTTGATTGGCGCTATCCTTGCAGGTGTTGCATTCAATGTGTTTCTCACTTTTGCAGGATTCTAATGAACGACTATCAGCAATTTATTCATCGGAGCAGATATGCCCGATACCTTGAGGACAAGGGACGACGCGAGACGTGGGAAGAGACGGTAGGGCGTTACATGGAGAATGTGGTTGGTAGCAAGGTAGAGCAAGACGTTGCTGACCAGATTCGGAAAGCAATCCTGAACATGGAAGTGATGCCCTCCATGCGCGGATTGATGACAGCTGGCAAGGCTCTGGAGCGTGACAATGTTGCACTATTTAATTGTAGCTATATTCCCTGCGACCATCCGCGAGCGTTTGATGAGGCTATGTATATCCTCATGTGCGGCACTGGCGTGGGCTTTACTGTCGAGCGTCAGGACATATCTAAGCTTCCTACGGTCTCTGACGAGATGCACGACACAGACACTACTATCGTTGTGGAGGACTCTAAACTTGGATGGGCAAAAGCGTTCAAAGAACTTATCTCCATGCTCTACGCAGGACAAGTTCCAAAGTGGGATGTGGACAAGGTTAGACCAGCTGGAGCACGACTTAAGGTATTTGGAGGACGAGCTTCTGGCCCTGAGCCTCTCATCTCCCTCTTTAAGTTCTGTGTTAAAACTTTCAAAGGCGCGGTAGGACGTAAGCTTACCAGCATTGAATGCCATGACATAATGTGCAAGATTGGCGAAACTGTGGTTGTTGGTGGTGTGCGACGCTCGGCTTTGATTAGCCTGTCTAACCTCTCAGACGACCGTATGCGCCACGCTAAGAGTGGTGCGTGGTGGGAGAACAACCCACAGCGTAGCTTGGCTAACAACAGCGTGTGCTACACAGAGAAGCCGGACATGCTGGCATTCATGAAGGAATGGCAAGCTATGTACGAGAGTCAGTCTGGTGAGCGTGGTATTTTCAATCGTATTGCAGCTAAGAAGCAAGCAGGTAAGAACGGACGGCGCGACACCAATCACGACTTCGGCACTAACCCTTGCAGTGAAATCATCCTACGTCCCTATCAGTTCTGTAATCTAACTGAGGTGGTGTGTAGGGCTGGCGACACCTTCGAGAGCCTGAAGCGCAAGGTGGAGCTGGCTACGATTCTTGGTACGATACAGGCTACATTCACAGACTTCCGCTACCTGCGGAGCATCTGGAAGCGCAACACAGAGGAAGAGGCATTGTTAGGCGTTAGCTTCACTGGCCTCATGGACAGCCCATTAAAGGATATGTATTATGAAAGTTCAGACCAACTCGAAGCCCTCAAGCAACACGCAGTCGAAGTCAACAAGCTCTGGGCAGATAGACTTGGAATCAATCAGTCTGCGGCAATCACTTGCGTCAAGCCGTCGGGAACAGTTTCACAACTCGTTGACTCTGCTAGCGGCTTGCATCCTCGCTTTAGTGATTTCTACATACGCCGTGTAAGAAACAGCATCAACGACCCTCTGACGCAGTTCTTGGCAAGCCAAGGCGTTCCGTGGGAGATGGACAAGGTGAGCCCGAACACGGCTGTGTTTAGCTTCCCTCAGAAGTCACCAGATGGTGCTGTGTGCAAGGATGGCCTGACGGCTATTCAGCAGATGGAATACTGGAAGCACATCCAAGATAATTGGTGTGAGCATAAGCCTTCCATCACTGTCTACTACGGAGCTGATGAGTACATGGAGCTGGGTGCGTGGGTTTGGAAGCACTTCGATGAAGTGAGTGGCGTGGCATTCCTGCCCCGTCTTGAGCATACATACGAGCAAGCTCCCTACGAGGAGATTACGGCTGAGCAGTATGAGGCACTTCGGTCATCAATGCCAACAATCGACTGGTCACAATTCACTGAGTCCGAAGACAATACAGAAGGTAGCCAAACCCTTGCGTGTGTCGGCTCTAACTGTGAGATATAAGGAGAGCAGACAGTGGCTATCTACAGTTACGATTGTCAAGAGCACGGGCGATTTGAATTAAGTCGCCCAATGGCAGAGAGTGATGAGCAGGGCGAATGCCCTGCTTGTCATGTCCTTTGCGATAGGGTTAAGTTTGTAGACATTAGCATAGCCCACGACTACAAAGGGCTATGGATGAAAAACCACGGAGGATATAGTGTGATGGATAAGAAATGAGAGACTGTTATATTGTATTAGACCCAGTAGCCCCAGACATGGATGAGTATAAGGCCTCTATTCTGGCTAACGAATTCCAGACTTGGGACTTTGGACATGGACAAGCTTTTCATAACATAGCAAAGCTTGGCCCTACGCTGTTCTCCACCTGCCTACAGGGCTTTCTCCCAGCGTATGAGGAGGTTGCTCACTTTGCTAGGAAGAGCCCAGAGGGACAGATAGAGCCCAACTACATACACTCTGACGAGGCGCATGCAGACCTAACGGCCCTGTTGTTCCTGTCCGACCATCCCGACTGCGGGACTAGGCTGTACGGCAATGACGGGAAGCCTATTGTAACCATCCACATGAAGAAGGGAACTGCCTTTGTATTTACATCTAGTGTAAAGCACAGCAGGCTTCTTGAGAATAACTTCGGAGAGGGTGATGATGCTAGGCTTGTGGAGGTTGTGTTCCTAAAACAGATTGAATAAAAATAGCCCCTCTTTCGAGGGGCTTTTCTTTTAGTCTAATGCACGTAACACATCGTTCCATGCAACATGCGCCTTGTTATCTCCAACGCCTTCGTACCTACTCTTTCCTGACTGGTCTTTTGGTAGTCCAGCCCATATCGTAGACAGGTTGTACGCTACTTTTTCCTTGCCTATCTTACCAGCCTTATAGTCGTTAATCTTACCACGCTGTGTCAACAGCAAATCAAAGATTCTGTCTTGTCCTGCCTCATCAAATACATAACTTGACGGGTCTATGTTGGCTCTATTCAATGCGTCTATAGCGGTCTCATACTGAATCTGATACCTACCAAGAGCCTTGTTCCCAAACCTGCTGCCTATCTGCTCTACCGTCATCCGCTTAATCTCTGGTACTTTCTTCCCACCAGCAGCAGTTACGTAGTCTGGAGATTCGGCTTTAGTAAGGAGCTTCTGAATGTTTCCACGGAAATCACCCCTGCTAAACTGGAACTCCCCTTTGTTTCTAGCTCCTCCCCGTGACATAGGCATAGTCGGCTTATTCACTGTTCTGCTACCAAACAGCCTGCTGTGCCATCCACCAGTTTCGGCTGTAGCTGGCTTAGCTTGTTGCTGCTCCCTGCTTCCAAATAATGTAGCCCCCCAGTCTCTCATAGCTTCACTCATTGAACAAGCCTCTTAACAAAATCCCATGTACGTGCCGCCTCGCTTCCATAAGAATCGAAAGAAGCAAGCAGATTCTTGTCTACAGAGGAATGCGCCACTTGATAGCCAACATTCGCAGTAGCCTTACCAGTCTCAATCATATCGAGCAACTGCGATGACCTGACGGCCTTCCTAGCAATATTAGGATTATCCTTGCTCGCAGCAGCCACAACGTATTCATTATATCTATCAAGATTCATAGCAATACCATACGCAATCTCAGTTCGCTCTTGCTTGGACAGAGACAGCATGGCCTTAGCTTGCTTAGAGTCCGCAAATGCCGGAGACGTAAACGCATACAGCGAGCCAGATGAGCTAAAGATTTCTTCTGGCGACCTAGCAACAACTCTGTTGCTACCATCTACCCTCTGAGCTCCGTAGGAGTACAGGGAATCTGTCAGCACAGGAACAACCTTGCCGGATTCTCCAGCCGCCGTTACACCCAGCTGATTAAACAGCTTATTAACCACAGTGCCACTGAGCTTGTCAGTAACTCCAAGCGGAAACTTCACTGTCCACGGAGTAGCACCACCCATCATTTGCTGCTGAAGCGACTTACCAACGATGACGGACGGAGCCACAGACTTCACCCAAGCATCTCGGTCTTCTTGCTTATTGTAGAACAGCTTGGACAAATCCAAGAGCATCGACTCATCCGTAATGTTTAGCTGCAGAGCACTAAGCTCAGAGATAGACTTGGCATTCTTCACCAGAGCCTCAGCCGTACCTGCTGTTCTAGCCTCTTGCACTCGCTCCATCAAATACTTTGCTTTGCTTCTGTAAGCATCAGCCATCGCAGGAGACGTGGCCTCAACTCTGGCTGCATAATCTTCAATTGCAAAGATTTCTGCCTCAAGCTTGTTAAGGTTTTCCAAAGCAGCACTGTCAAGCTTTCCGTCCGGCCCAACTCTAATTTGACCAGAAGACGCTGCAGACACAATTGAATTTGCCTGATTTTGAACAGAGGTAAATGTATTGCTTACTTTCAGATTAGCGTCGGCAATAGTAAGTGACGCAGTAGTTCTGTACGTCTCCGTAATGCTGTTCATGGCTTCTTGACCAGCCGTTACAGACATGGTTCCTTGTGCCACGTTAGACTGGATGCGAATGAACTGCTCCATCAGTGGGGTTTGGATGTCCGTAGGTTGCATTTCAATAAGCTGCTTTGTAAGTCCTACGGTGTCTTTGTAAGAGTCTTGAGCAGACTTAGCTTGCGCATTAGCAAGGGCCACCTTACTCTCAGACTTGTCCAACAAGAAGTTGTAATAGTCCATAGCTGCGCCACGCACATCGAAGCCTAAAGCGCCAGCATACATCTTATCTGCCTCAGCAGCCAAGTCGGGACGGTCTCTCTTAAAGTCTCTCAACAGCCCTTCCTGCCTCGTGCGGAACTGGTGATACTTCAGAGCTCCCTGCTCCACGGCAGCCTGCAGGATAGCAGTTTCTGAACCATACTTATTAAGAACGGCTTGTTGCTCAGGAGTGTATTCCTGCCCAGACATCTTAGCAGAGGTGATGTCAGCATAGTCTTTCTGTGCCTGTGTCATCTCTCCAAAGAATTCTGAACGAGCTTGTTCAACTTCTTGCTGTTCCACTCCAAGGGCTCGCTTCTGTTCGGCTTGGCCTGCCATTTCAAACAAACCTCCCAACACTTGACCAATGCCTGTCTGAACAGGCTTGCTGTATGTGTTTGCTCCGATTTCAACGGCTTCTGTGCGGTAGTTAGTTGGTGCTGCCATTATTCGTAATCTCCAAAGGTTGTTTCAACCCACTTATTAATAAACCCGATATAACTGTCCAAAGCCTGCGGATTCTCTCTTATCAAAGTGCTTTCTCCCATAATTTCTTTAATGTAGGAGAAGTCTTTATAGGAAGCCACGTCATTGCCCATCATGCCAAGAGCGTTCTCAATCACTGTCTTTTCAATGCTCTCTTTGCTCATTGCATCGTCAAGAGCCTGATTGATTGCTGCTTCATACTCAATAGCATCCGCGGTGTCCATAGACGCTAGCTCGCTTGCCAGAAGTCTGCCATGTCTTTCCAAGGTAGCCTCTCTCAGCGAGATTGCCCTATCACCAGTGTCTGTTGCGAGGTAGGACAAGTCTTTTACAATGCCATCAACATAGCTTCTAGCAGCCTTCTTCATTTCCATCTGATAGCCAGAAGAGCCGTAGTAATTCTTAGCATTGAAGTTTCTCATCGCTTCGTTCAAGCGATAGGCTTCTTTCTCATCCAATGTCTGTAAACCAAAGAATGCTTTCAACTGTCCGTTCAGGCCCTCTTCAAACGCCCTGTTACGAGGCTTGCCATTGGCAATCTCTTGTCCGTAACGCTTACTGACGAGCAGGTTGATGAACGGCCTAGAACCTGCGACAGTGTGCTCAAGCGTAGCTCTTAGCGTAGCTCTGGCAGGCGACCACATAGGCTCCTCTCCACGATACGCAGAGCCCGTGATTCTACCAATAGACATGATGCTGTCCATGATGTTTTTCGGGGTCTTACCATTCACGCCAAGGTATGCAGTAGACATAGTGCCCACGGCAGACTTAGCTGCAGGCCACCAGCCCTCGGTTCCACCCACGGAAGACATGATTAACGCAGACTCGCCAAAGCCTTTCATTACGTTTCTAAATGTATTCTCAACAATAGAAGCGCCGCCAGTCACGGACATAAAGCCAGCAAAATCGAAGTCAGCATATTCGCTACCATCCTGCTCCTTGTCATCCCAAGCGTAATAGAAGGACTTCAGGTAGTTGTTTAAGAACATGCCAATCACGCCGTTCTCGACAAGCCTCTGAACACCAGACGACACTAAGAACTCGTTTCTGTCACGCTTCTCTTGGTCAGACAGGGTGGAGTCGTTAGCCCACTCAGATGCCAAGCTTGCAGCTGCGCTTCTAGCGCCCACCACTGCGTCAGCACCAAACATCAAGAGCTGTGTAGCAACCATGCCATACTTGTCTTTAGCAGACAGAAGCCTACTACCGCCAAGCCACTTAGGAGCCAACGCATTCCAGTACATCTTAACGGAGTAGGAGTGGAATTGGAACATCGCTCTGAACATGCCCTTCTGCATAGCAAGAGCACCCTCACTCACCATGTTGCCTGACAGCACCATCGTCTTAGCAACAAGCTGTTCTTTGCCAGCCTGCGACATGATGTTGAAGCCCTTCTGCCCCTTCAGCACGTTGTATTGTGTCAGGAACGTAGTAAGCATTGCCTCACGCTCACCAGCCACATCGCCAAGCTCACCAAGGGCTTTGTTCATGTTCTGCCACATAGCGTCCAGCTTTGCCATCTTGTCGCCGCCTTTGTAGCTTCCATTCAAGGCTCGCATTTCGACAAGCTGTGCTTCTGTTTCCAGAGAGTTTCTGAACAAGATGTTATTATCAGCAGCATTGTACACACCGCCTTCGCGGTAGGCCTTGACAAGTTCCTTAAGCTCTGCTACAGACACACCAAACTGCTTTGCTGTAGGAATCAACGCCTCATCAATCTGCTTGGCAGACAGCGTAGTGCTCTCTGCAAAGTCCACAGCCGCATTAAACGCAGACCGCTGCTTCAGACCCTTAGCCATAGCCGTAGGATTAGCCATATTAACTAATGCAGACGATATGTTCATAATCCGATGTTTAAGCGGATTGGTACGAATCTTAGTGAAGTAGTTAAAGCGAGTGACAGCCTGCAAGAGATTTGTGGGATTCTGCGCTTGTTTAATTGCAGCCTTTTCAATCAGCCTTCCCAAGAAAGGAATCTGTTTCTCAGCAGCCCAGTTAGCAGCAGCCGACCACGCAGCAGAGGCAGTCCTATCCACCATATCAGGTGCGATTCTCTGAGCCTCAATGTGCATCAGATAGCCTGTAAGTTGCTTATGGGCAGTAACCTCATCTCCAACAAGGGAGCTACGTTCCACCAAGTCATCCGCAGTTCTAGCAACGGACACGTTAGGCTTCAACAGATTCCACTTGTTAGCGAATGACGTAGCCAAGCCTTCCGAATACTCAATGTGACGGCCTTTAGTCCACTGTTGTGCCAGCATGGATGTCATGTGCTCCACGGCTTCCAACGGGTCGAGCATCGTTGCATCGCCATTAATGCCGGAGAAGTTCTGAATCTCATCGCCCTTCTGCCCGTACACCAGACCATTGAGATTCTCGTAAGTTTCTCTCTTGCCTACGGCTTGGTAGTCGTGGGTCATGCCCTTATAGATGTTCTGTCCGATTCCGTTAGGAAACTTCTTAGCCATCTTGGGGTCGGCCTTCAGTCTGTTTACAACAACCTTGGCCTCAGAGATTGTGTCAACAAAGCCAATTACGTGCTTACGACCAGACTCAGACGTGCCCTCAATAGCAACACGGCCTGTGCGAATCTCAGGCGTGTAGCCCAAGGAGTACGGAACTACGCCGTCTGCCATGATGTTCCTCACCTGCGCATCCTTAATGCCATTGGACACAAGGATGTGCGTAGTCTCTACATCCACCTCATCTGAAGTGCGTTTAGCAAACTGAGCAATCTTATTCTCGTATAATGAGAAGCCCTTCTTAGCCATGTTGTCAAGCTGTGAGCCTGTTACAGTGATGACATCATCCTTGCCAGCATCCACAAGCCTAACATTATATGAAGCATCGACTCTAAGGTTTCCACTTGCGACAGGCTTACCAAAGCCAACTCGAACACCATCAGCACCAACAACGTCCTTGAAGCCCTCTCTTGTAAGGCTTTCTGCAAAGTTGTTATCCACAAGACGCTTTACATTGTCAAGTGTGATTTTAGTGTTGAAGTATGCTGCCTGCCCATCAAGGGATGTAATGCCAGCTTCACGCAGCTGCTTACTCGACAGAAGACTGCCATCACGCTCTCTATTCTGTCTATACAAAATAGCAGACAGTGACTGGCGCTCTTTGGGGGCAACGCCCTCTAAGCCCAGAAGCTTGTTAAACTGTGTTGTGGCAAATCTGCTAGTGCCTGCGGCATACGTACCCTTACTGAGGACATCGCTGCTCACCAGCTGCGACAAGCCAGCCGTGAAGTTTCTGCTCAATACGTTATCGCCACTAAGCACTCTACCCACTATGTTTGTAGATGTGTCAGCAATGACAGAGCTTTCTACGCTCCATGTGGGCTGTTTAACATCAATGCGAGCCCACCAATCATACTCTGATGGATTCTTCTTTGCGTCCTTTAGCAAGCTCTTATATGCCTCATCCTCTGGGTGAATCATCTGCCCAGTGGTGCGCTTCCTAAAGATTGTCACTACGGGGACGTTGCCAAAGAACTTCTTAGTGGTGGATGTAGCTTCGGCTGCAGACTTATACCCTTCTGTGTCCGTCTTCCCGAACACGCCATTAACTTCAAAAATGCCATCCTTAGCAGTGATGCTAGTGTAGCTCGTGTGCGGCACAATAGAGCCGCCCTTCATCTCGTTCATGTAGCCATCGACAAGCTTCTCAGGGTCAGCAATGTTGACAGGTGTATGCGAGACAGAGAACAGCTCTTCCATCATGCGCTTTCTGAACAAACCATCAGCAAGCACTTTCTGTTGCACATTATAGGCAACATCAGGAGACTCAAAGAAGCCTCTTTCCGATGGCATCATTCTCAGCAGAGCCTCTTCACGCGAGGCATAGCCCATTGCTACAGCAGCTTCATCGCTCTGAGCAGCAGCCATAGCCACGTCTGTGGAAGCTTTAGGACGAACAATGCCCATGAAGCGTGATGTTGTTTTCATCTGCGGCAAAATGCGCTTGGCTGAATTAACAACAATACTCTTGGCAACGCCCAGTGCAGGCAGATAGTCTAGGATAGCAAAGGCAGGTCTTATGATTTCCCTACCAATCCACTCAGCAGCAGGGGTTCGCATAGCAGTGCCAATAGTAGCACCCACGCCCTCAGCCTGCATGATGTCCTGCAGCGTATACTGTCCCGATTTCGGGTCAACAATTCGCCTAAACAGAATGTCCACAACGTCGGCATTAACGTGGTCAAGCACGGAGTCTAGGGTGCTGTCATTCATCAGCTTAATGACTTCTTCCGCAAGCACAATTAACTTAGCTTCTGGAAGCTTAGACACTGCCGTAAGGATGTCAGCGTCTCTACGTCCTCTGTCGATGACGCTTCCGATAGCGCCATACTTGTCAAGAATAACCCCAATCTCAGGAGTGGTTCTGGAGAGCTGTCTATAGAAGTTATCCGTGGAAAGCTCTGTTGTTGCGGGCACAAAGCCAGCTGCTGTGTCTGCGCTGATTAACTTTGAACGGGCATTAATCATGTCTGTAAGGATAGACAGGCCGTATTTAACGCCGCCCTTAGCAACAGCTTCCCTAAACACAGCCAAGTCTCTTGTGCTATCCAAGCTCATTTCAATGTTTGTTTGACGCACAGAGTCGCCATTGCGGAATGCTTCCACAATGTCTTGTCGCTCGTCAATGGAGCCGTCTTCAATCAGTTCATTCTCAGCAGCATATTTAACAATGCTTGCACCCTTGTCAATTAGGGGAGCGTCTGGGCCGCTGGATGTTCCATAGTCGTAGGCCATCTGTGAGGCTGCGGCTCGCTGTTCCGGCGTATAGTCAAAGCTAATGGCAATTGCCTGCAGTGCTTTAATTGCAGTGGCCTTGTCCTCGCTTTGCGCAGCTTCCAGCAGAATGTCTGGTGTTCCACCAAGGAACTCATTCTCAACACCAAGGCCTCTACTAGCAGACTGTTTGATGTAATCGAGTTGCTTCAGGATGTCAAGCTCTTCTTTAGTTTTTACACGAACAGGCATCACTACTTCCTGAACTGCAAACTCCTGCTCTGGGGCAACTTCATTCAAAACGCTTTCGGGAACTGGTACGTCTTGTACCAACTCCTCTTCTTGCATTTGTTCATCATTCATTATGCGTATCCTGCAAAGTTAGACCCTGTATTGATAGTTGCCGATGTAGGCGCTGGAACTGAGGCAGGCGCTTTCGAGCCACCACCACTAAACATATTCGGGTATTGGGCAATTGTTCCAGCCACAGACGCTAATGCACCGAAGCCAGTAGCCATGTTATTCCAGTTAGTGATTTGCTGGGCATTAGCGAGCAATGCTCCCTGATAGCCAATAGCACCCGCTGTAGAGCTGGCTGCAGCTCCCATAGCCCCAGTGACGGCACTGCCACCCGCAGTTCCAGATGCAACGCCCTGTGCTTCGAGGGAACGCTGTCTAACACGCATGGCTCTCAAAGCCTGCACACGCTCACGGGCATTCTGAATGTTAGCCATTTTCTGTTGTTGGCCTGCAGCCTTATTTGCGGCATACGCTTGCCCAACAGTCGCTACAGCGGCTACGGTTGCTGCTACTGCCGTTGTAATTACAGCCATTATGTGTTCTCCTTAATAAAACTTGTTTCCACTTTAACATATCCTTTTCGGTCTAGCCAATCGTTTAGTTGCTCTGGAGATGTGCTAAGAAGACTCATTCCTGTATACAGAAGGTTTTGTTCTTTACAAGCAGCTTCGTATGCCTTAATCAAGCGCATTCCTGCGGTTGTATTTCTATAGTCCCCATCCACCCACCACATAACCTCTTGGCTTCTAGTTAGCGAATGGTTAATCCACAACATATCTCTTACAGCAAGAATCATGCCTATTGGATTGTCGTATTCATCAACAGCTACGAAGGACAGCTTAGAAGCCCTGCATTGATTGAAAGTAGAATAGACAGATGCCTTGTCTGGAGTTTGGTCTTTGTATTGCGTTGTCTCTAAGAACTGAAGACCCATTAACCAGCAGTCTTCGTAATGCTCTAAGTCAAATGGAACAATATTCATCAAACCACCGTATTGCCAGAGTATCGAATCGCCCACCCTAAGATGTGCATGTTCTTTCCATCGCTGCTGCTGAATCTAAGCGACAGTGCTTTGCCTCTACCAGTAAGTCTATTCTTTGTAGTTACAACGCTATGTCCATAGTCAATTGGTTGTCCTGCTACAGGCAAGATGAATGCCCTATTCAGGCGGTACACTTCCGTGGCTGGGCCCCACTTACCACTTGTCGCGCTATCAGAGAAGTCCCATCGGCTCTGCAGAATGCAGGAGCTTGGGTCGTCATACTCCACAGCACCACCAGAGCCTACGGATTCCACGATGTCTTCAGTGCGTTTGAAATGCGTAATGATGTACGGAGCCTGCTTATTAACCATCGAGGTTCCAAGCGTCTCATGCCCTGTCAGCAGGTAGGCTTCGAAGTATCTGCCCACACCATTAAAGCTCTTCCAGTCTACAAACCCATCGTCCCTGTAGTGGGAAAATGTTACATTGGGGATGCTGGAGCCAGCCTCATAGTACAACACCAAATACTTTGTAATGCTACTACCAAGGTCGGCGGCACTAATTAGGTCTGGAGTTGTGATATATCCAGCAAGGTATGGGGATGCACCAGTTAGGGGAGTGATGCTATTCTTTGTGAATGCACCAAGCACTACGTCCAGAATCAGCTCTGTGTCAAAGTTATACTTATACGACACACCATCAAAGGTCAGGCTTGTCGAATACAGCCATCTAACTGTGCGATTTACAGCATCGTAATTGCCTGTTGCATATTCTTTGTTGGCTTTAGGAAGTGCTACGAACAAACCCTGCACTGTGGCTTGGGAAATGTTCTTTGCACCAAAGCCCTGTTCGCCCTGCCCCAGATAATAAATACCAGCCTTGCTCCAGTACATGACAGCATCTTCTGTCTTGACAATGCTGTTGCCACTGACGACACCAAAGTCTGTAATCTTCTGCACCTGCTGCTCTACGCCATTAAAGCCAGAGTCACCACCAGCAATAGCCCACACGCCATTCTGGGCAAACACATACATCACGTCATTCAGCGGAACAAGCTTATAAATCTTTCCGCTGTCTGGGATGTTAATGTAGCCACCATCAGGCTCTGCCACGCTGTTGTCAATCTCAGCTGTAGGGTCAGCGTCTGAGTGACACTGCCCGAAGTCTTGCGGGGTTCTAATGATTCGGCTGTAGAACACAAAGCCTTGCATAGAAGGAGCTGTGTCTGTTGCGCTGATTTGTTTGCCATCAAGCCCAGAGTAGAACACACGCTGTTGGAAGAAGCCCACACAGGCTGGGCGAGAGTTCTCTGTGTCTGTAGGAACTGTAACGCCGCTGAGCGATGTGCGACTAGAGCTTCTTGCAAAGGCATCTATGATATATCTACCCTTGGGAGCAGCAGAGCTTCCGAAATCCAGCTTGCTTAACTTGCCTGCAGCAAAGTCATCGTTGCTGTCTTTAGACACATACCAAATTTCCGCATTAGATGGGAAGGTGGTTCTATTGGTGTCTACTGCGGTTGCCTTTGTCAAGTCCCAGCCCTGATTAAACAGGTTGTATTTATGGGCATCCGACAGGCTTGGGGGACGCTCATCTATCTTGAGGCCATCGTATACGCCAAAGAAGTCTCTAATCTTAATGTCAATCGTGCGCATAGTCACTGTAGTGCCGACATACTCAAGCACCGCAGGAGCGCCGCTTCCTGACGTAAAGAAGAAGAAGCCCATGCCACAAGCACTCTGAATCTCTCTTGTTTCATCTACAATAACACTGGAAGCATCAATGGTAGCCAGCAGGCTAGAGCTCATCGAGGCAGCTGCAGCATTATACACAAGCAACTTATCACCAACTTGAACAACCGCAAACTGATTTGCCACTGTGTTGCCAGCATTAATCCACTCATGGCTAGATACACCAATAGCCGCACTCGTCATGGACGGCACGGCTGTGGCTGTATATCCTGCTTCGAAGTCCATACCAAGGCGCAGCTGTCTGCTACCATCTCTATTTAGGACAAAGTTTGCTTCATCAATGGAAGCATTTTCTGGAAAGTTTAACGCATTTGCTTCTGTAATAATGCCTTTTGCAAATGTATTATACTCTTTGTTTGCGTTTTGAATTGCCACTTGTCTCTCCGATAGGGGCTACTTCTTCCACTTTAATCTTCTGCTCAGACTCTGGCTTGGTTTCTGCCAGATAGCGTTCAATTGCCTTCTTTGCAAGAGTGGTGTTTGTATATTCTCCTTGCAATTGCCAAGGAACATCACCAGACGTTCCCTCATAAGCAACAACACGATTGGAAGATGTGTTAGACATCTTAATTACAAAGTCTCTATTAGAAGCCATTATTTACGTCCGTAATGTGGGTAGGTAATACGTTTGCCGCCAGCTCTGAACTTCTCTCCAGACAGCCACTTGCGCTGTCTATCTGCAGCTTGCTCAACCTTTTGATGCGGAGCTTCTTTGATTGTGTAGAAGCATGTGCTCTTTGTCTCGTTGACAAAGTAAGGGAACATCTTTGCAGGGATGTCTGGGATGAAATCGTCTGTGGCAGTCCACACAGGCTCACGCTCGCCATAGGCATAGCACTTGGAGCTCTGGATAGTGGATTCAATCTCCGAGTTATAGCTATCGAAGATGATGGTTTTGTCATCAAACGAAGTCCAGTAGGTCGGAGCAGAGTTATTTATGATGAACAACGGCATCACGTCAAGCACTGTATCCACTGTGTCTTGGCTAGGATTACGCTGCATCACGAAATCAGCAAAGTCCTTCGGAACCAAATATATCAGTTCTTTGGGATTCACTGGGTCGGCTTCTGTCATGCGACAGTCATATTTGATGCTCTCTACCCGAATGACATTATCCTCAATACGGACATGTGTGGGCTTAGCAGGATTGACGAGAGCTGTCAGATTAAAGAACGATGCCGTATGTGGCAGAATGCGCTCGTTAATCATATTGAAATAGGTGCGCTTAGCAATCTGTACCACTTGCTGCGCTTCGATGGTATCGTTGATACTGTTTACGTTGTCCGAGTTCATATCGGACAGGATTTCTTGTACAACGTCTAGCAGAGTCATTTTAGCCATTTGGCATTGATTCCTGTAAGAGAGGGGCTAGGCCAATTCCCAGCCCCTCGATTTACTACTTAGATAACGCGATACTGGAACACAACCTTACACTCACCAGCAGCGGTGATTGTCGGGCTTGTACCGTCCAGAGCCACCACGATGGTGGCAGCAGCCGCCAGCGGAGCGTCAACAGCAAGTGTGCCAGCCGGAGCAGCAGAGGCATATGTGCCCACAGCTTCAGCGTTGGCTTCGCTGATTTCAGCAAGGTAGTTAGTACCGTGCGAACCAGAGACACCGACGTTGATGGTCGGGTTTGTACCACCGAGCACAAAGGCTTCAGTGATTTGAACCAGCGGCTTGCCCACGATGGTAGCGCCAGCCGGAAGGCTGAACGAAACCAAATCATAGTTAGCACCAGTAAAGACAACCACGCCTTCTTTCACGCAGCCATCTGTTTCCAGAACGCCTTGCGTGGCTTCAAAACGGCCTTTAGCGCCGTAGTAGTTTTTAACGCCATTGATAACTTGAATAGTCATATTAAATCTCCTTTATTAGTAGTTGCTGGCAGAAGTCAGAACCACACCCAGAGATTCCGGACGCTGACGACCAAAGCCATAGCGAGCGCGAGTCACGAACTCGTCACGGGCCAAGTCTTTGTTACGGTCGCCTTCGACCTTCGGCATCTGACGCCATGCGCCCATAAGCGGCTTAGTGGAGTCGTCCAGCACGTTCATGAACACGTTGGCAACCGAGCCAATCGGAGCAGTTTCGGATGTACCGTTGTGCGAGATTGTTTCGGCGGCCGTGATGGTCGGGAGACGCGAAGAGGTGTAGATGTCCCAGCCAAACAGGTTGAACAGGAACTTGTGGTCACGCGAGAAGCCGTTTTCCAGAACGCCTTGGAAGCTCGGGTTTCTGTCCATCGAGACAGTGGCACCAGCCAGCTTGTTCAGGGTGGCTTCAACGACGGGGTCAACCAGCACGATACGACCAGCTTGCGGAACGTTAGCTTTGTCGAAGGCGAGTTTCATGTCGATGAAGTCGCTCAGGCCCATCTTGTAGCTGTTGTCAGCGCCAGCGTCAGCAACCCAGCGATGGTCGAAGCCGTTGATGGCGTTCTTGTTACCAGCGGTTTGAGCAGTGATACCAGCAACTTTCAGGAACTTCGATTCGAAGTCTTCCTGAATGGCACGGGTGGATTCAACACCACGCATAGCCATCAGCTGTTCGATTTGAGCGCCGTCTTGACGCAGCACGTCCGACACATACCAAGCATCACCAATGTAGTCTGTGATAGCCAGTGTGACAGTCGAGGTGTCAATCGGGTTGTAGGTGACGGCTTTGTCTTCTTCAACGTCTTGGACGGTGGCAGCGCCAACGACCTTGATGTTCAGGGTAGTACCAGCCGGAAAGTCGCTGACGTTACGGTAGAACGTGGACGGCAGGAGGCCGTCGTGCAGGTTCGCAAGAATGAACTGCGAATACTGCTGGGCTTCAATAAAAGCCGCTGTATTGGAAGTAAGTTGCATATTTTTTCCTTATGGATTGTTAAGAGGATTAACTGCTCGCCATGCGTTCAACAAATCAGATGTTGAAGCGCCTGCCATTACAGCTTTAGGTGGAGCAGGTTGTTGGTTTTGGACAAAAGCTTGTGGATTGATAGAGCCGCTAGGAACCGCAGTAGCAACCTTTTCCTTGGCATTAGCCCCGAACAATTCGAGGGCCGCTACAGGAGACTTAGCTGCGAGGTCAGTTAAAAAGCCTTCATTAATACCAAGTTCCTCAGCCTTCTTCTTGAAGACCTCAGCGGCTTTCTCACCATACTTGGACGTCAGGGACTCCTTAACCTTGCTCAAATTAACTCGTTTCTCTTCTGCTCGCTTTTGTTCTTCGAGCTTACGCTCTAGCACTGCGTCAATGAATCTTTCGTCTACAATTGGAGCAGAAGCGGTAACTTGTTGCTCTCCCTGTTGACGTGCCGCTAATGCTTCGTACACATCGTCAATAGCTTTTGCTTGTGCAGCTCTTTCCCTGAGCGCTTGCATTTCTTGTTCAAGACGTGCAATATGCGTTTGTGCATGGGGAACACTTTTCAAAGCATCTTCAACTGTTGCGTACTTCTTTCCAGTACCAACTAACGCCATAACTTCCTCTGGTAAGGACGGCTGTTGTGTCTGGGGGACTGCTGCAGCTTCAGGGGTCGCCGTGGCTTCAGCAAAAAGGGTTTCATCACTCATTTGGATTCCTCAATTGGTAATAGGTCAATTACCTTTCGGTAAGTTCGTTTAGCGCCATTAATATCGGCTTGTAGATACGCCCAATTGGACGCATTGTATACATCGCTTTTTAACTCATTATCCTCCAAATTGTTTAGTTCGTCTTCTAGAATTTCCTTTAATACTTTTAATGCAGGAATACCTGCTTGAATAATTGCTTTACGTTCTGTCTTTGCTTCGGGAGTCTTTGCTCCCTTTAGCCAAGATGTCTTCATTAGCCCTTGCCAACTTTCTTGCCCAAGTGCCACTTGCCGCCGGTGCGTCCAGCAATACCAAGGTTAACATCCTTTTTAGCGGCTTTGCCACCAGACGCTTGAAATTTATCAAGCTCTGCGTTAAGGCTAGTGCCTGCCGACGGTTTAGAAATTTCAACGGTAGCTCCGCCTGCCTCAACTTGCTTATTCATGCTCCAAGCGGCACGACCACCACCAGCTTCGAGTTCTTTTCTAAATGACTCGTGCTGGGTGAAGCTATCGTCACCTTTCAGTTTAGTTGCAACTTTAGCTTTAGCAGAAGCTTTCTTTTTAGCAGGAAGCGGCTTAATTGTATCTCCAGACATCGACACGCTTCCACGCACTTTAGTAGGAGCCTTTACAGCAACCTTGACTTCACCAGCCATCGGTTTGCCGCCCCGTGCTTTAGCGCCAGCCTTAGGAGCACCAGCCATAGGCTTTCCACCACGCACTCCTGCTTTAGAACCAGCCTTAGAGGCATTGCCTTGCAGTTTTGGGCCAAGGACGCTAGTTTTAAAAAAATCTTTTAGGGCCTTTGGAGCGTCCACTGTTTTAACTTTTGGTTGTACAAGCTTTATAGCCATTACATTTGTCCTCTCATTGCAGCCTCAACTTCAGGTGGAAGCTGCGGCTCTGTTGGTGTAAGTTCTCTCTCTTGCAATTGCATTTGAGCTTCTTGAATCAAACTCTGACTTTCAGCATCCTCTTGGATACGGATGTTTTCTTGGAACAGCTGGAATCTTTCCAAGCCCAAGAACTCTTCAAACAACTGCGCAATTGCCTTGCCGGAAATGTGCGCTCTAACAGAGGGGTCTTGTCCAACAGCCGACTGATAGAAGTTGCTAATATTCTGAACAACAGTTGCTTGTGCTGAGAAGTGCCTTGCGCCAATGGGACGCAATTGCCCAGAAGCAGTGATGTCGTTCTTTGTAATCTCCATGAATTGAACTACGCCCAAGTCATTGTCAATCACTCGAATGAGGTCTGCCCCGTCCATGTTTCTACGAGCCGACTCAAACATCTTGTTAAGCACATCTTCAATACATTCAATCTCAAAGTGCGTAATCTTGTTCTGGAAGATGCGAGAAGCCGCTTGCTCAAGTGTCTGCACTTCGTAGGCTGTTTTCTCGCCCTGTGTGCGAATACCCATAGCTTGCTTTGGAGCGCCAGCCATCTCTTCCATCTTCTGTTCAAGAATGGCAATCTCATTATTGGCAGCCATTACGCCTTGCAAGCTTCTGCCCAGCTCCTGAATGTTTCCGCCCTCGCCAATGTAAATCTCAGCATTCGGGCCCCATTCAAACTCTTCCACATTGCCTGTAATCGCCAGAGGCGGATGCACAGCCAAGTCCATTGCGTCAGCCTTGAGGTTCTCCAGATGGTCGATGCGATACTGCATACCCACCAGATTGTCCAAAGGCCCCATACCATAAAGGTTGTCAGGGCGCATACGCCACTGTACGTGGCCCTTGGTGGTCTTACCCATCCATGAGGGCATGGGGACTACGCGGATTACTTTAGACCTGTCTACAACCGTAATCAGGACGTTCTGGAGGTATTCGCCAGTGTCCTTGTTGTTGATAGAGCCTTCAAACTCCAGCACCTCAATATAGCCGCTTTGCAGGTAGTCGTAGAAGTTACCAAAACCATCTACCGAAAGAGCCACAGCCTTAGAAACATCTTCTGTAGCATAAGCGCCTAGGGTTTTACGATATTTATCTACTTCTTCAATTATATCCTTATTATACCCTAATTCTGGCATATTGTCAAGCTCCCATTTGAGCTCCCCTACAGTTTTGAGGGTGCGGACAATATTGTAGCTATCCTTAAAGCTGTTAGCCATAGGGTTAAAGGTAATGTCATAGGGACTAATACGCTTTAATTTGGGGCCACGGTAGCCTTGAATAACCTCACCATTCTCGTCTTTGTGGGTTTCATTAACAAATACAATGTCCCAAAAGGCATTGCCATAGTCAATAAAGTCATACAAAAGCTTATAAACTTCAGACCTAAAGCCGCTTTGCCTAATCTTGTTGCTCATGTAGGCTTCGATGGCATTGCGTTTTTGCTTGGTTACAGCGTCCCTAGAGTAGCCTTCCCACTTAAACCAGTTGTCGTTGGGGAACAGCGCAGAGGCATAGTTGGCATGCAGGTTGTCACGGATTTGACAAATCTTCGGAATTGTGGTTTTATTCTTCCACGGCAACTGGCTATTGGTTGTCTTTGTCGTATCTGTGGCAAAGATGTAATTGCGCAGCTCTTCCTTTTCACTAACCCAAGTACGGCGCTGGGTGGTGAGATTGTCCCACATGTAGGCAACTTCACTAGCCAAGCTGTGAGGCTGTAGGATGTTCTTGATTTCAGCTACTTTAACACTCATGCGGCTACGCCTCCAAATCGGCTATTAAATTGCAATACATTAGTTCGTTTCATTTTATTTCCCCTCCGTGTCGGCGGAGTGGCTACGTCAATAGCAGCTGTTAGGGCATCCTTAATATCGTCATGCGGAGGCTTCTCTAACATCAGCTCTTCTTCCAAGGCCGCAGTGTAGGCCCCCTTATAATGCCACACCTTCTGATTGTCATACTTAGGCTCAAGAGTTGCAGCAATACGTTCTGCCTTATTGCCCTCGTGTCTGCTCGGGCGGTATTCATCCACAATCAGATTCAGTCCCTGTCGAGAAATGTAGTTCTCTTTAAGGTCACGTACAATCACCTGCTGCGCCACAGTGACTTCGCATCGAATCTTTCTGAATCCCCACTTCTGGTACATCCTCAGAATCGCGTTAAAGTAGTCACTAATCCTGTCGCTCTTAAACCTGTCAATATCCAGTACGTAGATGTTGGACTCACTATCCATGCCAATAACCACAATAGCTGTGCTGTCAGCCTTCGCTTTCGTCGAGAACGCAAAGTCGATAGCAGCAAATACGTTAAGGCGGAGGTCTTTGAAATACCAACCGTCAGGCTCATTGGTGACATGCTTAACATCAAAGTATTGAAACTTGTCTGTAGAGATGCGAAGATTAGACGGGTCATTGGGGTTTTGGTAATACTGAGCATAGAATTGGGTTTTGTCTTCGTATTCTGCATTAATCTTGCTTAACACATTCCTATCAAAACCAAACCTCTTTCCGTCCTCTCGTCTTGCCCTAGGCCACAGAAACTCGCCATCTGTCTCCACTACCTTGATGTAGCTATCCCAAACGTACTCTTCGCCCTCGATTTCATCGTTCTCATCGTAGGTGAAGTATGACTGCTTCATGAACGTGGTGTACTGGTCTTTGCCGTGGTAGCGAGTGCCTACACAATCCATCCTAGCGTCCGGCACTTTAATCGAGGCAATCTGGCTAATGATAGCAGCAACAGCCTGTCGTCCGTCTTCTGTGTAAGCATTCTTCGGAACCACCACGTCGTCCAGCTTAACCTTGCTTGCGTGGAAGCCCGTGATGTTCGTGGTCAAGCCAGCCGTCTTAATGGACGGGTCACGGACGCCCTCTTTCTTACGCAGCGGATGGTCAACACAAATCTCGCTAAGGCTCCACTTCTCACGCTTGCCTTCTTGCGAATGAATCATCTCAGGCCAATACTTCATGTATGTCTTGCTGGTCATGATGTTCTTCATCAAAGCCAGCTGCTGCTCCGCAAGGTCGCTTGTAGCAGACACGTACAGGATTGTCTCCGTGGGGTCTTTGGTTAGCTCCCAGACCGTCTTGTACGCAATGAGCATGCTCTTCAAGTGACCACGAGGCAGCAACACCATGACGTTATCTTTTCGGGCTGAGCTAGTCCACCAGCGGATTAGTTCTCTGTGGCATTCGCCAATCAAGAGATGCGGGGCCACGAGCCCAATAAACACCTCCAAATCTGACTCAGCTGCTTGTCTAATCTCATCTTGTGTCAAACTCATTAAAACTGCTCCGATGGCGGAAATTCAGGCTCAAACGGAGGGCCTTGACCACTTTCCGTATATACATATGTAAAGGAGAATGGGAAGTAGAAATCAGCGGATGCTGCCAAAGAATCCGTAACTGTAACTTTAACCTCGCCAATCTTAGAGTCATTCCGCCCGACAGTTGTAGAAGCCGTAATTACAAACGTACTATTGTTAACTGATAATGTTAGAGCAGGGCCGTCAACAACCACTGCAGTTACTGTGTATGGGCCAGTTCCACCAGAGGCGGCGTAGGTGATGGTATCACTCTGCGTATCCGTCAATGGACAGGAGCCGCTAGGATTATCGCAAGCTAGCGTGTCCTCAAAGCTGGAAGTGGTCGGATTTAGCAAGATAACACTACCGCCACCGCTAGGATAAATGTCTACCCACGCACTTCCGTTCCAGCGTTTAGCAATGGTTAGATTTACCCATGAGGAGCCATTCCAGCGCTTTTTTATAGTATGGTCAACCCAAGCTGACCCATTCCAGCGTTTACCTGCCATAAATCACCAGAACCACAAATTAGAACGTCCTGCAACAATTACTCCGGAAGCAGGTTCGCCAGCCTGAACCCAGATGTAGGGGTCGTCTTCTAGGGCATCGAGCCTAGTATCCAATGCCGCAAGGTCACTCACCAAGTCAGTCACATCGGATTTGACGTGCGTGTGTGCAGCTGGCGTAAATGTAGTGGGTTTTTCTGTAATGCTCGACCATGTGTGCACGTGATTCTCAGGTGTGTACAGGTTAAGCGTTCCAAGAGCAAGCAACTGTCCGTATGTAACAGGCTCATTGTTAGAACCAGCTGTCGGAAGGTTCAGAATGCGATTGCCATTCATGTCCAAAGCAGCAGACATCGAGTTAGGAGCCAAGCCATTTCTCGACAGCGTATTCTCCATAGCAGTTTCAATCGCGGTGAAGTTGGCATTGAGCAGGTCAACTGTGAAGCTACCGCTTGACAAATCATTTAATGTAAGTTTAGCCATTGCTATTTCCTTTTACAAGCGACAGGATTCGTGCGCTTTCTTCTTTGGTTTCTGTATCAATCATAGCCGCTTTCTTCAAAGCGCCCTCCCTATCGGCCTTACTCGGACGGCCCTTACCTGTTCCGTATTCCTTGTTTGCCATATACTTTGCAGCATTGTAATTGCCGTCTTCCGCAAGCTTCTGAATGTGTTTCAAGTGGCGAGCTGTAAGCTTCAGCTCTAACTCTTCTCTCCACGCTTCAATCTCTTTGCGAAGGTCGGCATTTCCACAAATCTTCTTCCAGTGATTCCATCCAGCCAGATGTGCGTCGGCAAAGGCGTACTCTGTTACGTCTTCCATTTCCAGATACAGGCGCTTCAGGCTTGTGTATGTCTTACCCTTGTACAGCTTGTCTACGTCATCAAATGTGAAGAAGGCTTCTGGGTCATAGGCTGTCTCTAGAAATAGGCTCTGGGTTTTATATCTACCCATGCTATCCAGAAAGTCACTGCGTTGCTTCGTAGTCATTCTTAATTAGTCCTTGACAGGCTGCGAGCTGCCGCACGATTGCGTCTGCTCTTGTGGCTTCTCGAATAAGAAATTGCACATCCTCTCCAAGAAGTCCGGCTTCTGTTCCTCCATTATCTCCGCTGGCGGGACAGGCTTGCTGAACGAAACGGGCTTTGAGGCGCAGCCTACCAGACTGCCAATCAGCAATAACTTTATCGCGTTTTTCATACTCTTTATTCCTCTCAGTAATAAACTGCTTTGCTTGTTCATTGTACTTCTGTTCAAGCTTCCTACGAGCCTCTTCAGCAAGTGCGCGTTCTGTGGCAAGCTCAATTGCTGCCTCTGCCTCTGCGTCTTGGTATCCTTCGTCATAGCGCTTGTGTCCGTAGTACAGAATGCCTAAAAGTAACGCAATGCTAATCCAAACCTTTAGTGGAACCTTTTTAATCAGCTCCCAAAGCTCTAAAAAGAAATGTATAACTAGAGGCATTATTTACTCAGCTCGAAATGAGGGCCATCAATGAACGACTTCCAATCTCCACCCCAGACAATCTTGATGCCGAGCTTGGTAGCCACCTTTTTAATATGTGTAGCAACAGCTTTATAGTATTTCAGTTCCCACGTAATCTTTCCATCTACAAACACGGCAATGTCAATAGCGTCGCCAGTTAGATGCCTAGACTTCATGGTGCGGCTCTTACCTGTAGCAACCAGAACCTTCTGCTCCTCAACCGTGCGCAATCCGCAGGTTATGCTGAAGTCGTAAGGGCTGTCTACAATCGCGGCCTTAGCCAGTTGTTGCATAGGCTCTTTAACGCCAGCTAGCCTCTCAAGGCTTTTCTTTCCGAACTTCCACGCCATCTTGTTCCTCCTTGCTAATCCACATCATCGCTACGGGGCCAACAGTGATGACACGCAGTACAATGTTTAAGGCAGCTAACACAGACACTGCGTATTCCCATCCGCCAAACAGGGCAAGAATGCCCTGCCTGACATCATCCCACTGCATTACTGCAATGGCAAGAATGTTAAATGTCAGCGTCTTCCAGCCTTTCATAAACTTCATATTAGTATCCTTTTAGGAAGCCAAACAACTTTAGAATAAGAACTGTTATAAACGACACTGCGCTTCCAAGGGCCACTAAGAGCTTCCACCCACCCTTTGTTTGATTAAGAGTAGCGGTAAGAGCTTCTACGGCAACTGTCAGTTTCTCTACACGGTCTTCCAGCTTATCTACTGTAGCCTGTAAATATCCAAATTCTTGTGGAGGGATGTCGTTCACTTCAATTCCTTTTGCTTATAAGTTATGTAATTACGCCTTGTGAACGGGCATACAGAGTTACCGTTCCTGAGCTTACTGTTACGCCATCTTTCCTAATGGCAACTGTACCACTGTCTGTTACGGTTTGACCTTCAGTAGATGAAATACCCTGTGCGCTGATAAAGAAGTAGACCTCGCCAGTATCTGCCAAAGAGTATGTTCCGTTAGTCACTACGCTAAATCCACTAAGCACAACATCGTATGTGCCAGATGGTGCAGTTTCAGACGGAACTACCCAGTCGTAATAAGCGTATTCTTTAGGGTCGCCCAGAGCAAGAGCCTGCCCGACCACAATCTTTCCTGCCGTAATTGGGTGTGTCCTGCCATAAATGTAGAAGTCTGATACAGCTTCATCTGTCCACGGAGTGCGCACCTCAGAAGGAATAGTACCGAAATTAGTGACAAACGGATTAGCCGACACATTAACTGCCGAAGTAATTGTCATATCAATTCCATTCGGAAGTTCTACGCTGTTATTGATATAACTGACAATAATGTTCGGCACAGTAGTTGCGCTACTTGCTGTTGCAGTCTTAACCAGACGAAGCCATACGCCAGAAGCCAAACTATATTCTGTACCTTGAACAATAGTCGCCCATGTAGAGCCACCATTTGTGCTGACCTCAATGCTACTAAAGGCAGGCTCAACACCTGCTAGACCAAACTTGATTTTTGGGGTAACTAAAGCACCGACATTGGTGTTCCATCGAGTCCATGCAAGAGATGTGGTTGCGCCATCAAAGTCCATGTAACCATTTGCTAGGAACTTGACATAGGTAGTGTTGGTGGTCGAGCCACCAGACGGGTTGCTTGTGGTTTTTGAGATAACGACAGGGGTTACATCGTACACAAAGCCATCATCACCACTACTACCGCCACCACCGCCAGTGCCCGTGGGGAATATCTTAGTGTTACCAATCCACACCTCTTTAATAGGGGTGCTACCCTTATAGAGCTCCTTAATCAAGTTACTGCCGTTTAATATCTGACCCATGTTAAGTCCTTATGGTGGTTCGCCAACATTGCTGTGGGCTATTAATGTTAATACATTTGTGCTTGTTGTGCTTACTACTACGGAATCTACTAACCGCCTGACCTCTGCCTTTACAGTAATAGTCCTTGTCAGGTTTACGCCATTATCTGCGGTAGCCGTCAAGCTAATCTCAGCATTTAATTGTTGCCATGTATCAAAAGTACCAACTATATCGCTAGAACCTGAACCGCTTGTGGTGTCCGACATCTTGGTAAATCTAGCCTGATACACACTTCTTGGTGTTCCCGTAATCCAGTCCTTTGTGAAGTCTGAAGTATTTCCTGTGCCGACCATGTCGCCACTTGTATTTACCTCAAGACTGACTGTTGACGGAAACGCATTATACTCATTGTTTCGCGCTGTCCCTGCCGTTACGGTTGCCACATAGCTTTCAACAATCTCTGCACCATGAAAGTTGGACAGGGCTATCGTTCCGCTAGTCGGCACATTAGGCACGGTGTCCGTAGTAAGGACAAGAGAACCGCCCTTGTAATACTCAGACAGCGAGTGTGGCGTAGAACCGCCGAACATCTGCGCTACCTGAAGTACGCTTATTGTGCCACTACTCGGCAGAGCCATCGGCTTCTACCGCTTCAGTCGTTATAGGGGCTTCGGTAGTTTCAGGGGCTTCTGGCTCTACAACGGGCTCAGCCCACGGGAAGTCAGTAGCCTGCACATCCTTGACTTGGCTCTTTACAGATTCAATCTGGGCAAGGATTTTCTGCTCTACATGGTCTTTATAGCCACCGACCACCTCGGTTTGAATCCATCCAATCACCGTGTCTTGGTCTAAGTCTTGGTACGGCACAAAGTTGTGAAAATCTACATTCTCTAGCTTGAACGGAGTCGCACCGCTAAAAGTTCCAGAGTTGCCATCCTCATCCGTACCAGTAAGTTCCCATCGAGTGCCGATAACGACATCCTGCGCTGACTCGGTGTTGCCTTTCTTGAGTCCAGTTAGTTTCCATTCGTAAGTGAGTGCCATGTTAGTTACCTTTAAGTTGTTCAATGGTTAATTTAAGTTCGTTGATTTGACCTTGTTGCTCTTTGACTGCTTCAATCAGCAGGGCGATGGTTGCGTTATAGTCCACAGCCTTCACCTTGCCATTATCAAACACCGCTTCTGGAAGCACCTGCTCAATCTCTTGCGCGATAACACCTGCGTACTTGCGCTCCTTGTCCTCTAAGTCGGTACGGGTGTAGGTGACACCACGGATTTGATTCAGCTTGCCAATCGCGCCTTCGATGCTTTCGACATTATCCTTGACCCGAATATCGGAATAGGCCGTGACATTGCCAGTAGCAACTAGATTGCCTGAACCATTAATTGTTAGTTTTTCAGTTCCGTCAACATTAAAAGAAATAATGTTTGAACTTCCATTAACAATCATTCTGTTACTGGCATTTGCGCCGTATACGGCTGAAGTTGAAGCTCCTTGACCAAAGCTCATAATCGGCGCACTTGATGCGTTATACACTACAAAGTTGTCATCACTTTGAAGTAAAAAAGAAGCACTAGCAGTGTTTGCCACATTTCTGAACAATAATGATTTGTTGTTAGGAAGCTGAATAGCACCTGCGACATTTAGGGCAGTGCCTGTATTGCTTGGGTCTACATAAAAAGCCGTGTTGTTTACATCATAGTAAATTGGTGCTTGGACTGATTCTCCTGCATAAAATGAACCGCTATCTGTAAATACAAATGGCACAGCGTTATAAGCACTATTTATTATCTCTAGATGCCCAGTAGAGCCAATCCGAAAGTGTTTTGCAGGATTTGTTGCGCCTGCCGATGAGTTATACAATCTGAACGTACCGCCAAACCCACCGCCAACTGCATTGATAATACGAACTTCGCCACCAACATCCAGTGCAAATGATGTATCAGGCACACGAGCAATACCGACACTTCCGTTACTGGCAATACGCATCCTTTCGGAATTGCCTGCGTAAAACTCCATGCCATTATTGTTGTATCCCGTTGTCGAGCCACGCAGGGCTATTGCAGCACCACCAGTATTAAATGCAGTTCCTGCCGACAAACCAAGAGAAAGCGCAGTATTTGCAGAAGTTTTTAGATTAGACGCAACAACATCGCCTGCCACCACCATAGAAGTGCCACTATTAGCAGGGTCTAGGTAGTATGCTGAGTTATCGTTGTCATAGTATATGGATGCAAACATCGGCCCATAAGTAATGATATTCCCATACGGGTCAAAAACCATTCTGTCTGATGCACCATTATTCCTAAGAACAAGATTGCCAGTAGATGTGCAAGCAATCGTGCTATTCCAACTGCCCTGACTTTCAAGAGCAATAACAGCCGTACCAGATGATGCTTCGCTAACTACAAGCTTTCCAAGTGACGCTGTTGCGCCTGCGCCGACAAGCACCTTGCCAGAGCCGTTAATACGCATACGCTCTGAACCATTACCTACCCATCTTTGGGTGGCAGTACCGTTAACTTCATAGGTTAGAAGATTTCCTGATTCATGTTTAACCGTTAAGGTTGACTGCGTATTATCAGTAAGCAACAAAGATGGACTATTGGCAGGAGAAGCAACAACTAATCTTGCCAATGTCGGGCTAGTAGTACCAATACCTAGATTGCCAGAGCTATCAATACGCATACGCTCTGTTGGTGTGTCACGGTTGCCACCATTAAATGTAATGCTACCACTGGAACGGTTGTACCGCAGGCTGAACGCGCCATCAGTTGCGCCCGAATAACCACCAAGTCCAAGTATGCTGACAGCACCAGTAGAATAAAGCCATCCACCATCGGTACTGCTATTTGCAGACACCAATCGGAAGGTTGGACTTGTAGTACCAATACCTACATTACCGCCTAAAGGTTGCAAACTCAAACTTCTAAATCCAACACCACTTTCTACTGACTGCACCCAACTATACATGGTGGAAGTAGAATCAACACCCATAGCTAATCGTTTAGCTGTTGTGTTGCCAGTAATCGCAAATGTTCCAAGTTCGCCTGAAGCAAGTGATGAGCCACTAATGGTTAGCTTGTTGATTGGACTTGTAGTACCAATACCTACATTACCTGCCACCACCATAGATGTCCCTGTGTCAGCAGGGTTTAGGTAATATGCTGTGTTGTTGTAATCATAGAATACAGGCGCACGAATATCGCCATATGCAGTTAAAGAGCCACTATCATTCAAATCCATCAAGGTAGTGTCGTTTGCACCACCTGCCAAGCCAGTATCGTTTCTACGCCAGTACCAGTTATATGCGCCTGTTTTCTTGTAGTAGGCGATGTGGTCAGAAGCGTGATAGAAGTATTGAAATCCACCATCTGAAAAAATGGGATTAGAACTTAAAGTCTTGACGCCTCCAACAGTCTGATTACCAGTAGTATATACGCCGTTGGTTACAGTTCCTGCGTTACCTGAAACAGAGCCACTAATCGTACTGGAAAATGTCTTAGTACCGCCAATGGTCTGATTGCCCGAAGTCGTTACGGCGTCAGTAATCCCGTAGCCTGCCACAGTAGTCGGCGTGTTAGAGATGTCATCCCAGTCAACGCCAATACCACCGCCTGTGGTCTTAAAGTAAATCGTGTTAGGGTCTGTTCCTGTTCCATCAACTTGAACATGGTAGCCATCTACAGTGTTGGCATCACCAACAGACAATGCTGTTTGCGCAACATTTTCCCATACATTTAATGTAGAGTTGTATCGAAGAACATTATTACCAGCTATGCCATTAATTTTTACATTGTGGAGTTCGTCAATCTCATAACCATTGTCTACTTTGACAAAGATTTTACCGTGATTGGCGTGAGCATAAACAACGAAGCCGACAATGACAGTGTGAGTAGGTGCTTGTGGCTTAACTTTAGTTAGTCCACCTGCAACAGTTCCCGATAGGTACAGCAAATCGCCATCAGCCCATGTCTCGCCCTGAAGCGAGCCAGTGGTGTTGATGTTGTTAACCATGCCGCTGTTGGTTACAAAACCTTCTTCGTTGTTTGTAATGGTTTCAGTAACTATGCCGATGGTGTCAGCAGAGTTGGCGTCATTATTTGCCTGAGCCAAATCCACTTTGGGCCGCTGTCCTTGAGCACCGCTAATCCGAACGCACTGGTAGTTGGCTTCTAGCAGGTCTGCGCCAGTCTTATTAACAACACGAATGACTTGTTCTTGACCAAGCTGTAGTGTAACATTATTACCCTTGAGGCGCAAGTCCATCGTGCCGTCAGCGTCATTCCACTGCATCCTGCCGACTTCAAGCGCAGATGTCGGAGTTAGGTCAGCTTGCAGGAAGCCCGTAGTGAGTCCATACTCGCCAAGGTTTACGTTGCCAGTTGCTCCAGTGTAGGGAACTTTGGCATCGAGCGCAGCTTGCAAGTCTGTTTGAGCAGCCAGCGTACCAGTGATGCTTCCCCAGATAGCAGCGCTTGGGTCTACACCACCTGTAGTTTTGAAGTAAATTGTGTTCGGGTCAGTACCCGTACCATCGACCTGTACGTGGTATCCGTCGATTTTATCGGAGTTTACGGCAGTTGCCGTAGCTCCCAAATAGTTGCTATCGCTTTGTGTTTTAGTGTAAGCATCTGTAATGCCATATCCAGCGATTGTTGTAGGTGTGCCGGAAACATCCACCCAGTCAACAGAAACAGTACCACCTGTGGTTTTCAGGTAGATTGTATTAGGGTCGGTTCCCGTGCCGTCAACCTGCACGTGATAGCCGTCAACTTTATCTGAATTTACTGCCGTAGCACTGATGCCTAGGAAACGGGCGTCGCTCTCTGTCTCCGTAAAGACGTCAGTTATGCCATACCCTGCGACTGTTGTTGGGGTGTTTAGAACATTATCCCAATCGACAGATATTTCACCGCCAGTTGTCTTAAAGTAAATAGTATTTGGGTCAGTGCCAGTTCCGTCTACCTGAACATTATACCCGTCAACTTTATCAGAGTTGACAGCGGTTGCATTGATTCCTAAAAATCTAGCGTCAGACTCAGTTTCGGTGAAGGCGTCCGTAATTCCATAACCAGCCAATGTAGTTGGGGTGTTGGATACGTCATCCCAATCCACCGAGATTGTTCCGCCCGTGGTTTTGAAATAGATAGTGTTGGGGTCTGTGCCCGTGCCATCTACTTGTACGTTATAACCATCGACGCTTGCAGCATTGATGTTCCAGTTGCCAGTAGCATATGTACCATTCACCAACGCATTGTAAAGGTCGGTTTGGTCTACGATGGAGCCAGAGATGTCACCCCAAATTGCGGCGCTAGGGTCAGTGCCGCCAGTGGTACGGAAGTAAATAGTATTAGGATTAGTGCCAGCCTCATCAACAGCTACGTGGTAGCCGTCAACCGTCTCAGCATTACCCAAGATGTTAATGTTCCAATTACCACTTGCCCCGCCACCAGTCTTTGTTGGGGCGTCATTAGCAATCTCTGCATTAACAAACGCAGTGGTGGCAACTTGTGTGGTGTTTGTGCCAACAGCAGCCGTTGGCGCTGTCGGAACGCCCGTCAACGCTATGTCTTCAAAATTAATCTCAGACAGGTCAGTAGAAACTTCTAAGTAGTTGGGGCCCTCGTCAAAGGCGATGCCGTTCCCAGCAATTAACGAATACTCGTTAGTTAAGGTTGGGTGGGGGCTAACAACTAAATACTTTGCATCTTTAGGAGCGACGTTAAGCGTAGGGGTCAGAACATTAAGGTCTGACGTCCAAAAACGCTCCCCTCCTGTTGTAGAGGCCAACACCATGCCATCGGCTACAGGTGCACCCAAATAGTCTTCTTTGGTGTCCAGCTGGCTTTTATTAACGGCGTCAGCACCTTCAGTGCCGTCTTCTACGTTAATAACTTTATGCCCATCCATATCCAACGCATCAAGCATGTGGTTGGGAAGGCTGTTGTCTTCACGACTTAACATCTTCTCGAATTCATCTTCGATTTGACGGTAGCCGTTATTAATTGTGGTGAGTTGAGCCTGAATATTCCCCGTGTTTACCAGCGTTGGGAGAGTCGGTTTGTTAGCCATGAGTTCTCCTTATGGGATGTAGAGGGATGCGTTGTACGGATTACGGGCCCAAAGGGGAACTGAATTAGCAACATAGAACTTCTGAAGCATATCCGTGAATGAGCCAGTGTAGCCCAAGCCAACAAGATATTTATACCACATATCACCCACACTGGTGTACGTAGGAGTACCCAGAGCAGTCATTAACTTTGATTTTGTGTAATCAGCAAGGCTTTTACCAGCCAGTGCTACTTCTAAATCGCTCATTATTCTTATTCTTCTCTTGAGATGCCGAATCCGCCCTTGCTAGAGAGGATGGCTTGTGCCAGATATTCGCTGAATGCGTCTACAAAGCCCTCGTCTTTGCTCAACTCTTCCCGTCCCATTGTGTCCAACACAGCATGCACAAGCTCGTGCACGAAGGTTTGGTGGTAGAAAGTGTCGGGATTGCGCCTTGAGGGTTTGCGTAAGCGCATTGTCTTTGTTTCATTGTTCCATTCGCCCCAAGCTTCCTTTAGTGGGACATCTTTCAGTACATTAACTGTGTGCGCCCCTAGCTGAAACTTGTCTGGAATGAACATTATCTACCCTTTTTCTTCATAACGACCTTTTTAGCACCTTTGTGGCTCTTTCCAGCCATAATAGTGCCATCAGGCATCTTATGTGTTTGTTTTTTCTTGGATTTCTTCTTGCCGTACTGCTGACTTTCTACAAAAGCACCTGTATTTCCACTAGTTTGCATTAGTTTTTTCCGCCTTTAGCTTTGCCAGACTTGGGCTGCAGCTTCCCGCCCTGTGAATGTGAGGCTTTGGCACTCTGGACGCGCAAATTGCTGCGTCCTGTACCACCACCCTTGGTTAAGGGCTTCTTATGGTCAACCACCTTGCCGTCACCCTTGCTAACTTTGCCCTCACGCATCAACTCCCTACGGGCTTTGTTACGCTTGGCTCGTTCTTTAACACGCTCAGGCCGTTCAGCAAGGCGTTCTTTCGTATAATCTCTAGGCATTAGGAACATCCCCATCTTTTCAAAGAAGCAGCCTTTCTTGTAGGACGACCCTTCTCATCCGTCATAGGGCCCTTCATTCCACTCATACGGGCACAGAAGCTCTTCTTCCTACCTGCATCAGCCTTCGTCTTCGGATTGGGCGCAGGAGCCTTCAGGTTGCTTCCTGTGGCTGCGTTATACTTCGCCCTGCCCTTAGCCGTCAGGCCAGCACCCTTGGACACGGGAAGCTTCTCCCCGCGACCAACAGCCAAACTTACGCCCTTCTTAGCCATTTCTCTTTTTCCCAGCTTTGTTTAAGGCAATAGCAATAGCTTGCTTCCTAGGCTTCCCATGCTCCATGTTCAGCTTAATGTCATTACGAACCTGCTTTCTAACCTGAGCATTGTGTAGGGTTTGCAAGGACTTGCTCTTGTCCTTCACAACCTTCGGCTTGTTACGCATCACTTTTTCTTCTTAGGCTCAGGCTTCATCTTGGCTTTCTTAGCGTCAGCCTCAGCCTTACCCTTAAACTTGTTGGAAATAGCAGGAAACGCTCCCTGTATCTTCTTGCCAAGCTCTTCCGTAGGCTTACGCATGCCGGACATTTTGTCACGAATCTTCTCACCAAAGTCTTTCTCTGGTTTCTTGGGAGCTGGTTTCTGACCCTTGGGCATATCTTATTCCTTGTCGGTTTGTGAGAGTGGTGTCCTTCTACACCTAATTATACCAAGAATAAAACCCAATGTCAAGCTTTTTTTGTAAATATCTCACTTTAGCATAGGTGAGCGAGCCAGATGCTCCACCAAGGCGAGCGAACCGCATTTACTTAAAAATACTAGCCACCCCTATTGACAGGGTGGCAGAAGTGTGTTAAAATAAATATTTATATATATAAAGCTATATATATATATATATATATATATATATTAAAAGCTATATATAATAATATATATAAAGCTTCTTATATATACTAAAGATAGTATATCATAGCTTTTGGTTTATGTAAAGCTTTATTTACATAAAT
>Ga0208644_1000176_pt1 | contig 44476 bp, 65 predicted proteins | sample VirMetDEL_Nov_18_FD_184517 | JGI IMG/M metagenome (GOLD analysis project Ga0208644, IMG submission 184517) | Aqueous microbial communities from the Delaware River and Bay under freshwater to marine salinity gradient to study organic matter... | ecosystem: Environmental > Aquatic > Marine >...
ATAAGGAAGAAAACAAACTTCAGCATTTCACCCCTAAAAGAAGGGGGGTTTCCCTCATTACCTGTTGAGGGCTGAAACTTCGGCTACTCAATTTGTTGGGGGTTATTCTCTTGGATGAGGATTGTAGGGAATATCAAGACTAAACTCCCTCACCTGTATTGCACCACAATCGGAACAAAGTTCTTCATTTGTAATTCTTTGAAATCTGTTATGTTGTTGAAATGAGAGAGTTCTGTTTCTTCGCCATTGGTGCTTTCCGTTTTTTGAGAGAGGGCATTCCAAGTTTGAAATTACTTCATCAATTATCATGAGGTTTCCACACCTAACACAACCATCAATTTTTTTCCTCATCCCCTCTCCCATAGGTTGAACCTTTTTCGTTTTGAAAATGCAGGGTCTATTTTTCTTTGACTTCGGACAGGGTTCTTCCCCAATTCTAACCGCCATGTCGGTTCTAAGGGAGGAGAGTTTATTAAACTTTTCATTTTTTGTTCCCTTTGCATTTCAAAATAGACGCTCTTGTGTCCTCCCTATTTAAAGAAAGACTCTAATGGGTATCTTTTAGACTCTAATGGGTATCTTTTAGACTCTAATGGGTCCACATTTTAGGGCGACCTAAACATTTTGAGGACATGATAGAGTTGAATGTATTTAAACATAGACTCTAAAATGTCCTCACGATTCTCCGAACCACTCTCGCCTCTCAAACCAAGCATAGAAAAAAATCAAGTAAAATGTTATCATGATTTGAAGCCCCCAACCTGTGAGAAAATAATCTTTTAGGTTGAACTGTCCCATCATCAATAGGTAAAGTATTACAACAGGTTGTATTGCGAATAGTCCTAAAATTGGCCTTAGAATGTCCTTTTTCGTTATCATATTCAATAGTTGGAGGGATTACCCTTATTAAACGATTGGTTTTTTGTGGGGCAAACCATTAAATACATGAACAAATTATTGAGAATCGGTGAAGCAATTTGGATGAGTTATTTTCATTGTTCAATGAGATGAGCGAGAATCAAAGGAAGTTGATTCTCAATACTCCCACATTGTTAGAAGCATTCTGTTCCGAAGCATCCGATAAGATTGGTGTTGATGTTGAAGTTGTCAAGGCACACCTATCAAAGATGGGTGCAATAGTTCGGGGCGAGGCCGAAAGAGTTGTTAGGCTTTCGGAGTCGTTTGATGCCTTGAAGGATAAAAGCATGAGGCTTATTGAAAGGCAAAGCCATAGAGATGCTTGGTTTGATGAAATGATTTTAGAGCCATTGACGGTTGCCTATGCAGTTAAGGAATTAGTTGATGAGGGATTGAGTTATGATGAGGCTAAGGAAAGGGTTGAATCTAATGAATATGGGGAGGAACTTAATGCGATAAGGGCGAGGCTTGAAAAGTCCCATGATTTATCTCCATTGGTGATGAAGCCTAAGATGATTCGGTGGGATGATGGCTCAAGCCAAAGACAAAGGGAAAAGAAGGCAAAGATTTATCATGAAATCTTGTCCCTCCTAAAAGATTCAAAAGACCCTATGACCAAAACTCAAATCTTGAGGGCTTTGAATAAGGATAATTCATCATGGAGAAGAGTTTGTGGAGAAGTTTTGAAATATATGGTTTCAAGAGAGATATTACAACTTGAAGGCTCTAATTATTATCACTCATCAAACTTCAATAAGCGAGAAAAACCATATCACCGAAGTATTTATGAGTTAATTGCTGAAGAACCCGTATCAAAAACTCATATTTTGAAGCACATGGGATATAACAACACAAAAGGAAGGGAGAAGTTGAATAAGGCACTTGATGTAATGTTGATTGAAGGCTTAGTTGATACTGATGGAACTAAATGGTTTGTTCCGAGTTGATAGAAAACTTAATAAGGGTGCATCAAAGATTTGGAGGTATGACAAACATGGGAAAGATTGTTTTAGCAATTAACTATCAAGATGAACCTTTGTGTAGTTCAAACTCTTCAATCGTTGATTGGTTGGTTAAAAATAATGTCAAAGTTGATGTTGATTCCGACTTTTTTGAAGTCGGAGGAAGGAAAGTTGATTTTGATTATATGCCGAAAATAAATACTCTCTCTTTCGGAGTTCAAGTGGATAGTGATGATGATTTTCCTTCATTATTGTTTAATTTTATTGATTCTTTGAAGAACAACAATACAATCGTTTCAATTGCGGAGTGTTTTGATGAAACTTCTATTCATCCATCTAATTGTGAATTGATTTATGAGGCTAATTTGAAAAGGTTTAAGAAGGAGATTGTTGAATCGGAATAATGGGGGAATAAATATGGATAACCTTAGAAAGAGAGTTTGGAAGTGTGAAAATTGCGAAAGTGAAGCCCTATTCAAAGGGTTGTGTAGGGATTGCACCGAGTATGGAGAGGGCGGAGAAGTTTTGAATCCTGTTTATCGGGTTCGGGTAAATGAGAATCACCATCATCATAATCATCATGCTCATGAATTGCCTACTCCACTATTGCAGGGGGTGAGAGGATATAGAACTAAGAGGAAACTCACTAAGAAACAATTGAAAAAGTTGGAATCGGAATTAAGTTCTTTTGCACCTCAAGAGGAAGGACAATTTGCCCTTATGGGTGAATCGGAGGAGGAGTGATTATGTGCGGTTATATCCCTTATCTTTGCCCCAATGAATGTGGTGGTTGGGTTATGGTTAGTGGTTGCTTAATTTGTGAGCGAAAAATGGAGGTGAATAATTCATGAATGGTTATTCCTTGATTAAATGTGTATCATGTGGATGTGATTTGGCTTGGATTGGTTCACCCGAATTGGTGAAAATTGTTTTGTTCTGTAATTCATGTTTCATGGAGAGGGTTTGATTTGTCATTAGGAATCCGAATTGTAAATCTCCATACTAAACGAATCGCAAAAATTGTTGATGGTCATTTGAATTGGGGAGATTATGAAAAACCTATGATGGTTTGGGATGTTGAATATGAAGATAGTGGATTAACTTTCCGAATGAATGAGCATTATGAACTTCATTGGGAATTGCTTGAGGAGGAGTGAAAATGGATGCTTGGCTTTACAATTCTATTTCAGTTCTCGTTTTACTCAATTTATTGTTGTCTTTGAGGAATACATACAATTTGAATGAATATCGGGATTTATTGTATCATATCCTTGACCATGTATGCCCTATTGATGAGAATGGTGAAACCATTCATGAAAATAATTACGATGTTTCGGAAAATAATCAAATCATCATTTTGAAGTTAGATGATTCGGAAAGTAATGAAACTAAAATGAGTTGGGAAGATTGGGAACGGGGCGATTGAAATGGTTCAAAATACAAACTATCCATGTAGGATTTGTCATAGGTATTTTCGCATTGATTTTTTGAATCAATTCTCGGTTTGTTTAGCCTGTGAAAAAGGTTATAAGGGTGGTTCAAAGATTAAAATTGGAAGGTGATTAACTTGAGTGAAGGTATGATGAGGAAGGCATTGGATTTAGCACACATTAGAGGCTATGAGGTTTCAAAAACTGAAATGTATCGGTGCGAAGTTCACGAATATATTCATGAAGGAAACGATGTAGTTAAATTGGTAATGGATTTTGAACATCTTTGTGCTATTTGTGTTTTTTTGGAAGATGAGCCTTATAATTGGGATTCTGTAAGGGCAACTACTTATGATGGAGATTGCGATTGTTGTGGGCGACTCCCTTCGTATCTTGAGAGTTGATAAATATGGGAAACAAGATTCGGAAAAATAATAATTCCGACAATTCGGATGGAGGTTCTAAGAAACCTAAAAGGGGTTGGAAAGCCCAACAAAGAATCGTTTGTTTTGATTCTCAATCTAACGGTGGAGTTGATGATAGTGAATTGTTGCACATTCAAGGATTAGTTCGGTGTAAATCATGTGAATCAACCTATCCGAGAGATTTGGATAAATGTCCTCATCGGGTATGTAATGCAAACACTTAAATACCTCATTTCAAAAATTGGTTAATATGGCTGAAGTAGTGAACATAGTCGCATCCATGCGATTAGTTGATAGTATTGATGTGAGTGCGGTTGCTGATGAATTGAACATTGATTATGCACAGGAACAGTTTCCCGGCATGGTTTATCGGGTTGAAGAACCAAAGGTTTGCCTTTTACTATTTAGAAGTGGAAAGGCAGTAGCGACAGGTGCTACATCGGTTGAAGATGTGGATTCCGCATTCCGCCAATTAAGAAAGGATTTAATTGATAATGATTTTGAAGTTTGGGATGAAGATAGATGTTTCTCAACAATTCACAATATCGTCATGACTACTGACCTTTCCGATAATGTTGAAGGAAAGATTGATTTGTCAAGCCTTATGTTGCATCTTCCCTTTGAGAAAACTGAATATGAACCCGAACAATTTCCGGGCTTAATTTACCGATTAGACGACCCTCAAGTTGTGTTTTTAATTTTTTCAAGTGGGCGGTGCGTAATCACAGGTTCATGTGATTTTGAACTTTCTTACGAGGCTGAAGAAGTCCTAAGAGATGAATTGATTAACTTCTTTCAATAGGTAATTTGATATACCTGTTAGTTTCATGGTGTTTTTATGGTTGATTTTCCCACCTTTAAACCAAGAAAGGTTGATGGAGATTTGAGTAAATCTTGGAAGGCAAATGCTTCGGATTACTCCGATGAAATTGTTTTAGGCCATGCGGTTGCAGAAAATAGGAATGGGAGTGGCGTAAAAGACATTGTGAACCTTTTCAGTCAAAGGTATGATAAGATTCATAAGATTTTGAGAAGTCAATGTGGGTTCAAAAGAACGCACACCATCAAGGAGGCATTGAAGGATAAGCGGAACTATCATAAATACAACCTTATCGGAATGGTGGTGAGTAAAAGAAAAACTAAATCGGGTGGATTGATGGTGAACCTTGAGGATAAATCGGGAAACCTTGATGTATTTGTGAGGGCGGAAGATTCAGCATCCGAAACGATTGTCAATGACGATGTTTTGGGTATTACAGGCTCATTTGGGAAGGATAGTGATATTTTTTGGGTTGATAGAGTTCAATATGGAGATATTGCACCTAAACATCAAAACAAAGGAGGAGAAGATTATGACCCTGTATCAATTGCATTTATCTCGGACATTCACATGGGTTCAAAGTATTTTCTTGAAGATACATGGGATAAGATGATGAAATGGTTGAATGAGGCGGAACTCGCTAAGAACATTAAGTATCTCGTTATGGCGGGAGATGTTTGTGATGGAATTGGGATTTATCCAAATCAAGAAAATAACTTGATTTTTGATAATGCGTATGACCAATATGAGTTTTGTGCGAGGAAACTTGATGAGTTGCCCGACCATATCACTCCTATTATTCTTCCCGGCAATCACGATGCAGTTAGACCTGCACAACCTCAACCTATGCTTGAGCCAACGATTCAGCAACAGTTTAATTCAACAATTCATGTAGGAAACCCTGCGAGAATTGAACTGAATGGGATTGATGTTTTGGCCTATCATGGTCAAGGCATGGATGATTTGATTCCTCAAATTGACCACATCACTTATGAAAACTCGGTGGAGGGAATGAAAGAGATGTTGAAGAAAAGACACCTCACACCCCAATGGGGAGAAAGGAGTGCATTATCTCCCGAACAAACCGATGAGATGGTGATTGAAACTCCTCCCGACATTTTCATTACAGGACACACACATAGTCATGCTTTTGAGTGGTATCGGGGAGTCCCGCTTGTTGTATCTTCAACTATGCAGGGGCAAACTGACTTCATGAATATGCTTGGTTATGCTTCACAAAAAGGGCATTTGACGATTTACAACATTCAAAATAGAGAGGCTAAAGTAGTTTCTTTTCATGCAAATGATGATATAAACTTTTGAGGTGATGATGGTGAGTGGAGTAATACATCCGAAGGCAAAGGTTTTTGGTGATGTTCAAATCGGAGATGGAAGTTTTGTTTCCGCAGGTTGTTATCTTTATGGTCCAATTAAAATCGGGAAAAATACAACAATCCATTCGGGAACTATTATTGGGACTCCTCCCGAACATAAAATGAAAGAATCCAAGTATGGAGTTGTCATTGGAGATGATAATGTGATTGGTGTTAATTGCACCATTACGGCATCAACCGATGAAAGACCTACAACCATTGGGAACGGGAACTATCTAATGTCGGGAGTTCATATCTCTCACGATTGTTTGATTGGTGATGATAATGTGATTGCACATAAGGTTGTATTGGCGGGGCATTGTGTTGTTGGAGATAGGGCAAACTTGGGTGTGGGTGCATTGTTGCATCAGCACACCACAATTGGTTCGGGTTCTATGGTTGGAATGGGTTCAGTCGTGAATAAAGACATTTACCCATACCTCAAGGTTTGGGGCAATCCTGTTTGCTATGGTGGATTTAACTTTCATCAATTAAAAGGTTTGCGGTTTGACGGTGGAGATATTGAGGATGAGGAGGATTTTAGAGGTTCAATTCTCCCGGTTGATTTGATTCGGGATGATATGATTCGGTTTCATAGATTTTCGGGAAGGCGAGGGAATAAGAGAATAGTTTCATATAGGTGGGCTAAGATTTATGATGGAGAGGAGGAATAGGTTTGAAAACGACTGTGATTATTCCTACTTTTAACAGACCCGAATGGCTTGAAGAAACTCTTAACTGTTTTGAGCATCAAGTTCTTGATGAAGGAAACGAATATGATGTGATTGTTGTTTCGGATGGTTGTGATAAAACTGTTGAATGGTTTAAGGAGTCTAAGTTCGCCCATAACGAATTGTTTCGGATTTATAACTCAAGATGCTATGACAGGTATGGAATTAGACTTTGTTGGAACATTGGAGTTCATTTTTCCGATGCCGACCAAATCATTACAATTGCTGATGATTGTTTAGTCAATGATGATTACATCTATCAACATCAAAGATTTTTTGAACCTTATGGGATGCTCATGGCGAGGATTTATCACATTCACCCAAAGTATAGACATAGAACTTTGAAGTTTGAAGGAAGGTTGCCTTTTTCCCCTCAATTAGTCAAGGCTTGGGGTTATGAAGTAGGAGAAAATTACAATTCACCCCATGAACACTTGTGGGGTGCTGAACTTCCTATTGGTTGTTATTGTGGTGCAACTATGAGTTTTTGCCGAAAAGGAATTATTGCATTGGGTGGTGTCAATGAGTTCTTGACTTTTGATTATGAGGGTGAAATTATTACTGAATATCGGTTTGATGATTGTGATACAGGAATAAGATGGGCGAAAAAATATGGGAAGATTAGATTTTTGACTGATGCTATGGTCTATCACAAAGGAGTTTCATCGGGAGATGAGAAGCAAGATGCTATTTTTCGGGTTCAAGGAGATAATAGAAAAAAAATTGATTCTCAATACCGATTATTTGTTTCTTGGCTTATTCAAAATAATCCACGATTGATTCAAGGGGGCGGAAAAAATTATTTTGATGAACATGATTGGAATAAATATGTAGTGGAGTGATAGATTTGAAAACGACTGTAATTATTCCTACTTTTAACAGACCCGAATGGCTTGAAGAAACTCTTAACTGTTTTGAGCATCAAGTTCTTGATGAAGGAAACGAATATGATGTGATTGTTGTTTCGGATGGTTGCGATAAAACTGTTGAATGGTTTAAGGAATCTAAGTTCGCCCATAACGATTTGTTTCGGATTTACAACTCAAGATGCTATGACAAGTATGGGATTAGACTTTGTTGGAACATTGGAGTTCATTTTTCCGATGCCGACCAAATCATTACAATTGCTGATGATTGTTTAGTTGGGGATAGGTATGTTCGCCATCATCAACATTTTTTTGAACCTTATGGAATGCTTATGGGAAAATTAACTCATGTTCACCCAAAATATCATCATAAAGTTCTCATACCCGATGCAAGATTTGTTTTTTTCCCTAAGTTGATTGAAGATTTAGGCTATTTTTGGGATGCTGATTGGGAATATGCAGTTGATAAGTCTTGGGGGGCTGAACTCCCCTATTCAGTTTTTTGGGGTGCAACTATGAGTTTTTGCCGAAAAGGATTCATAGAGATGGGAGGATTGAACTTATCAATTGAAATTGAAGATGAAATTATTTATCAAAGAGATGATGTTGAATTGGGAACTCGGTGGGGGAAGCGATACGGAAACATTAGATTTATCGGTGCTGAAGTCAAACATAAAGGATATTCGGGCGGAAGTTTTGATAATGGAGATTTAGTTCGGAGAGAAGAGGGTGATGAACGGAGAGAACTTCAAGAATTAGGATATAAGGTCATTTGTGCAATAGATTTTAACATCAACTTAATCTCCAATGGTGGTTCTATTTATTTTCACGGTGATGATTGGGAAAAATATGAGGTGGAAAAATGAATAGAGATAGAGAAGTTTTAATGATACTGCAACCGAGAGCGATACCCGAAGCGATTGAAAGTTTGAATCGTTTAGATATTGATAAAGTTTGGTTTAGGGGATATACTCAAACTGAATTGGAAGTCCACCTAAATGATTTTATTGAATATAGCGATTACGATTATTATTGGCTTATAGCCGATGATGTAATCGTGGATGAGAAACCTATGGATTTGCTTAGACCTTTGCTTTATGAAGGAAAAGTAGTTTCGGGATATTGTAAATTATCTCAAGAGTCAAATAAAGTTAATTTGGCGGATAAGGTGTTGTCCTTGTTTAAAATATATGGCTCAAAAAAACACCCAAACAAAAATCACAATAGAACAGATTTAGAGTTCAAAAGATTCAATTATTCTTCCGTTCCCGAATACATGACTTTAGAAGAGGTTAAAAGTAATGATGGCTATTTCAAAACCTACTTTACGGGATGGTCATTTACGGGGGCTTCAAAGGAAGTTTGGTTAAAATATCCATTTCAAGTTTCAGTTGGGGGAAGTCAAACTGATGCTCAATTTGTCATGAGATTTGTAGGGCGAGATGGTGGCGAGATTTGGACTCATCCCGAAGCGAGTCATATACACCTCAAAGAGAATACTCATATACGCTTAGAAAGAGATTGGCTTGTTGGAGTTCAAGAACCTATTATTCACTTCGGAGATGGAAAAATCAATAGAGAAGATATTGATTTGGAAAATGTTTGGTGATTTCATGGTTGATAATCAGTATGAGCCACAAGGCGGTCCATGTAGGAGAAAATGTGATGTGGATATGAAAACCATGAAATGTAGGTCATGTGGATTGCACTTCAAACGAAGGGAGGTATGAGAAGGCTTAAATAGAATATCCGATTTATTGTAATTATGAAGCGGGTTTCAAGAGTTATTGAAAAAACCAAATCTATGAAGCCCTCTATTAAGCGACCTAATTCTTTATTGTCGCAAAATAAAGTGGTGGGATATTCAGTTAATTTTCCGATTCATAGAACCTGCAAACCAACTAAGGTTTGTATTGAAACCTGCTACTATGCAGTTGGAACTACTACATGGAATCGTAGCCTTCGCAAACAACTATGGATTTACGAATACTGCGTAAAAGACCCTATTGGATTTGCTGAAGAGGTGGTTAGTGAATATCATAAGAAAGGATTGAAATACCTTCGGTGGAATGGAGGAGGAGATTTGTTCTTAGAGTCCACTATTGCCTTAAATTATATCGGAGAAAAATACCCCGATGTTGTTTTATGGGTTGTTTCAAGGATTCCCGACATGGTTGGATTGTTGGAAGATTATCCAAACATCCATTTGCATTTCAGCCTTGACAAACACTCATTAGATAGGAGGGAGAAGGTTTTGGAGTCGGCTAAACGACCTATCTTTTTTTCTTATCAATGTATGAAAGATGAAAAGCCCGATGTTGAAGATTTAGTGAATAATCATGGAGTTTCTTTATTTTTCTTTGATAACTACTATTTGACTGACCCAATCTATGAAGAACAGTTTTTGGATTTTTTGTGTCCTCTTAATTTGGATAGAACCAATGATGGAGATATTAGCGGTTCATGTGAAAAATGTTCAAGGTGCTTTAACGGTCATTGGTTGGCTGAAAAACAAAAATGAACAAACCTTAAATACTTGTGCCTGTTAGCATGGGTATGAACAAAACTTATCCGACTGTATTGACCGAGTTGCCTGTTGGTGCTACGCAAATCGCAAAAGCCAAGAAGATGCAACAAAAGTTTAATGAAATCAAAATCACCAATAAGTTTCCTAATCGGGCTACTGATTTTCACGGTGCATTGGGGGAACTTATGTTTAATTTGTGGTTGAAGGTTGAAGGAATTGAAAATGAGTGGGTGGAGTTCATCACAAACATTCCGAATGACCCCGATTTTACATTTGATAATGGTTCAAAGACCTTAGATGTGAAAACGACTCGGTTTCAGCGATTGTATTTTCAAAAGGTTGATTGGGATTACTATGTTTTGGTTGAACCCTTTGACTTTTTGAATGGAGATTTTAGCCATCCTCAACAGGTTAGGATTGTTGGTTGGATGCCTAAAGAGGAACTTCTTGAAATCAAGGCGGAGGTTGATGCAGGTATCACAAAGCGAGGGCGAAGTGAAGTGAAGTTTGGAAAGAAGTCCTACTTCGTCTATCCCGAAAAACTACACCATATCGGAGAATTGGTTGAGATTTTGAAAGGGAATTGATTAGATGAACATAGATTCACTTCTTGAATCCGTTAAGGATAAGCAGTTGGAGAGTAATTGCCGAGTCCCAATGGTTGCTTTTTTGTTGAGGAATGGGAAGCCTATCTCTTATGGAGTCAATAAGAAGGGCTATCGGGGTTCTTCTATTCATGCTGAAATGGATTGTTTGAAAAAGGTTCGGTTTCAAAAGAGAAGGGCGAAAAATGCGACTATGTTTATCGCCCGATTCATGAAGAATGGAAAAACAGGACTCGCCAAACCATGTAGTAATTGTCTTGAAATCTTGAAAACGATGGGGATTAAAAGTGTGGCTTGGACTACACGAAAGCAAACCGTTGAGATTGCTCGGATTGAAGATATTGACACCAACTATTTAACCCGACCCTGTGCGATTCATGGGGCTGAACCTCAAACGGGTTTGAGTAATTTCAACGATACGGGAAAATAGTTAAATAGGTATTTGGAGGAATCAAAAATATGGCTTTATCAAATTATCCCGATGGAATGGATTGGGGGTCTTATGATGATTACCATGACCCTAAACTTGAGTGTGGTCATAACTCAAGTGATGGTTGTGATTGTTGGTGTGAACATTATCTTCATGATGGTCGGCAACATTTAGTTGGAGATTGCACTAACGATAATTGTAGGCTCTTTTGTTGTGAAGTTTGTGGAGATGAAAAGGGAGAGGATGAAGAATTGTGCGAAAAATGTATGGAGGAGGAATGATTTTGGAGTGTATTATTTGTCATAGGAGTTTTCTATCAATTCATATCGTTGATGGCGATTTTTGTATTGATTGTTGGGATGGAGATGTTGAGAGTGAGTAGTAGTTGTGAGTATTGTGAATGCCCGCTTTGTGGAAGGGGCGGTTGGACTGATGAGAGAGCCAAGACTGAAATCGGATATGTTTGTAGTTCCTGTGTTTTGAAACAAATGAAAGAGAAGTCCTTTGGAGGTTGGTGAGATGTTTTCAACTATTACGCTTTGGCTTGTAGGGCTTGGTCTTTATTCTATTCCCCTCGCATTTGATAGACGGAGGTTGATTAAAAATGAGTAAAGGAATGGAATGGATTAGGTGTGCGGAATGTTCAACGCCCTATCCCAAACCTGCCTTGACGAAAGAATTGGTTTGCTATCGTTGTGAACCTCCATATAATAAAGGTGATTGAAGTGAAAAAATTGATTGGAAAATTGACTTCGCCCCTGTTTGTTCCCTTGAGGAGATTTGTGGCTTGGGGAGATGATAAGTTCGGCACTTGCGACCATAAGTTGATTGTTGTAGCGAGAGATGAGGAGGAATAAAATTGAATGAGTTGAGGCTCAAAAGCATTTTGAGTTTATTTGATGGAATATCATGCTTGAGGATTGCACTTGAAAGGTTAGGCATTCATTTTGAAAACTATTATGCGAGCGAGATTGAGCCGAACTGTATCAAACTATCTAAGGAAAACTACGATGATGTAATTCATATAGGTGATGTGTATGAAATCACCGAATCAAATGAATATCAAGGCATTGAACCGAATGAATTAGACCTATTGGTTGGTGGCTCTCCATGTCAAGGATTTTCACTTTTGGGGAATCAGTTGAACTTTGACGACCCAAGAAGCAAATTGTTTTTTGAGTATGTTCGGCTATTGAGAGAACTTAAACCTAAATGGTTCATCTTTGAAAATGTAAAAATGAGTCCAAAAATTGTTGAGGTAATTTCAAAGATTTTAGGGGTTGAACCTATTGAGATTAACTCTTCGTTGTTTTCTCCACAAAATAGGAGAAGGCTTTATTGGACTAATATACCGAATGTCAAGGAAAGGCTTCCTTTGAAAAATGACATTGAAGGTAAATCAGTATTTGAAAATCAAGATTATTTACCTGCTACGGTTAGAAAGGCAAAGAAGGGGCAATCGCATAGGCAAATTGTTTCACCAAACGGCTCTAAACTTCCCTGTTTAACTTATTCCTACTACAAAGGAGTCAATGCTGATGGGCGACCCGGAAAAGCATTACTTCATAATTTTGGAGATTATGCGGTTGGGAAGATTGAGATGTTATCTCCTCTTGAGTGCGAGAGGCTTCAAACTGTTCCCGATGACTATACTAAAGGAGTTTCTAAAACCAACAGATATAAGGCTTTGGGTAATGGATTTACGGTGAAAGTGATTGAGCATATTTTGGGGTGTATTCCGAATGAAGATTAGGAATGTATTGAGTCTTTTTGACGGTATGGCTTGTGGGAGATTGGCTCTTGAAAGAGCCAAAATTGAGTTTGAAAAATACTATGCGAGTGAGATTGACAATTATTGCATAACCGTAGCAAAAGATAATTTTGACGACATAGTTCATTTGGGTGATGTTCAAAATTGGCGAGAATGGGAAATTGATGAGATAGATTTGATTATTGGAGGTTCACCATGTCAAGGTTTTGCTAATCAAGGAAAGCATCTTAATTTTGACGACCCAAGAAGCAAATTGTTTTTTGATTTTGTGGATATTTTGAATCACTACAAACCTAAGTTTTTCCTACTTGAAAATGTTCTAATGAGCCGAAAACAATGGACTGATATTATCAATGAATATATGGGTGTTGAAGGAGTCCTCATCAATTCTAAATTGGTTTCAGCACAGGAACGGAAAAGGCTTTATTGGGCGAATTGGGATATATCGCAACCATCCGATAAGAACATCGGGCTTGGTGATATTTTAACCTCTAATCATGATTGGAGTGCTTCATACATAGCAGGGAGAAAAATAAATCCATTGACTCAAAAAAGAGAGGATTCTAACCCCGACATTCCCTATACTCAAGCACTCCATGTTAAAGATAATGGAGATGATAAGGCATATTGTTTGACAACTGTTCAAAAGGATTCAATAATTTCAAATAAACCCCCTAAATCAAGGATTCCGAATGCTTTTGTGGACTTAGAGATGGGAGTTGATTGGAGATATTTCACTCTTCTTGAGTGTGAGAGGCTTCAAACATTACCCGAAGGCTATACTAAAGCAGTTTCCGACAATCAAGGATTCAAAATGATAGGTAATGGTTGGACCGTTGATGTTATTGTTCATATATTTGAGTGTTTGAAGGCCGACCATGCAAAAAGCATATAAGGGTGATTGGCTAATTCTGTGTTAGGTGAGGCAAATGAATCAAGAATTGGAAACCTATATTGAAGAGTTTATGGAGAACTTGAATCGGTATTTGAATGAAAAGGATAATGCAACCAAAAGAAAGGGAATTATTCAAAAAATCAAAGATATTTTGAACATTTGGGAGGAATGAAAATGAAATCTTTGTTTGCATTTTTGTGCGTAGTATTGTTGAGTTTTGGAATAACGACAATCGCACTTGACGATGTTGGTGGTGATGTGGAGTATGAACTTATCCGAGAAGAATCTTTGGTTCATGCCTATCAGTTTTGGAATGATAACCCTATGGCTATCGGGAATACGACTCAATTGAACTTTAGTGGTTATGTTGAGGTTTCTTTTGAATTGAAGGCTTATTTTAATGACGGTCAAGGGAATGCTCAATTGGCTATTTATGCAGATAACTCAAGCATATTTAGTGAGTCATATCACAATCAAACCGTGAATCAAACAATTTCATTCAATTGTAGTGGAGATTTGGTTATTGAAAGTTATGCACAGGGACATTTCAATGAAACCGTCATGCCTGTTGGTGATTTTTACACCATTTATTTCACGGTTCGGGAATTGCATGAAGTTTAGAAAGGTATGCAATTGTGAAAATCAGCCATGTTGGGTCTGTTTTCTTTTGTTGGATTTATACATTAAAGAGATAAACAGGATGTTAGATGAGGAGGAAGAAAAAAATGGATGAAAAATGGCTTATTGAATGTTTGGATAAAAACGGTGTTTGGAACAAGTTCAACTACTTCGTTTGCGGTGAATTAGAATTGAAGCAAAAAATGGCGAATATCTTGATTAAGACAAAGTATGTAGGAATCAAGTATTCGGAGGCATAAGCCAACCTTTAAATAGGTCAAAAATGGAATGATGAGTATGGGCGGAGAAAACTTTGACGACTATATTAAGGTGAAAAACTTGAAGATTGAAGGTGATGAACCTCACCTCATTCGGCTAAGGACAAATGACCATACGGTTGCACATATTGAGATTCTTCCTTCGGTTGATGGAGGCTATATGAACCTAAAGGTTTATTCAGTTTCATCGGATGATAACCGAACCTTGATTAAGTGGGTTGCAGGGATTCCTATGGAGGATGAGTGATATGAGTGAAGCAGTATCTTTGATGTTGAGTGATGAAGAATTGGATTGGTGTGAAAACCACGCTAAAGAGATTGTGGACTATTATGGTGGGAACGGAACTAAGGGTTCGGGAACATATAACCATAACAAAGTGAGTAGCAATTTGGTCGGAGTCAAGTGCGAGGTTGGAACAGTCAATTGGCTTCGGGAAAATGGAGTGGATGAGGGAAGGATTTTGAAAAACTTTGTTCACTTTAGAGATAAGACCTTGAATGGCGACATTGTTGTGAATATGGAGGTTCATGTTGCACCTAATGAGATTCTTGAGGTGAAGGGACTTAGACCTCAACAATGGTCAAGGTTCAAAAGAATGATTCCTCCGAACCAACTTAATGTTTGTGTGAGGAATGATGCTATTATGGTTTGGGGAATCGCAACAGGAGATAAGAAAAACTCGGAAGTAAAACTGATGGGTTGGAATCACGCCTATGAAGTAAAAGAGTTCGGTAAAAAGGTTAGGACTATTTGCGACAATGTTTGGCTTGAGGAAGATTCTCTTATGCGACCAATGGAAACTTTGTTGGAGATGATTAAAGGAGAGTGAAAGGATGATTAGCAGAACTATTGTTGATTATGACATTGAGATGTTGAGAGAGGCATTTGAAGAGGTGGCTCAATCGGGTCAATTTGTGAATGGACCGAGAGCGAAGAGATTTGAAGATGCAGTTTGTGAATATGTTGGAGTGAATCATTGTATCGGAGTTAATTCGGGAACATCGGCACTTTTGCTCGCCTACAAAGTTTTGGGGGCTGAAAAGATTCTAACAACTCCATTCACATTTTCGGCTACGGCTATGGCGGGGCTATTTCAAGGAATAGAAGTAGTCTTTTGCGACATTGAGGAGGAAACTTATTGCATGGATATGGATGATGTTGAGAGAAAACTTCAAGAACATGGTGATATTGATGTAGTAGTTCCTGTGCATATTTTTGGTGCGGGAACAGACATGGATAGGCTCGGAGAACTCAAAGAGAAGTATGGGTTTAAGGTGGTGAGTGATTCGGCTCAAGCATTTGGGACACGAATAAACGGACACTTTGCAGGGGGGCATCCAAGCATTGATTTAAGTTGTTTTTCTCTCTATCCCACGAAAAACCTTTCATGTGCAGGGGATGGTGGTTTTATCACTACGAATGACGAAAAACTTCACGAAAAACTTATACGATACAGGGACAATGGAAGATTCCCAAATAGTGATGTTTTAGGTTCGGGAGGCAATTTTAGGTTAAGTGAGTTTCAAGCCACCGTTGCCTATAAGTTATTGTTGAAGTTTAACGAACACCAAGAAAAAAGACAACAAATTGCTGACTATTACTTTGAGAACCTAAAAACGCTTCAAGAAAAAGGAATCCTAAAACTTCCTAAAAGAACATCCGATAGAACACACACATATCATTTGTTTTGCTTGGAGATGCTAAAAGATAATCCAAAAGATGTTATTCCTCTTTTGCGTGATTTAGGGATTGGTGCTACTCTCGCCTATGGATATTTGATTAGCGACTATGATATGCTTGAAATGGGTGAACCTTATTCCTTAGAAGATTTTCCGAAAGCGAGAGAGATTACAAATAAACTTTTGGCTATTCCTATGAGTCAATATATGACTCTTGAACAAGCCGAGCAAACCGTAAAGGCTATAAAGGAAGTCGTAGGTTGTTGAAATTATGTTTAATGTAGCAGTAGTTGGCTATGGTCATATCGGAAAAAGGCATTGTGAGAACATCCTAAAAAATCCAAACATGGATTTGGTTGCAGTATGCGACCCCTTTGTTAGCCCTCAAGATTTGCCGAAAAAAGGTATTTGGTGGAATGATTTGAATGAGATGATTGGTTCATACCTTAATTATGAGTCCGACCATGATATTGATTTGATTATTGTTGCTACACCAAATCATCTTCATTTTGATATGGTTAATCTATGCCTTGAGGCAGGTTATCCAACATTGGCTGAAAAGCCTCTCGCCCTAAATACGCATGAGGTTGAATTGCTTGTTCAAACTGCTGAAAAGAATAAAGTTCCCATTTTTGTGAATTATCCTCTTCGGTTCTTAGAATCAGTTGATTACCTTAAAAATAACCTAAAACTTATTGGTGAGCCACGAATAATTCAATTCAATGTATTATGGAATCGGAATGAAAACTATTATCAAAGTTCGGATTGGAAAGGAATGGCTGATTTAGACGGTGGACCAATGTTCAATGAGTTCATCCATCATTTGAATCTCCTCAAGTATTTTTTTGGGAACTTGAACAACATCACAGGTTATACTCATGACTTTGCTCACGACTATACCGAAGTTGAAGATACAGGTATCATGAGATTCACGACCAATCGGGGAGGACTCGGAAACTTCACCTATACGGTGGCCTGTCCCGAAAAATCATTTGATGTGGCTCTAACCGTTGTGGGAGATAAAGGCTCATTCAAGATGAGTGAACTATTCCTCAACCGAATTAGAATCAACGATGATGAAAAAGACTTTGAAGTGAATATGAATCATTTTGCGGAGGTTCTTGAAGCGGTGAGATTGAAAATCGTTGAAGGAATTGATGATTCAAGACTTTGCACCATCTATGAGGCAGGTTCGGATGTTCAAACAATTCAAACCTTCTATCATTCAGCAAATCCGAGTAAAAGACCTAAAGGAAAAAATCAAACCATCTTCTTCAAAGAAACCTTTTGAGGAAACTTAATAAGGGTGATTGAACAAACTAATGGATAGGTGGAATTATGCCTTATATCGGAAAAACAAATAGAGATGGATTGGAAAATGCGATTGATGAAATTGTAGGAATCCTCAATGAGAGAGGGATTGATGGGAATTATCCTGTGGGTCATTTGAACTATCTCATTACAAGCATCATCGTCAAAACATTGGATAGGCAGGGGAAGTCCTACAAGAACTTTAATGCCGTAGTCGGTGCATTGGAGTGTTGTAAATTGGAACTTTACCGAAGGGCAGTTGCCCCATACGAAGATACAAAGATTGAACAGAATGGAGATGTTTATTGATGCGGGCTAAATCAGTCATTCATGTTGAGTATGAGGTTTTCAAGGCAATTCTTGATTCGGAATTGATTGGAGAGGCGGTGAGTGATATTCGCCTTGAATTAGTTCCCGAAGGAGATGCGGTGGCTGAAAAGAGATTTAATGAGGGTGTGAAGAGTGCATCCCAATATATTCTTAATCTTTTAGAACGGAGAAAACATCGGTTGCCCGAAGAACATGAAGATTTTGAACTTAAGGGGTGATTCGCTTGATTCCTAAAGTGATTCATATTGGAGGGAGAGATTCACACAACCTTTGTGGTGAAGTTGTTAAAGGTTCTTGGGCTGAAAAATATCTTGACGATAAGGTTGCGAGAACTTTGCCTCTTTGTGAAGGTTGTTTTGCGACATATCAAAACATTCACGGAGAGGTTAGGGCGAATAATCTTTTGAATCGGTGGAACAATCCCGATGATTATGTTGTTGAAAGGGTTGAAGCGAAGGCTGAAGTTGTTGAAAATGACACTCAAACGAATGGTCGGAGTGTTATGACGCTTCGGCAGTATCTTGAATCTTGAAAGCGATAGTTTAATAAGGGAGAACCTTATCCACTAATCATAGAAGGTGCTAAAGATGCGAAGAGTTGAAAGGTGGATTCCTGTAAATCGGGCAGATAATTTGACTAAGAAAATGAACCGAGTGGCTAAAATTGCTCAATCAAGAGATGTTCCCTTCAATTTTCAAATTAGCGAACCAAGTGCTGAAATCATCTCGGAAGAAGAATATCAGCGAATGAAGGAAGATGCTTTGAATCAACTCACCTATCAGTTTGGAGTTTCTTCTATGGAGGCTCTTGACCGAGAAAATCCCGAAGTAATGAGGGGAATACAGAATTATCAAAACAAACTTTACGGGTGGAAGAAGGTTTGGATTCCTTCGGAAAACGAACAGGGTTGGGAAGAGGCATGGCGAAGAATTGGCTCTAACATGGTCATGTATTATGGTGATTTGGCTGATAGCGATTGGGAAGTCATTGGTGTTTTGAATCCTATGTTTGAGTCTGCATTTACATCGGAAGTGATGCCTCATTTCACCCTTAACTTGATGCCGGGAATTGATTCCGAAGAAGAGGTTAGCGAGGAAGTTGCCGAAGTAATCCCTCATGAGATTAACTCCTTTTGTGAACATTGTCAAACAACCCGAAACCGAAAGGAATTGATTTTGGTTCGGAATAAGAAAACGAATGATTTCAAGAGAGTCGGAAGCAGTTGTTTGATGGCTTATACCTCTATTGACCCTAAGATGGTTGTGAGTATTTATGAAACTATGAATGCAACCAATCCTTATGAAAATAGTGGAGGCATGATTATCACAAGCAAATCAGTTCGGGAATTGCATGATTTTATGACTCTCGCAACACAATACTTTGATTCTGTTGGCTCTTATGTGCGAGGGCAGGGAAGGATGCTCTTTGGTTCAATTTCACTCATGAGTGATGAGGGTGATTATTACCTTGTGAATGCAAACTATCCTTCAAATGAAGATGTGTTGTTCATTAGAGAACGGTTCGCCCCATTCCTTAGAGATGGTCGGCTCACATTTACTTCAAATGATGTTTTGGACTATGTTGGAAAAAAGCGGATTTCACCCCCGACTGAAGATATTGAAAACCGAGTTGTTGAGATGATTTCCTATGTGTTGAATATGGATGGTCGGTCAAGTTTTGACCGAAACTTGAAGGCTATCGCTCAATCGGGATTTGTTTCATCAAAAACTGCGGGCTATGCGGCATCAATTTACACCGTATATCTTCGGGCTATTGAGAGTGGAAAGTTTCAATCTATGTTTTATCCTCCTCCGCCTGTTGAGGAAGAAGAAGTTAATCGTGGCCGACATTTGGGTGAGGTTGGAGAGAGAATTACCTTTGAGGCTCAACTGATTAGAAAACAAGAGCGAGATGGCTTCTATGGACCGACAACTATGCTTGTTTTTCAAACCATTGATGGCTCGGAGGTCATTTGGTGGAGTTCATCATCAAAGAGAATGCCGAGAGTCGGGGAGATTGGAACTGTGGTTGGAACGGTCAAGAAGCATGGAGAGTTCAAAGGAAAGAACACCACTACTATCTCAAGAGCAAAATTGATTGATTGGGATTGAGATTTATGGGATTGAGTTATCGGATTGAGTATGATGGCGATTATGAAGTTATCCTCATCTTCTATGGTCAAAGATTGATTGTGGAGGATATTGTTTTAGGTTTTGACACCGCTAAGGATTACTTTGAAAACTATGTTCAAAATCTAAGAGTGGATAACATGAATGCCTTTGGAGTTTCCGAATGGTGGATTGCCGACATGAACGGTTTAGTATTTGATGGAGTTCATGAATCTAAAACAGAAGCCATGAATAAACTTGATTCTTTGAAATTAGTTCTTGAGAATCAGTAAAGTTTATAGTGGTTGTTGGTTAATTCTGTTTCATGAATGGTGGTTTGATGATTATGGAAGCCGTTGAGTGTAAAGATTGTGAATGTAATGTTGAAGAGTGTGTTTGCTCTTTAAACTATTGAGGTGATTTCAATGGATTATGATGTTATTGTAGTGGGTGGTGGTCCAGCAGGTTCAGCAAACTCCTATTTCAATGCAAAGAAGGGAATGAAAGTTTTACTCATTGATAAATCAACATTCCCAAGAGATAAGGTTTGTGGGGATGGAATCACAGGAAAGGCTTTATCAATTTTACATGAGATGGGATTAACAAATGAGATTGAAAGTATTAAGGAGATTTCATCCACAGGAGTTTTGATTGTTTCACCAAAAAAGGATGAGTTAAGGATTTCAATTGAATCTCCTAACGACCCATTTAGTGCATTCTCAATTGATAGATATATTATTGATAACCTCATGTTTCAACAAGCCAAGAAAGAGATTTTAGAAAGTGGTGGCGAAGTATTACATGAAAAAGTAGTTGAAGTTATTGTTGAGAATGAACGGGTTGTAGGAGTCAAGACGGATAAAGGTGAATACAGGGCTAACCTCATTGTCGGTGCAGGTGGCTATAATTGTCCCATTTCAAAGTATGTTTTGAAGGAAAATGGACTCCCTAATCAAAACAGGTCGCATTACTCATCAGCATTGAGAGAGTATTGGGAAGGCATTGAAGGGAGTCAAGGAGATTTTGAGATTCATTTCATTGATGGGATATTGCCGGGATATTTTTGGATTTTTCCTATCTCGGAAACCAAGTTTAATGTTGGCGTTGGAATGCTTTTGAGCGATATGGATAATCAATCAGTAAAACTGAAGGAGATGCTTAGATACATCGTTAATGAATCATACCTCAAAGATAGATTCAAAAATGCGACATTGGTTGAAGGAACAACAAAGGGTTGGCTTTTGCCTTTGGGTTCGCCAAGAGATAAGGGACTTCAGCCAAGAAAGAACTTTGTTGATGGTTGTATGTTGATTGGAGATTCAGCGAGCCTTATTGACCCATTCACAGGTGAAGGGATTGGGAATGCCTTGACTTCGGGGAAGTTGTTGGCTGATTATGATTCTATTGATTCGGAATCGGGTGTGAAGTATCAAGAAGCCCTTTGGGATTTGATTGGAAAGGAATTGAGCAATTCTCATCGGCTTCAAAGGATGCTTAACCGAAAGTGGCTCATTAACCGATTCATCAAGAAAGCATCTAAGAATGAGAAACTTCAAAATGTGATTACTGATATGCTTCACAATAAGGAATCACAAGATGCCTTTGCATCTAAATGGTTCATCCTTAAGTCATTGATATTGTAGGAAGGTTCATATACTTCATAGGTCAAATCTTAAATTGGAGGAATCATGATGGGAGTTGATGATGATTTGGATAAGGAAACGATTGAAGTTTTGGATAACTTGAATGATGCGAAGGTGAAGGGAATGAAGAAAGTTAATAGATTGAATGGAATGAGAGTTTATCTCGCAGGTCCAATTGACCATGCGAGTGATGATGGAGTTGGATGGAGAAACACATTTAAGCGGTTTTTGAAGAAGCGGGGGGCGAATGCACTTGACCCCTGCGACAAGCCGATTTCATACTCTTCCTATAAGGAGATTGGAGATGAAAAGCAAAAGATGATGGAGTTGAAGAAAACAGGGAGATTCTTTGAACTTTCCGAACAGATGCGAGAGATTGCTCATGTGGATTTGCGAATGACGGATGTTTCGGATTGTGTTATCGTTTATATCAACCCTGCGATTCCGATGTTTGGGACTATTCATGAGTTAATCAATAGCCTTCAGCAACGAAAGCCTACGCTTGTTGTGGTTGAAGGGGGAAAGACAAATGCCCCGAATTGGTTGTTTGGAATTATGGATTACAACTTCATGTTTGATTCGTTTGATGATTTGAAAACCTTCTTGACGCTTGTTGATGAGGGGGCATTTACTCCCGATTTGACCCGATGGGTTTTCTTTGACTTCTAAGGCAACTTTTAAGTATCAGTATCTTTGATGCTTGAATTATGATAGGTGTTGATGTTTTCAATTATGGTCATATCATTGGGGCAAACAAACCCGTTAAGTTTTCGGCTCAAGGGGATGAAGCCTCTTTTGCTGATGGCGATAAAGTCAAGGTTGCCGAATACTGCCTAACTGATGAATCCTTTTCGGAGGGTTGGGTGGATTCTTTTGGCGAAGGAAAGCACACCTTTTCCTCCTCTAAGATTGGTTCAGCATCAGCGATTTATGTTCCCGAAGGGCAATCCGTTATTTTGAGGAAGTTCCCATCTGCTGATGTGGATGCTGATGGAAAAACGGCTGATGGAGAATCGCAGGTGGAACACACCCTCGTTGGTCCAATCACCATTTCATGTATGACTGATATTGGTGGTGGAACTGATTTCAACGACCAATTGGGCGAGATTGAAGTGAGCAAACTTCCGACCTGTTCAAGCATGAATAGAGATGATGGTGCGAGTGCCTACCGTTGCGGTGCTTGTAAAGTTGGTTATACCGAAGATTCCGATGGAGTTTGTCAAAAGGATTCGGGAATTGAGCCAAAGTATGTTGCTTATGGCGTTGTCGGATTGATTGCATTGACTGTTATATCGGCTCTTAGGTGATTTAGATGGCTTTCGGAAACAGAACCCTTAAGTTTGATACTCTCGCAATTGCGAACCCTACGGCTTCCGCTTCAATTGCACAACAGGAGGTTAGTGCATCGGATGTGAACATTGACCCTGCTATACTGCAAACGGGTTCTCTAAACCTTATTGGTGCAGGGATGGTTGATGTTGGAAACTTTGAACCTATCAATCCCTCCGAAGAACCTCCGATTGTTGAGCAACCCTCGCCCGAATCTCCAACAGATGAAACGCCAACCGATGATTCGGGAGAAGTTGAAGAACCTCTCGCTGATGCTCAACCCGAAACCGAACAAACAGAACCCGAATATCAACCCGAAGAAGAGGCAAAAACCAACATTAGTGGAGGAACTACTGAAATTGGATTCCCGGCTTGGTTTGAAAACTCGCTGAAAAAGGGAGGAATGATTGCAGGTTTGGGCGTTCTTGGTTTCATAGGATATAAAGTTGCCGATGCAACAGGCGTGATTGACAAAATTACCGAGAAAAAACCTGCGGCTAAAACCCCTCAAAAAAAAGATAAAATGATGGCTGAAGGTTGTGAGCATAGAAGTTATACTCCCGACTTTAACCTTGAGAGGCCAATGGATGCCTCATGGTCTAAAGTGGGGCAAATTGAGTCCTATGAATGGGATGATGATGATGATGAACAAGCAGTTATCGTTCCGATTATTTGTGATGATTGCGGAAGAAAAGGTCAAACGGTATATCTCTATGGCTACAACGAATATGACGATTCTAACCTTGAATGGTTTGATGCTGAAACTTTCGGTGTTGAAACAGTTGAAAGGGGTTGGATAGGAGATAACTTACCTCCTTCAAAAGAAGAAAGATTAAGGGATTTGAAAGAAGAATTGGAATATCTTAAAATTGTGAGAACACAACTACAAAAAATCTATAATTCCTTAATGCCCTTCACATTAGGCATGGTGGGGCATCTTCCCCGCATGGAGAAGAAAATGTCGGATATGGTTGATTATGTTGAGCCGAAGATTCGTCATTACAATCAATTGATTGATGAAACTCAAGAACAGATTAACAGAATGGGTGTGTAAAAATGAGTTGGGTGGAAAAAAATTGGAAACCACTCACCGTTGTTGGTGGATTACTCGGACTCTCTTGGTTCGCAGGGAAGAGGTTTGAGGAGGGGGAAACTTTTGAAGCACCATACGGGAGAATGCCCGCTTGGAGAAGAGGAAAAAGACAATGGAATGAGAATCACTTGGTTTGGGCTTCGGACTCAAAAGCCGTTAGAGAAGCCATCAAAACTGCATTCCCCGAACAAAAGTTTAGCGTTAGGATTGTAAATGGTCAATATATTGAAGTGGTCGCAAAAAGTGGAACAAGACCTGCCGATATTGAGCAATTCCGAGAAGATGTTAAAAGAGTGGCTATGAAGGAACTTGGAGAGATTTACAAAGACTCCCCCGAAGAATTAAGAGAAAAGAGGATTCATGTTCATGCTTATGCGGGAGATTTTGGGGCTGAAACCTTTGAAGCCTATGACCCTACGATGCAAAATAGGATTGACCGAAACGAATGTTCCCACCGCTATTATGATGGAGATACGAGGGGAGGAGATGCTTGGGTGCTGAAGTATGCTGACCTTATGGGTGTTGAAGATGGAATGTCCTACATTGAAGCAGGGGTAAAGTGTGGGATTTGCGGTCAAGAAAGAATCGGCTCTTGGGGTATCAATGAGAGAGAAGGATTTGAAATCACCAAAGGCGAAGAAGGAAGAATGCCGAGATTTTATGGGTTTTATGGGGCTGAACCAAACGAAAGGAGTGAGTGATGGGTATGAAGAATTATCCAAAGTTGTTTTATGAGAAAGAAACCAAACCGATACACAAGGTCGGCTACACCATAGCATTAGCCTTAATCGGAATCGGTGCATTAGAAACGGCACATTCTATTCCCTACATTTTGAAGGGGCAATCCGATTTCACAGGAATGACGCTTGGACCAATCGGTATGATTGCAGGTGGAATCGTTGCTTGGAGTTATCTCAAGGAAGCGAATGTCATTTACTGACGGAATCTTTAACAATCGGAATCCTTAAATACTTCATTTGAGGTATCTTCATGAGGATTTTCCCTATTAACTTTTTTCAACGGGGGATTAACCCAAATAACCCAAATCAAAAAGGAATTGTGGATTTACTTCGTGGAGATAGAGATTTAGCGGGTGCTGACCTTCAAAATGCTAACCTTCGGGGTGCTGAACTTGTGAAGGCTAACCTTTCAAGTGCTAACCTTCAAAATGCTAAACTTGAGGGTGCTAATCTTTACGATGCTGACCTTCATTATGCTGACCTTTTGAGTGCTGACCTTCGGAATACTGACCTTCGGAATACTGACCTGCGAAAATCAAATCTTGAGGGTGCTAAACTTTATCGGGCTGACATTAGGTTTTCCGACCTTTCGGGTGCTAACCTTCATTTTGCTGACCTTCGGGGTGCTAACCTTCGGGAAACAGACTTTATGGGTGCTAACCTTCGGAGTGCTATGCTTCGGGATGCTGACCTTCGGAATACTGACCTTCGGAATACTGACCTTCGGAATGCTGACCTTCGGGGTGCTATGATTCGGAGTGCTGACCTTCGGAACGCTGACCTTCGGGATGCTGACTTTTATGGTGCTAATCTCCTTCATGCTAAAATTGAGGGGGCTAAAGTTGATAATGCCTATTTTGGAAGTGTATCGGGACTAACCATAAGTCAAACGGAGATGATTGAGGAATTGGGAGGTGAAATATCTTGAGGATTTTTCCGATTAACTTTTTTATGCGGGGGATTCACCCTTCACACCCGAATAGTAAAGGAATTGAACATTTAAGGGCGGGTGATATAGATTTAGGGGGGGCGTATCTTCGGAGGGCTGACCTTCGGTATGCCGAACTTGAGGGGGCTGACCTTCGGTATGCTGACCTAAACGGGGCGAGGATGAATTATGCTAAACTTCAGTATGCTAACCTTTCGGGTGCTGACCTTCGGAATGCTTCGCTTAAAGATTCTATTCTTCGGAGTGCTGAACTTCAAGGTTCTATCCTTCGGGGTGCTGAACTTCAAGGTGCTATCCTTCGGAGTGCTTATCTTCGGGATGCTGACCTTCGGGGTGCTTGGCTTTATACTGCTAATCTTCGGAACGCTGACCTTCGGAACGCTGACCTTCGGAATACTGACCTTCGGAATACTGACCTTCGGAATGCTGACCTTGAGGGTGCTATCCTTCGGGGTGCTATTCTTCGGGGTGCTAACCTTGATGGTGCTAAACTTTCGGGTGCTAACTTTGAGGAGGCTAACTTTATAGGTGCAACAGGTTTAACCGATAGTCAAGAAGCGAGAATCGTTGAAGGAGGAGGGATTGTTGAATGAGGATTAAGCCAATCAATTTTTTCCTAAGAGGTTTTGACACTTCAAATCCAAACGCAAAGGGAATTGAGGATTTGAAGGCAGGGGATAAGGATTTAGCGGGTGCTGACCTTGAGGGTGCTTATATTGGGAATGCTAACCTTCGGGGTGCTAACCTTCAAGGTGCTTACCTTCGGAATGCTTACCTTCGGAGTGCTGACCTTCGGAATGCTAACCTTGAGGGTGCTGACCTTCAAGTTGCTGACCTTTATGGTGCTAAACTTCAAGATGCTGACCTTCGGAGTGCTGACCTTTCGGGTGCTATCATTCGGTGGGCTGACCTTCAAGGTGCTTATCTCTATAAGGCTAACCTTGAGGGTGCTAACTTTGAGAGTTCCATCATTCGGAATGCTGACCTTCGTGGTGCTAACCTTTCGGGTGCTAACTTTGAGGGTGCTAACCTTTGGGATGCTAACCTTCCTTATGCTAACCTTCGGAATGCTAAACTTCGGAGTGCTAAACTTGAGGGTGCTAACCTTCGGAATGCTAACCTTCGGAATGCTATCCTTCGGTATGCTAAACTTGGGAATGCTAACCTTCGGGGTGCTGACCTTCAAAATGCTAACCTTCGGAGTGCTAAACTTGGGGGTGCTGACCTTCAAGATGCTAACCTTTCGGATTCTAACCTTCGGGGTGCTGACCTTGAGTATGCTGACCTTTCGGTTGCTAACCTTCGGGGTGCTGATTTTAGAGGGGCATCAGGTTTAACCGATAGTCAAGTGGCGAGAATCGTTGAAGGAGGAGGGATTGTTGAGTGAGGATTAAGCCAATCAATTTTTTCCTAAGAGGTTTTGACACTTCAAATCCAAACGCTAAGGGAATTGAGGATTTGCTTCGTGGAGATAAGAATATGAGGGATGCTGACCTTCGGAATGCTCGCCTTTGGGGTGCTAAACTTCAAGATGCTAACCTTCGGGGTGCTAACCTTGAGGGTGCTGACCTTCGGTTTGCTATCCTTTTGGGTGCTAACCTTAGTATTGCTAACCTTCGGGATGCTAACCTTCGGTATGCTGACCTTCAAGGTGCTTACCTTCGGAACGCTGACCTTCGGGATGCTGACCTTCGGGGTGCTAACCTTAGTATTGCTGACCTTCGGGATGCTGACCTTCGGGATGCTAACCTTCGGAGTGCTAACCTTCGGGATGCTGACCTTCGGAATGCTGACCTTCGGAATGCTAACCTTGAGGGTGCTAACCTTTCGGATTCTAACCTTCGGGGTGCTGACCTTCGGGATGCTAACCTTCCTTTTGCTGACTTTGAGGGTGCAACAGGCTTAACCGATAGTCAAGAAGCGAGAATCGTTGAAGGAGGAGGGAGGCTTTGAAAACATAGGGAGATAAGGGAAACATTTAACTATCGGCAGGGAAAGTGCATAGGTATGTTCGGCAATCAAGGGTGGTCTAACTCACGATTAGGAATCAACACCCACACTCCGAAGGTATCTCATAGAAGGGAGTTTCGGGAAGAATCCGAAGAGGAGGCGAAACTGAAATCCATTCCCGCAGGGCTTAGATTGACGGATTCGGGATATTTGACGAATGAACCTGTTCTTGAAAGGAGTCAAGATAAGGATTATTGGGTTTTCAAGATTCAAAAGGATGGCGATACATACTACAAAGCCATTATGGATTCGGATTTTGAAGATGAACATGGGCGAACAGGTTGTGCAGGTAATCGCTATAAGCGAGATGCAAACGGTTATAGAGCCACATCAGTTCAAGGAATTATTGAAGGATTAGAAACGAGATATTGGAATCAGTATTGCACAACCACGAAGAGTCATTATTGGGTTGATGAAACCGAGAGGTATTCTTCGGGGTGTGGTGATGTGGAGGCTGACAACTATGATGCTGATGCTGATTACAGGGATGATTCCCTATGCACCTATTCATGTGGAGATGAAAATAGAGTCAAGACCGCTAAAGGAAACTGCGGAGTGGGATGCTTAGAAGGTTATACCTATGATTCCGATAAGGATGAATGCGTTGAGGCTCAAGTAGTTTCTTCAACTGCATCATCTCTTGATTTATCAAAAGTTCATCCGGGCGTTTTAGTTGGGGGGATGTTCTTGTTAGCCCTTATCACGCTGAAGTGAACCCAAATCTTTATGTATCAAGAAGAAGGAATTAGCATTATGTTGGGTAATTCTCAATGGAATCAACGCCTTATTGGGATTTTTTCTCCAACTAAAATCCCCAAATATAGAGCCGAGTTTAGAAGCGAAGGTTTAGCGACTGAAGTTCCTTCGGGTTGGTCATGGGTTGAGGGCGACCATTTGACGAATGTTCCCGCTAATGTTCAAGGAGAACGGAATGTTGATTATTGGGTTTTCAAAATCGGTCAAACAGGAGGAGAATACTACATTAAGACTCCTTCCGAGTTTGTTGATGATGATGGAGATGATGTTGCCCGCAACATGAAGTGGAGTTATAAGCAAAAGACAGTCCGTGATGGGGCATCCTTGAATGATGTTGTTCGTTATTTCACACCCCTCTTCGGCTACAACTCGGCTCGCCCAACCTCTAAGCCGATTTATTTTGAAACTTTGGATTCTTATGATTTTGTTTGCCTTGATTCAACGGCTGACAACTATTCCGAAGATGGAATGGGTGATTATATCTCCACCGCATCATGCAAATACTCATGTTCGGATGCAAAAAGAATCACCGATGGATTGGGAAGATGCACCAACGAATGTGTTAAGGGATATGTCATGGATGCTAATGAAGGAAAGTGTGTCAAGGCATCTTTTGGAGATTCAGTTGGTCAAGAGATTCAAAGCCTTCCCCTAAGAGAGATTGGCTTAGTTGTTGGAGGTATTGTTGCCCTTCAAGTTGCTTTAAAATTAGGAGGTCGGAAAAAATGACAAAAGAGATTGCAGGTGTGAAAGTTGAAGATATGACGCTCTATGCTTTCGGTGCAGTTAGCCTTATGGCTCTCTATTACCGAATGAGATTCAAAGGACTGAAAAAGAAAATCGCAAAGTTGGGTGAATGATATGGTTTTCGGACATGGTGCTTTTGACCATCATTTACTCAACTTCGGGGCTGAAGAAAAACCAACCCTCAAACAAATCCTTGATTCCGACCCATTGGGAATGTTAAATGCTAACTTCTCAATCGGAGGCAGTTGGAATCCCGATGGGAATGTTGTGATTCTTCAAGAAGGAGATGGCTTCTATGTGGTGGTCAATAACGATTCTCAAATCAAAGTGAGAGTCAAGGATTTACAATCGGGAGAAACCCGAACATTAGTTGCGAATGCAAAAAATCCCGCAATTGAGGCCGAAGGAAACAATGTGGCGGTGAGGCTTTTGTCCGTCAAATCTCCAAACGGCTCTTTTTCATACTAAACTTTAAATAGTTCCTTGAACTAAGATAGTTTGCAGGTGAGAAAAATGAGTAGCAAAAACCCATTTGATATTTTTGATTTGTTTGGTGGACTTTACAACAACCCTTATACTGAATATGACCCCCCATACAAGCCTTTTAGAACTAAGAAAAATGTCGTTAAGGACATTATGAATCGGGCTTTTGAAGGATTGGATGAATCCGACATGAAAGAGGGGATTGAAGCCACCATCACATTGAGAAAGGGCGATAGATACTATGAAGTTCAAATCAAAGACATTACCGACTCTATCAAGAAGGATGATGATGAAATTATCTCAATCCAATTTGTTGAAAAGAAGGATGATGAAGATTATGACAAATCAACAGAATGTTGAAGTTCTTTGTCCTTGTTGCACTACTAAGTGGTGTCAAATTAGCATGACTCTCAAAAATCAAGTTTATTCATGTGGTTGCGGATTTGAAATCAAAAAACCAACATTCGGATAAATGGAAACTCTTATGTGGCGGAAACACAAAGTTTCCGATATGCCGTTAATCCTTATTGATGGGGGATATTTTGTAGGGAGATTTGAAAAGCATTGGTCAAAATACTCCAATAAAAAGAATATGAGATATTGGTGGAATCAAGGCAAAGAAAGACACATAACGAAGGATGAACTCTTGGAACATTTGAAGCGAATCTTATCCTATGATATTGCATATTTGAATATGCGGATAGAGGAGATGTTTTTTCCTCGCAAAGTTGTCGTTTGTTATGATGGGATTTATGGAAGGCGACCAAGAGGTTCACGCTATCCCGAATATAAGATGAATCGGAGAGGAGATGTTTTGGCTAATACACATAAGGGAATTGATGTGAGGGAGAGGATAAGACAATGCGGTTATGACCCTCACACCATACAGGAGTATTGGAGTTTTGAGTATGATGAAATGATGGAGGCTGACGACATTATTGCTCAAATATGTCTTGATTGTCCTCCCGATGATGAAATAGTTGTCATGACAAAGGACAAAGATTTGTTTCAGTTGTTAGAGTTTCCTCATGTGAAAATACATGATTTCACTAAGTTCTATACTGTTGAAGATTTCAAAAATGATTTTGGAGTTGAACCTAATCAATATCTTGATTTGAAGGCTTTGGCGGGCGACCCCTCCGATAACATTCCCGGTATCAAAGGAATCGGAATTAAAAAGGGGGCTAAGTTGTTGAGGGAATATGGCTCAATAGATAACATTCCCGAAGATATTTTGAGTAGTGAACAAAAGGAAGATGTTGAATTGTGGAAGCGAATCTCAAGAGTCCCATACCACATCACTTAAATAGGTCAAAGAAAATTAAAGATTATACCCTAATTAGGAGGGATGGAAAATGGAATGGATTATTGATGAACAGGTGCTTAATGAATACATTGATTTGACGGCATTCGGAGGAGATATGGAACATAGGGGGATGAATGCCTTTTTTAAACAAATCGCTATGCTTGGATATTTGTTCCGAGATGAACACAAAATCGTCTTGACGAATGGAGAAGTTCGTGCTGAATACGATGATGATTATGACCGATACCTTGACATGAAAGCATCGGGAGTTGAAGATAGGAGTTGGGAGGCCATGAATCCGACTGAAGATGATGAGGAGGTTGTTAAGGGTGGAGAAGAATGAGAAAATTGATTTTCAATCTGTTTTGATTGATATTCTTGAGCCTCACTTAGATGAACTAAATCACATGGATGATTTAGAATTGAAAGGACTCATCATGGGTTTGTGCAACTTGAAATTAGTTGATGAGGATGGAGTTGTTGTTTGGGATTTCAATAGTGAGAATCCTAACTTTCGCTACATTTATTCCGACACTTTAAACTTCCTTGAGGTGAAAAACAAAAATTGGACTCCCAATTTGTTTTTTGATTTTTGCGGAATTGAGGGTCGCCCGATTGATGAATTGTTTGTTCACGGATTCGGAAAAAGAGGTTTGACCCTATTTGATTCCGAAGGGTTGATTGTTGAAAGTTGTGAAAGTTTAATTCAAGGTTAATCCAAAGGATGTTCAATATCCTTTGAACCAAGAACCCACCTAAGAGTTTTGATTACTCCCTCAAGTGCCTTAATGTTTCTAAGGCATTGGATTGATTGTTTGTTTTTCTCTTTAGGGAGGGTATGCAATTTCATTAACCATTGGTTTCGCTTTTTTTCGGCCTTATCCAACATCAACTCAATCTCTTCCCATGTTCTATCATAGGTAAAGAGTTCGGATTCTTGATGGTCGGACATAACCTTTGACATGATTTTTGCGAGTAATCCATAGTATTTAAGTGTTCCTCCCTTTTGAATCCCAATCATTTAAGTAGTTGTGTTGCGATTTGAATACTATGGAGGTTTTCATTGATACCTATGAGCCTTCATTTTTTCAAGAGAACATTCAAGACTCTATTGTAAAGCCTTTAGGGGTTGGCGACTTTCATTTAGTTTTTGAAGATGGAAGAGTTATCGTCATTGAAAGAAAAACATGGGATGATGCCTACAACTCTTGGATGAGTAAAAGGTTAGAACTTCAAATCTCTCAAATGGTTGAAAAGTATGATGATTATATCCTGTTGATTGAAGGCAGTAAATCGGGTTCAAGACTCTTTAGAACCAAAAAATACTCTCAATTAGAGGGGCTACAAACATTCTTGAATCGGATGAGTCTTGAAGTCATTCCTGTGGTCTATACCTCCTCAAAGAAGAAAACTGTGTCATATTTTGAATATCTTGAGAAGAGAGTATCATCGGGAGATTTCAAAACAATGGTGAGAAAAACCAAATTGATGAACTCTTCAAGAAACAGTTATCATAACATTTTGAGCATGATTCCGAACATCAGCATAGATAGGTCTAAACAAATATATGATTCATATTCAAGCCTCTATGACTTTGTTTTGAATGCTGAAAAATTAGGTGAACTTGATTCCGAGAATAAAAGGTGGGTTAATGCAACCGGGAAGATTCATCAGTTTATCCATGAATCATGGGGAGAAACAAGTGATGAAAGAGAGTTGATTCGGGACAGGAATGAAAAAGTTTAAATACTTCAAAACCGAATCGTGAAGTATGAGTGGAAACTTAAGAGTTGAAATTAGTGCTGAAATGGCGAAGGAGATTGTAAAAGGGATTGAAAATACGGATGAACAGGCTATTTTCATTTTCTATCCTAACCAAATGTTTGTTCGGGTGAGCGACCCATACCGAGCGAGAGTTGTGGAGTTGAACATCCCAAGTGAATCCTTCATCAGTTATCACTTTGAACAGGATGAAGAAGATAGCACCGACCAAATTAGGGTAGGGATTGTGATTTCAAGGCTAAAGGATATTACAAAGACTCTCCGAAAAGAAAACTCTCTCATTTTGGTGTATAATCAAGGCTCTAACAAATTAGAAACAACCGCAGGTATTTTGAATCGGGATATTCGGCTGATTAGGTCGGAATTGCTAACTGAAGTTCCCGTAATTTCAATTGCCCCTAATTTTGAGGCTCAAATTGATTACGCAACAGTTCAGCAATTTATCAAAGCATCCAACGGAAAGGGTCATTTGTTTGATGTGATTACTGATGGAAAGTTGATTCTCGCTTCCGAAACAGATGAGGGTTCAGTTAGAATCTCAAAAGAAGTTGAAGAGTGTCATTTGAATCCGACTGATTATGTTTCTATCACCACCTATTCTGTTGAACACTTGGAAAAAGCATTGAGTTTGGGTGAGGGAGATTTAGTGATTAGAGGAAAACAGGATTCAGCAGTTGAGTTTTCTTGGACTTCTAAATCGGGAATTAACATGAAGGCGTGGGTTGCACCGAGAGTTTGATTCTTATGAGGACAAAACCTACAAACTTTGAAGCGGCAAAATCTGTTATGCCGATTGGAGAGCGATTGACGGCTGACCAAATTATATGCAGGTTGCTTGATATTGGAAGAAGGGAGATTCCCACAAAAAAGGCAATAGCGGTGAAGTTCAAAACTGACCCCGATATAAGAGTTTTGAAAAAAGGAAGAGAGCCAACTATTTTCATCAAAGAGCGATAACCATAAACATTAAGTATCAAAGCACCCAAATAAAAGATATGGCTGATTCCTATGAGGTTGAAGTGATTCAAAAGGTGAGGGAAATCCAACCTAATGAAATTGAGTATTGGGAATCGGGAGAACTCCCAAGTGATGATGAGTTGGTTGCTCATTGGTATGATAAAGTGGTTGAGGAGTTTGAAAGTTTCCCCATCCAAGAAAACGCCCCCGAATACTTTTCAAAAAGCGGAAAAGGAGGGTTTAAATGGAATCCTTCTAATTACACCTACATAGGCGGTGGAGGAGGTCATAAAACATTCAAGGATGCACTCATGGGTGCATTGAAAAACCGAATGAATAATGAAAGAAGCAGTTCGGTTCAAAAGAACGGAAGTTTGATTTTTAATCAAGTTTCGGGGTATTACCGAATCAAAATCATCAATGACTCCATCACCACTCAAAGAAATCAGCATTTAGATTTGATTGCTCAAAAAATTACCTCAAGCCCTTATGGGCTTATTGACCCACTAACGGGTGAAGAAGCAATTATTGATACTGAAGCAGGGGATAGAATTGCCTATTACTTTCCGAAGGGAATGAATGACCCTTCATTGATTAGGTATTCTGTTCTCGCACCAAAGGATAAAGAAGTTCAATTAACTGATACCCTACTTGAATCTCAATGCTATGGATTCGTTTTGGAATCTTTTATAGAGATGAGTGAGCGTGAAAGAGAAAATCCGAAAAGTCAAAGAACCATCTTTATCAATTTTATGTCAAAGGGTAATACCGATGAAGTTTTCAAACTATTTAGAACAAACGCAGGTTTTTGGAGTAATAGAATCAACGAGATTATTCGTGAATTGGGTGCTTTGAGTTCCGAAGAATTAGAACAACTCAACGATTCTTTTGAAGTTGAAGAAGCACAATTTATTGGGAATGAGGGTTTAGAATCAAAGGTAAATGACATTTCATACTCAACACTTCTTGGTTTGCCTCTTATCACGGATGATAGAAACCTTTCCGAATGGTTTATCAGTAATGCACCTAAATGTCAAGGAGTTCAAGAAGGAATCCTCTTTCCTAAATCGGGTGCAGGGGATTATATTTTTCACATTACAAACGACCCTATTCAAGTTTTGACTAAATCAACAAACAGAACATGGGGAAGCGAGAGTTGTGAGAAATTATCAAGCAGTTATTCAAGCAACGGTCCTTTTTCGGACATTGAATGGGGAAACGGAATTGGTTTCCTTTATCAAAGCAAAGACCTTATCAATGATGCGGGAGAATTAGTTGTTGATGAGAACACCATGAAAGTTTGCTTAGGAAGATTCATGTTTAGGTGGGGTATCGGAAAAGATTCTAATGGGAATGAGATAGGTTCAAGAATTGGTGTTGAAAAATCAGTTTATGGAAGGAACATTGGTGAGTTTTACGGAACAAAAAGCCCAACATGGCGACTTCCTGTTTCAAGGTGTGTAGCCAGCCTCTTAACGAATGAAGGACTATGGGATTTTAACACTATCAATACTCCTTATGTGTATAAGGGATATTCCGATGAAATGGGAACTTCAAATACCCGAATCAATTATTCAAGAAGAGTTTTTGGTCAATCAATTGGAGATACTGAAATTGCGGGTGGAGTGGAAGATATTGACTATTCAAACCCCGACCTTTACACTTTTCAAACATTAAGGGACTTGATTCAATCAACGACTGATGAAAGAGTCTTGGTGGGTTTGGCTGAAAATCCTATGATTTGGAGTAGTAGCAGAATTATGAGTCGCATGAACCGAAGGTTTTGGAGTATTCAAGATTCGGACAATAGAAACCAAGTTATGAGTATGTTGCTATCGCACAATCATGCAAAATACGAATGGATTATGGAACACCTCAAGGTTTTGCCTCAATACTTGGTGGATGCGAGTTCGGATGATATATTGGGAATGTATCGGCAAATCATTTTGAATCCATACAATGATGAACTTGAATCTTTTGAAGAATCCTTTAATCAAATCCAATCCATCATTGAAACTGAAGGTTTGCTAAATTGGGAGTCTATGTGTTTGGATTGGATGTTCACACCTCAAGGCTCAATAGACATTCAAGGGGCAAACTTAGGCATCCCTCCAACAAACATACCTCAAAAGTATTTGACCCGCATGATGGATGATTTGATGGAAAGTTGGGGTGAAGAAGTTCCGAGTTTGAGTATGTGTGCATACTACATTTCACACACTTTGAGTTTGATGATGCAAAAGAATATAGGCCAAGAAAATCTTGACAAAATGTTAGACTTTGTATTGAGTATTTATAGCAAAGCAAAAGAAGATGGAATCATTGTGGGCGTTAAAAGAAGAGAAAGAGCATCATCCCGAACATTCATAGAGAAATGTGTTGGGGGAGGAAAACTTTATTTTAATCCTGTTATGTATTTCATTGGCTATTATCCAAACGATTATGACGACATAGGTTGGGAACAACTCTTTGCCTCACCTGCATCCCAAAGATGCAATCTTGGATTTAGCCTTAGAACTCCAATGAATGTAGTCAAGGTTCTCAACTATCTAAGATTAACTTTAGATAAACCAATTACCTCTCGCAAACTCTTTAGATTTATCGTTGGAACTACGCTGAATATGGAGGATTTGAAGTTCTATTTTGATTTCATGACTCAATTACCCCTCAATCCAACTAAGGCTAAGTTTGCCTTGTCATTTTTAGTGTTCCCTCAACAAATGAAAATCAACGCATACAAATCTCAACCAAGAATGCTTCCCGAAGGGGCATTCTCTATCATTGGAAACATCGTTGTTGATTCAACTGAAGATATGTCATTAGAACTCTTAGGCATGGATTGGGAACGGATGGGAACTGAACCAATTCAATTCGTAGGAAGTTCAATGGGAAAAATAACAAACCTTATTTTCCGCAGGGAGATTGGAGATAATCGGGTGAAAAATGAAGAAGTTTCCTACTTTTTACCTGCTTCATTTTGTTGGGCTTTGATTTCAAAATATGGAAAAACATACCTTTCGGATGAGCAAAATGATTTTTACTCAACAGGGGATGAATTAACAAACTACATTGGAGATTTGAATAGATTCATCAACGGATTGCCCGATGAACCCGATTTGTTTTATGCGGTTGAAACAATCGTTTTAGACTCTCAACTTGGGGATATTTTCACTCCCGATGGTGATAGACCTTATAGGAATCTTGAACCCGAAGAGTTTTCCGATTATGATATTCAAACTCGGATGAGTTATGCAATCCCGACCATTTATCAAATGTTGGAAGGATTTTGTAGTTCAAACAACACCCCCGATGAGATTTTAGAGAGAATCATCCAACCTTCAACGATTGATTCTGTTGGTTATCAAAGAATGATTGATTACTTGAGTTCGGGCATGGGAACAACCTTTACAAGCCTTTCGGAACAGAAGAATAGAAAGTTCTCCGAATTGCTTCAAAATAATGAGGGAATTAAAGGAAGGCTATTGAGATGGCTTTGGAATGATGGAAACTACGACCATTCTGCCTTGATGATGAATCCAAATCTTGTTGATGCAAGAATCTTCAAGGAAGTTTCTAAACAATTCCCAATTCAAGTTCTCAACAATCAAAAACTTCCCGATAGGTCATACAAAAGGCACATGAACTTTGTCGCTAATGAATTGTTCAAACAAATGCCTGTTGAGGCGGGGCATAATTTTGATGCAGTAGCGAATCAATACCGAAGTTATATGCAGAATGACAACTTTTTCAAGGCATTTTCAACAACCATTTCAAACCTAACAGGCGGAAGCACGAATGATGCACAATTCGTTAGAGCAGGGAGGCTAAGGTGGAACACAGGATTACCTACTGCCTCCGATGGGGCGACTCAATTCAATGCTTCAATGACAGGCAGTATTCCCGAATATCCTCAAATCTTTGAAGGAAAGCCGTTCATGATGTTTAGGTCATTCTCCTATCGGGTTGAAAACAATCAAGCGGCTCATGATTTTGACTTTAGAACCTATGAGTTTAATCCCGATAAGGTTTATCAAGCATACAAAAACAACCTTATCCCTGCTTGGAATCCAAACGGAGAACAAACAAAAGATGATTGGATTTTAATGGTGAATGAGGGAGTGAGTCTTGGATATAGGATGGCTTCAAATGCAATCATCTATGAGGCAAATTATGATACTTCTTCACCTAAGTTCCGAGATGATTTACCGATTCACAGGGATGCCTATATGTTGGGAATTGAAAACATCATGACTGATATTTCTCTTTATTGGGAATGTTATAGGGAAACAAGAACGGCTTTCGCAAACTCTCTTTGGAATGGCTTCACCCGAAAAGACCAAAAATCAAGATTTATCAACAACCTTAAATTGATGCGAGATGGAACAACCATCAAGTTTTATTTTGGATATGATGAAGATGGAAACAATTACGGTCCTAAAATTGATTTGATGTTTGATACAACTGATGATGCCGAAGTCATAGATGAAACGACAGGGATAACTTTGGGAGAGTGGAAAAGAACCTTCCTTGAAAATCTCCCGATGATTCAAGAGGGACTTGCGAGAGGAAGTGATTTGATGTTCATAGTTCGGAACGGAGTTCAAAACCTTGAAGAGATGTGGGGTTGGAATCCTGTTGAAAACAGAACTTTGGAAAACTTCGGATTTGAAGATAACGAACCAAGAAACCAAATCTATGTTTCTAAAGATTCGGCATCAATTTTCAACTATGATGCCGTTTATTTGGTGGCTTCAACCAATAACCAACCCTACATTGAAGAGGATGTTGAACAGATTCCTGTTGCTGATTGGAGATTGAACCTAACTGAAGGGCAATTGAGTTTAATCTTCAAAAATTACACGACCTCCGAAAAATACTCATACGAAGAAACCTTTGATTTTGCTACAAAAATCATGAAATATCTTTGTGAACCCTCAACCTATTTAGTTGGAGGTTCAAGTTATGTCGGCCTTAGAAACCAAAGAAGAACAATCGGAAGTTCATTGAAGAGAGATTTAGCCCTTCAAAGAGAAAGATATTGGGATGATTCACCCAACAAAAATATGAATGGTTGGATTCTATCTATGATGCAAAACATCTTTTGGGGAGTAGGAGTTAGCCAAAGTCAAAAACAGTATTTATTTGATTCCGATGAAGAGTTGAGTGAGCAAATTATTGACCTTTTGCTCAAAATTAGTCCTTCGGAGGGATTGACAGAAGAGGAATGGGTCGGAAAGTTGAATAAATTATTGGGTTCTCAAATGAATGATTGGTTTAAATTAAATGTGAACTATGTGAGATTTAAAGATGGACTTGAAGGTAGTGGCTCAACTGACCGTGAAATACGGGCAGGTTATTTCAACAATTTTATTAAGGAAAAATTGCTTGTAGGGCTATTGGCTACACTTTATCAAGGATATGTCATGTATATCAACGGTATGGAAAAATTAGAAGCAAATGACTTTTTGTTAGGTGTCGTCTTGAGCAGGTTGATTTTTCCTTCATGGTTCATGGGATATATGAATAATGAGATATTTGAAAACCTCAAATCAAGGATTCTTCAATTTAGAAGTCAATACTTTAAATTGTGGCTTGAGGCGAGTGAGATGTTGAGGTTGAATCAAGGAGATGGACCTTGAGGGCAACCCTTAAATATGTGAAAAAGGATTGATGAATTATGAGTGGTGTAAATTATCAATGTGCAACTTGTGGAAACAAGTATGTTTCTAAAAACAAACTGAAAAAACACCAAAAGAAACAAACTCCAAGACACACAGGATTTATTCAAGTTTTTTCAACCTTAAATGACCAAAAAACCGAAACCTCAACGAAGAAAAAGCCACAAACGGCAGGGAATAGGGCAAAAGGAACAAGAAAGGACACCTTTACCCGAATTGATGAAAGTATTTTCCCAAACTATGAGGATGGTGTGATTAGAGTTCTTGAATCGGATTGGGAAAAAATCAAAGATTTGCTTCCCGAAGGTGCAAAGCACCATTTAGTTGAAAGCACAAATCACCACCTTATTCTCTTTACGGCTGAAGCCTATGCTGAAATTGATTTCATGATGTATGAGTTGAACTTTTGTGAACAGGAGATGCACTATGAGGATTTGGTGGATGCTCTTGGCTACTATGCTCAAGAGGACAACATCAAAGTTTTGGATATGTGTGAACTTCAAACCTCAACCATTACTGAAATTGATGGTCAAATTATCAAGTGTGAAGTGGGAGAGGGTCGTGAGGGAGGTATGTCCGTTGCCGATTTGACCGCTTCATTGAAAGGGCTTAAAGGATTAGCGATTGCCTATGGAAAGTTCAAACGACCTGCGAGAACAACCTCAACCTACAACTACAACAAACCAACATGGAAACCTTTACCGAGAACTACTACTTCAACCACTAAACCAACAACTACAAACAAACCGATTACGGGTAAAACTGTGGGAAGCACCTCACCGAAGCAGGGTGGCTCAACTTTGGCGAAGCCTATCCGAAGTCCTGTTGTTCCTATGAGTAAGGGTCAAAAGACTCTCATGGATTTTGGTGAGCGTGATGATTCTTCAAGAGTTTATACTGATGAGGAATTAGAAAGGATTTATAGCGAAAAATACACTCTTAGGAAGGCTTCAAAGACTGAAGATAGATTTGACTTTATGGCTCAAGAAGGCTACATGGGAGGAGGTTATGATTGGAGAACAAGTTCAACGGCAACTGTGAGTGTAGCCCCAATCGTTGCGAAGTATCACCCGATTTATGGAATCAAAGGAAAGAAACTTCAAGTTGATAGGTATGTTGATTTGACTCCGCTTATTGAGGCTGATGAGGCTGAAGTCAAGGAGGCTGAAGAAACGAAGTGTTCTTCTTGTGGTGAGATGAAAGTTTCACCTCTCGGAGATTTAGTTCCTCCCTCTTGTGTCAATCCAAAATGCCCCGACTATGTAGTTGAAGAATCGGAATGGTGGGGGAGTGCTGAAACCTTTGAAGCATCCGAAGGTGGATTCAAACTGAATGTGGCGACAACTCCTGTGGATGAGGCTTATGCCTATGCAAAGGGAGAGTTTGAAAAGCGTGGAAAGAGAATGGAAGATTATATCCCTCACTTCTATGAGAGTTATGAGTCGCTTCAAGAATCCTGTAAAACTGCGATTGATGTTCCGAGAATTGAGATGCCTGTGATTGACCCCGAACAATTGAATCTATTTCAAAAGTCCCTTATGGCGGGTCAATTGGATGTGAACAGACCTTATGCTAAGGGGAGAACTGAACTTTACTCTCCGAAGGATTTGTTTGGTGATACTGAAAGAGCCATGCAATATCTCTATCTTGGACTTCAAGATGGAATCATTACTGATGATATAGTGGAAGCCCGAATGGTTAGAAACTCGGTGGGTCTTTTGCGACCTACTCAATCACAAATATGGCTTGAGAAGTTGATTAGCAACATCATTCAATTTGGAAACCCTCAAGAGGATGGTTCGGGGGCATACAGTCAAGATTCTATGATTGTTGATAAGACTCTCGCCATCAGTTCGGATGGATATATCCTTGACGGACACCACCGATACGGTCAAATCGTTTTGGTGAATCCCGGCTTAAGGGTGCTAACTCTTCAAATCAATCTTCCGATTAGAACTCTTTTGAAGGTGGCGACCCCTTATGGAAACGCTATTGGAAACGACCAAAGAGGCTGATTTTATGGATTACCTCACACTTGAGGAAAGATATGAGGGCATGGCTTCCGACTTGATTCGGTTTGCTGACTCTCACGATAAACAATATGTCGGCTCAAGCGAAAGAGTAGTTGTTCATTTTTTTGAGAAGAAAGTTGAAGTGATTTTAGAGTTTCATCATTTTGACCCTTATATGAACTTAGACCTTATCAAAACTGAAAAGAGTGTGAGAGGGAAGGGTTATGCCTCTATGGTTATGCAAATTATTGCTGACTTGGCTGACAAGTGGGGTGTGAACATGGAGTTGGATGCTGACCCTCTTGATGCGGAGGGATTGACCGAATCGGAATTGATTCGGTTCTATCAAAAGTTCGGATTTAGAATAGTTGATGAAAACGATGATTCGGGCTATGGTTTTGAGTTTATGCGGAGAATCGCAAAGACTCCATGATGTTTTTCTATCAACGGCAACCGATTCAATTAAATAGTAGTTCACACCGATAGAAAATCCGTGATTAACATGGATGAGATTTATGAACCAACAGGCTTTGCGGAAACGATTTTCAAACAACGGTATGCAATCAATGATAGCGAAACATACCTCCAAGCCTGTCAAAGAGTTGCGAACCATGTTGCTCAAGCCGAAAATGGAAAAAGAGAGAAGTGGGCTGAAAGATTCACCGAAGTTATGAGTCATAACCGATTTATTCCGGGTGGTCGGATTTGGTATGGTTCGGGGAGAGCAAAAGGACAATTGCTTAACTGTTTTGTAGTCCCAACTGCTGATAGTAGGGAAGGATGGGCGAAGGCAGTTTCCGATATGTTGATTATTTCGGGAACAGGCGGTGGAGTTGGAATGAACTTTAGCCCTATCCGACCAAGAGGAACGCCAATTCAAGGAACAGGCGGTGAAGCCACAGGTGCAGTTTCACTTATGGAGGTTATCAATCAAACAGGAGAAGTTATCAAAGCAGGTGGAGGGCGAAGAACTGCCCTCATGATGTGCCTTCGGTATGACCATGCTGACATTTTAGAGTTCATGAATCGGAAGTTTAACCGATTGGACTTGAATGAGGAGAATGTGAAAGAATCTCTCCAAGATGCTTTCCCTAACCTTCCTTTTGATGAATTGAACGCATTGACTGAACTCTTTTCAGCCGACAATGAAACCATTTACAAAAACCTTATTAAGCATGAACTTGATATGCGATTAAAGAATGCAAATGTTTCAGTCCTTGTTGATAATGAGTTCTTTGACATGGTAAAAGAAGATAAGAACATTGAGTTCATGTGGAGAAACAAAGAGATAGGCTCAATCCCTGCGAGAGAGATTTGGGACATGATTGTTCTTAACTCCTATACATCGGGAGAGCCGGGTGTTTTGAATGAGGGTTTGGCGAATGAAATGAACAACATTTGGTATCATAAGCCTCTTATCAGCACCAATCCATGTGGAGAGATTTGGCTTGAAGAATACGGATGTTGCGATTTGGGGGCTATCAATCTCGCCAATCATATTCGTGAGGATGGTTCGGATTATGATTGGGACAAATTAGCCGACACAACGCTTGTAGGTGTGAGATTCCTTGATGATGTTCTTGATGTGAACACCTATCCAACAAAGGAGATTGAAGCAAACTGTCAAGATGTGAGGAGAATCGGGCTTGGAATTATGGGTCTTGGTCATAGCCTCATCCAATTGGGTTTGAAATACAATTCGGCTGAAGGGCGAAGAAAGGTTGAACAACTCTTCAACTTCTTGAAAAAGAAGTCTTATGAGGCATCCACCTATCTCGCAGTTGAAAGAGGACCGTTTGCTCGCTTTGATGCTGAAAAGTTTCTTCAATCGGGATTCTGTAAAACCCTCAACAAAGGGACAAGAGCAAAGATTCGGGAATATGGAATGAGGAATTGTGCGGTTTTGACGATTGCACCCACAGGAACAACCTCCATCGTGGCGGGAACTTCAAGCGGTATTGAGCCTGTTTTTGCCGCAGGGTATAAGCGAAGGTATTACGCTAATTCCGAAGATAGCAACGAAAGAGTATTGAAAGAGGAAGTCGTTATTGACCCTCTTTTTGAGTCTTTGTATCAACAAGGAATTGATGTTTCAGCATTCGTTTCAGCCCATGAGATTTCAGTTGAGGACCACTTGAAGATTCAAGTAGCGGTTCAAAAGCACATTGACAATGCGGTTTCAAAAACTATCAACATCCCCAACGACTATGATATTGAAAAGTATAGTGAATTGTTGTTGAAATATGCACCTCAACTCAAGGGAACAACTGTTTATAGGTCGGGTTCAAGAGGGAATGAACCCTTAGTTCCCCTTTCAGCAAAGGAGGCGGTTGAATACATTGAAGCCAATGATTTGATTATTGGAACTGCACAAAGCGACTGTCCGAGTGGTGTTTGTGAACTTTCCGAGCCTATCCAAGAAGCAACGACACAATAATCTTAAATACTCCCCCCACATAGTAGGGGTTAAGGAGGAGATTAAGATGAGTGATTTGAATGCACACAACTTGAAAATTAAAATTGAAACTGAAGAATACATCTATTGGGAATACATTGAGGCTTGATACTGTGATTCAAGAAACAACAAAACCCTACTTCTATTTGCGAACCGCACAAGGTTTCAAAGAAAAGGAATTGATTCGCCATTTTGTTGAGGGTATGCCTTTTGGAATGTTCAACTTCAATGATGAGGATGGAAACTTAATTTTGGTTTCGGCTCACGCACTCTCAACTGCGAGGCGGAGAGTTGATGAAACTCAATCGCAACATTTTGATTTTAATGAATACCCACATTTGCCTTATGCGGAACAGTTGCGATTCTTGGACTTCATTGGAAAGATTGACGATGAAAGAAACTTAAGGAAAACCAAAGAGCGACCTTATATGAACTATGGGTTAGGGACAGTCAAATTG
>Ga0208644_1000177_pt1 | contig 44461 bp, 72 predicted proteins | sample VirMetDEL_Nov_18_FD_184517 | JGI IMG/M metagenome (GOLD analysis project Ga0208644, IMG submission 184517) | Aqueous microbial communities from the Delaware River and Bay under freshwater to marine salinity gradient to study organic matter... | ecosystem: Environmental > Aquatic > Marine >...
CTTAATTGATTATCGGGATCTATTTCCAAGATCTTCCCGCAATAATCCTTTTCTTCATTATTAGCGAACCATATCTCTCTGCCCCACCGTTTATCTACCGTCTTAACTTCCGCTTTCATTGTGAATTCCTAATAAAGGTAAAAGAGGGAATCATTTATATTGTATCCGAGCTTCCCCCCATAAATTATTAACTTTTCCCCTTTACAAGGAGATTTTTTGGGAGATGTTCTTTTACCGAAGATCTTACCTACCGCCCAGAAGACACTAAAATTATGTTTCTTGAGAATATTCGCGTAAGAAGCACGCTAGAAATTTTAAAAAAAATAAAGCAATCTAGGTGAGAGGATGAATCTGGATTTTACCAGATGCTCGTATGAACCTAGACTGCCTTATTTATTTGGCTTATATTGAATCAGTTTAACAAATTAATTTACGGGACTGCTCCCAACCGCAAAACGGGTACATTTGTCGTCTCAAGTTCTTTAGCTGTATTTATTACGCTTGGTCCCTGATCCTCACCGAATTTCTTGAGTGGCACAGTATCTCAGGCCGATGTTTGATAACCCAGACGCGATTCGGTCTTCATCTGGAGCCTTGCGGCACTTGTATCATATCCCCAGAATTTTGGAAAAGTTCTGGAAAATCCAGATTTCTCCCTTGACTTTCGGGGTCCGATGCCCGATCATCCTTCTTGGAAGGAGTTTGTCAAGCGCGATTTTGGAAAATTGGATGATTTTTTGGAATCCACCTTGACACGGGAGATAGAATCATTAAAAGGATTGAAAATGAAAAAAATGTATGTTGTGTATCTGATCAATGACAATTTTGGGTTTGATGGTATCGTTGGTGTTTTCAACAGTGTTCAATTAGCACAAAAAGCCGCTGAAGAATTTGATGATGGATTTAGTGTCCCAACTATTTATGAAACAGAGGTTAATACACAAAAGGAATATTTATGAAAGAACTCGCGTTAGGGTATTTACGTCAGAAGGCTTTTTCCGATAGAGATAAAGCACTCATGTCTCTTAAACTATTAACAGAGAATGCCGTAGGCATAGGAGATCACACTACAGAAGATTTCTATAAGAATTTAGATGAAGCTTTAGATCTTCTGGTTGATGCGGAAGATCGCATCGAAGTTCTTGGTAAGTATTACGGAAGATAAAATGCCTATCACAAACAAAGAAGCACGTACTATAAAAGACATCGTAAACTCTTACATCAGTGAAGAAGATGCAAGAAAAATGTTCAGTGAGCTAGTTGAGGAAGTAGCGGATATAACAGATAATGATTCTGTTAAACAATCAATAGTTATGTTGAATTCACTGTATGTAAAACCTTCAGGACCAAAACTTTTTGATTAAGGAAAAATTGTGAAAGAAGAAATTAGAAGAGTCTCTTTCTATATCTGGGAAGGTCAGAGATTAAAGCATATGGAGGAAATAGTAAAAATTCAGGGTAGAGAAAAAATCTTTGATAAATTAAAAGATAAGTATGGGGATGATATGGTTCATGTTAGAAAAGTTTGGGACTACGTATGAAAAACAAGTTAGAAATAGTTCTTACTATTAGTTTTATAACAGCATGTACAATTATGGTGATTTACACATGACATATGCTAAAGTAGAAATTACAGATCAAGATGTAGCACGAGTAGAAACTTTAGCTAGAAAAAGAGATGCTAAGAAAGTTAAGTTTGGTGCGGGTAGACATGGCAACTTAACCAATAGCTCTGAGCAATCGCATAGTTATGGACTATTTGGTGAACTTGCTGTTGCAAAATATTTCAATATCGAATTAGATACTGAGATATATGACGATCACGGTGATGCGGGTTATGATTTCATAATCGCTGGACTTAAAGCAGATGTTAAGACCGCAACACATGCTGCTGCATATTATGAACCGTGGTTAAAGGTTCCTACTCAGACAGATAAAGACAAAGCCAAACTTGAAAAGGCTGACATTTTTATCGCATGTTTTTATCACAAAGCAAATAATTTGGTATATATTCAGGGTTGGGTTGACAAGGAACTGGTCAAGAGTAAAGAACCAGAACGGATTCAAAACAGCAGGACCGGCAAATGGGGTCCGTGGAATCACATGGTCAGGAAAAAAGAATTTAAAAATATTCGAGATTTGCTCTTGACACACACCAAGTGATGTGATAAAAGAGATCGAGGCGTTCTAGGTTCATGCGTTCATCCGGTTCAATCCAGATTCAATGACTCACCCAGACGCCTCGGTCTTTTCTCTTTAGGCTCTTAGCTCAATGGTCAGAGCAGCAAACTCATAATTTGTTGGTTCCCGGTTCGAGTCCGGGAGAGCCTACATTTTACCCCATGATGGTCTGGTAGACCTACTAGTTCTTATAAAGCGAGTGGCCTGATTCGAATTCAGGATGGGGTATGCCGATTACTTGGTGGTCCAAGATTTGTGTTCCTTGGTGCTCAAATAAGCTGGTTCGATTCCAGAAATCGGCACTTCTCAAACTCTTTTGAAAGGATTAGTGATGGATGCTATCCAAACTTTGCTGAAACAGAATTATGTTAACAGGTATGGCGGAGCGGCTAAAGATCTAAAACTTGACACTAAACATGATTTTGATGAAGAAAAAGAAAAAAGAATACAGCTATATGCTGAACGTTGGCGAAAAGGTTATGAATGTATCAGTGGTAAACCCTTGTGGGGTGGTAACTTGGAAGAATGGTATAATTGGAGAAAACAATATGTTTTAAAAACAGAAGAACAAAAAAACAGACTTTCCAAAGGAAAATAATTGTCACCGAAATTGAAGTTAGGATATAATTAATGAGAACAAAAGAAAAATCAGAGTACGTTGCTGCTACGGAATCTCTATTTGGTGATGTTCATCCAGAACTCCACAAAGCCTTAAACTTAATGAAGTCTCACCACTTAATTCTTCTAGCTAAAGCAATCTCTGACCGGCATGAAGTGCAGATGCCGAAATTCCCAACAACAACTCCTGCACAAAAATTAAGACTTTACGAAATTTTAAAGGAAGCTAAGAATGAATCAGGATCAATTTCTACACACACTATCACAGACCAGTAACTCTTACAACTGGTCATACGAAGGCAATCGTGTTGTCGGTGTAGCACGTAATGGTGCAGACCGTGGTAAGACCTTTAATCCCGTAACAGCAGTTGCACGTACCCAGAGACTTGGTACTTACGCTAACACAAAGCGTGGCACAACACAGGCCGCTAGTCAGCTTGGTCTAAGTCAGGGCACTGCCACTTCTGTTCTGTGTACATCCAATCGCGGTAATGCACAGGTAGTCCGGGGCCGTATCCTTCGTAGCCTAGGAATCGATTCCTAGAGAAACGGAGAAATTTGTGAAGTATTATCTTGTAAAAGAAATACAAACTTGTTATACTGAATATGTGGTGCGGGCAGAAACTGTTGCAAAAGCTAAAGCAAAAGCTAAAGCCATCGACCAAGATGTCGCTGCATTGTTAAACTGCCCAACTTTTATAAAAACCAATTCATACGAAGCGGAAATTATAAAAGATACTGAGACAGGTGATCCGGTGGTAGTTAGGGCTATTAAGGATATAGAACTTAACTATGCACCGGATGAGCCTGAACCTCCTAAGAAAAAACGTAAACGCAGAAACAAAAATGATATTGATGAACTAGTGGAGATGATTAATGGATCATAACGTAATTTCTCTTGGTGGCGTTGTTGTTGGTGAATTCAAGCAGATCAAAGAAAATTTTGGTGTGTTTCGCCTGATGTCCAAGCACAGGCGGGATAAAGACAATCCTTTATTCATTGATGTCGCCTGTTTTGGTGATCTATCAGAAATTTGCCATCAGTATGTAAAGAAGGGTACACAGGTCAACGTATCCGGCAGGCTGCGTTTGCGTCAACGTGATTACGAGGGGCGTAAGATTAGTGACTACTCTATCACCGCCCAGACTATAGATTTCTCAAACACATTTAGTGGAGAACTCTCATGAGGTTTTTAGTTTTTGCAGGTGTTTTAGTTTTTGCAAGTGTTGCTAATGCCCAGACATGGGTTTACCGATCACCGGTAACAACAGCAACATATGATCCAGTAACAGCCACCACGACGTATCGTCAGTGCTTCTGTGACTGTTACAGAACTGGAAAGTGTGCCTGTCATCCATGTTGCGTTAGAACATGGAAGACGTACAATGTTCCAGAAAAAGCAAGAAGAGGCATTTTGAAGGCTCTTGATTTTGGTCACAGAGTTATAACCCTACCATTCAAGAAAGAAATAAATGGAAGAAAACCCTTATTCTTCTATCCAGTCTATCCTAAGCAAAAAGATAGACTACCAACAACTGTCCTACAGTGAGCGAGTTGAAGCTGAGTCTATAATTCTAAAAGGATTTGTCAAACATTACGACAAAAGTTTAGTACCCTTACTTAAGAACTATTTAGAAAGTTTGAAATGAACCGAAGTCAAGTTTTTGTAGATGTTGTGTTTGTGTTGGTTGTTTCGTTTTTTATTCACTTTACGATTCATCAGCATAATAGAATTCAGGATTTGGAATATCTTAATACTGTTTCTACAGAAAGAAACAGAATCAATGATGACCAGTTGCAGGACATTATGTATAGCATGATGCGAACCGGTCATGAGAATGACTTGGAACTCGCCAAAAATCAAGGTCGCTCTGAAGGTATCTTGGTTGCTATTAAAGATCCAGAAGCCACTGAAGAATATCATGAACTGTGGCACGACGGTTACTATCGCGGCATGGCTCAAAATGAATTTTCTATTGAGACTGTGACTGCTTCTTCCTATGAAGAAGGTTATCACAGTGGTATCGAAGATGCCCTTAGAGAGTCCGGTGATATTCATCCAGAATACACCGATAGAGAACAAACTCAAGACATCAGCGGTTCCTCAACTCTCACTAAAGCTGAGATTATCAAGGGGCGAGCTAAACTGCGTAGCAACCTAGAGCCTGAATTTGACAAGAAGATCAAGGATCTTATTGATGATGAAAAGGCTAAGATAATGGAAACGAAAGAATAGTTTGTTGTCTAAGTTCACCGTGTCATCTGGTTCAATCCAGATTCATCTCATCACTTAGAGACAAACTTAGGGGTGAGGGCTAACACCCTCGCCCCTTTTTTATGGAGAAGATTATGAAAACAATAAAATTAGCGATACCCTGTGTGATAATGATTGTTGGATCGTATTTTGTTGGATATGGTGCTTCGGAAATGAAAGTGATCAAACAGCGTGTCGATATCGTCAAACAGAATAGTGATATTATTGAGTCTCTCTCTGGCGTGGCTATGTCGCAATCTTATGTAAGCGATTTGCTTGTGAGGGTTAGTCATTATACTGACAATCACATAAAGGGCAACCATTTGTGCATGGAGTGCGAAGGTACTGAATTTGAATTTGACGACGTTCAAGATGTTGATGCAGAAGTACAAGAAACGCACAAGCAGGTTATGGCTGACCTAAGAGAGATCGAAACCTCAATTGACAGTCTAACATTCGGCAATTTACAACAGGCTAAAAAACTGGAAAACATGCTTAAAGTACAGCGGGAAAAAGTTAATCCTGAAGATTTAAAAGAAGTTTGGTACGGAGGTGTTGACTATGAATAACACTGTTGAATTACTTGGGTATTACGGTTCCGACGAGACGATTGCCTGTTCAGCCTGGACCTCTACCTCTCGTGAACTCACTGAGGGGAAGCGGGAACGAATTGGTAAATTAATCAACATGCTGTGGCGTGATGGACATGAAACGCCGTTTGAGAAGGGTGTCGTACACTTTCTGGTTAATACCGATATCGCTTCACACATTCATTTACTCAAGCATCGTATCAGCAGTCTTAATGCTGAATCTGCCAGGTATAAAGAACTGAAGGAAGATAAGTATTACCTGCCGGAAGATTGGGGTGATGTAAAAGTATCTAAAAATGTTGGATTTGATGCTACAGAATTTACACCGGATGGTTATGACAATAGTTTTTATTATGCTTATGAAGACTCTAAATGGATAGATGTTTTAGAAGAATACACTAAGCAGGGCAATATGTTATACCACCAATGTGTTGCAGACCTTGAACCAGTCTTGGGACGCAAGAGAGCCAAAGAGTCAGCACGATTCTTCAAAACATACAACAGTCAGATTCAGGCTGATGTTATGTTTAATATTAGAAGCTTTGCAAACTTTCAAAGGTTAAGGAATAGTGAACACGCACAGAAAGAGATTCGTGAGATCGCACAGAAGATGTGGGAATTACTAGAAAATATACCGGGGCGACCCTTCAAGTCTACACTTAATGCGATCAGCCCTTCTGCTGATTGTCTATAGCCCACTATATTATACACGAAAAATGTCAGTTCAATGTGAGTTTTTTGGAAATCTTCGAGATTTTCCTTGAAATTCGAGAAATCGCTGATATAATGTTAGAACAGGTTATGTCCATTTCCGACAACCCGTTCAAAGAAACTATTCAGGCGTGGAAAAACTCTAGTATTATTAAAGAAGAGGTTTATGTGTAAAATGTTTAAGAATGAACTTTTTGAGCAGCATTTTGAAAACATCGAAAAAGTTCTCGATTGGTGGGAGTTTGATGGATCTAGTATTGAAGGATGCAATCTAATGGAAAATCTTTCATTATCACTGAATGCTATTAAAAGGGAAGTTAGAGAATGTCAGAAAAACCAGACCCAAAGCCAATAGAAATTCCCCACGATCAGTTGTCCAGATTAAAACAATTGCAAGAAAGTCAGAAAAAAACCAATGAGCGAAAAAAAGAAAAATAGCGCAGCTTGGTATGCCGGAACTTTAATAGGCTGGTTTGTTATCATTGGAATGTTTGTGTGTCTGTTTTATTTAGGTCTCTATACTCAAAAAGAAGTTCTTGGTATCTACGATATTGAAAAAAGAATTGAAAGACTAGAGAACGCGATTATTAATAAGAGTGTTCAAAATGAATGAAATGCAGAAGATTATAGCTCTTTCATATTTTTATAACAATAGAGAGACGCTTAAAAGAGCGATTGAACAGTACAGGGACAACCCTACGGAAATGCGAAATTTTTTCGCAGAAAATGGAAAAGAATTAACACCGCAGGAACTTAAAGAATTCTGTGATGAACTTGAAGGATTAATTGAGGACTTCGATGAAAGACTTCCTGAAGAAGATGCGTGAAGCTATTGATTCTGGTCTCACTGTTAAAGAATTTGCACAATCAATAGGTAAGACCACACAACAAGTATATCACATGAAGCATCATTACTGCAAAAAGGGTGTGAAGCTACCTATATTTCCACACCCCGATGATTGGACAGAAAGTGAGATCCTTGATCTAAAAAACCATTTGAATAAAAATGGAGATTATAATAACATCAAAATAAGAAATAAGTCCCACGCCGCAATTAGACATAAGGCGACTAGACTTGGGCTTATTGGTGATGGAGTGCCGAGACCAAAATGGAAAGACTCAGAAACTGAACAATTAAAAAGATTAGTTGCCAAAGGTTTAAAAAGATCAGTCATAGCTAAGAAGCTGAAAAGAACAGAATCTTCTGTTCAACAAAAATTAAAAAGATTAGGGATGGTAAAAAAGTCCACATGCTCAAGAAAAATTCCAGAGTATTTGATGGAGACGTATGAGAACCTCTTACGAGAACACCATACTGACATGACGCCATTAGATATTTCGTTACTCTGGAACGATTGCTATGTATTTAAAACAAATCCAAGAATGGTAAGATATCACCTTAGAAAACTAAATATAAAGTGTTCACCTCAACACACTTGGAACCTAAAGAATGAAAAGAAAAAAAGAGCAGAAGGTCAAAAAGAGGCGTGATCGCGTTAAAGTTAAACTACAAAAAAAACGCGAAAGAATCAGGGAAGAAAGACGCACAGAGAAAGAGCTTGAAAAAATACGGCATGAGAACCGTGAAAGACTAGAGCCAATAGTCAATGAAAAAGAACCTGAAGAAAGCCCTGAAGATAGCGAATGATCTATTCCCAGATTATTATGATACCAGCGGCAACTATAGGTGCTATCATTTCGCTTTTATCTTTAAACGAAATAAGCTTATCTCCACTGGTGTGAATCGCCCACGGAAGCCCGATGCGAAAGCTTTATACTTTGGTAGTAAGTTCAATGTTCACAAGTTTAAGAAGTTTAACTTTTTACACGCAGAATTGGATGCTATCCAAAGATGTTGGGGTAAGGTTTGTCTTGATCGTTCTTATTGTATGGTTGTTATTAGGTTAAATAAATACGGTCAACTCAGAAATAGTAAACCCTGCAAAAATTGTCAAACTATTCTTGACGCCATAGGCATTCATAATGTCTGGTGGTCCACCGAAAAAGGAATTAAGAATGAATAAATATTATGTCCAGTCCGGTGAGATAAAAACTGTTATCTTAGCAAAGTCACCCCTAGATGCTTGCTTGAAGGCTCTAGATATCTATTTTGATAGAGATATAAAAATTTCCCCCTCGTTTACAGTTAGCCAGAGGGGGTTTGTTTTAGAAAGAGAACCGTTTTGGATTAACTCAGACGAGAATATATATTCTTCAAAAGAAGTCATATCGGAGTACATGAAATGGGGCGGTTAAAGGGTTGACTTTGTTGCACCGCTGATTACTCATTGTATACCTTTCTCATATCAAGAAATCGCCATCTATTCAGATCGTCAACCTCTGGTGAGGAATCGACATAGCGTAGATAAGCAACCAAAGAATCCCAATCGTCAAAATCCAAAGATGGATCATTGACGCCAGCCCACCAATGTGGTATTCGTATTCTACCACCCTTAATAACGGTCAGTACGGGTTTCTTTTGGTATGCTGCCGCCTGAAACGCCTCCATGTAAGAACCACAAAGGTGTCCGTCTGGGTCGAGATACAAAATCAGGAAGTGAGCAAGATCAACAAAACGCATGTCCTCATTAACCACAGGTTTCATGACTTGATTAAGACCAACAAAATCTTGACTAGCAACCAACGCATTCTTCTTAATGCGAAAGTCAGGATCTTCGGGGGTCAATCCTGGTTTATCGCAGGGGTCAATTACTCCAATGTTCATTTCCTGCAATATAGGCTTAATCATATCTCTCCACGATGTCGCTTCTTCCCATGTCACACGGTCCATCGGCCCACTACAGTAAACTATTGATTTGTATAGTCGATTCATTTAATCTTTCTTTCTAATCCCCAAGTGATTTTGGTCACTGATTTTAACTCGTTCATTATAACTTCCGCGTCTCTTTTTGTCCAAAGACATCATTATACACCAAAAATTCAAAAGGATGTCTATTTAATTGAATTCAATCTGTCTGTTTACGATATAATAACCATAAGAAGCGGTCCTTTACAGATTAAAACAGCAGACAGACTATATTCATGGTTCAGCCCCACGAAGCGAATCTTACTAAAGTAACAGAATTTTACGATAGTGCCCAGACACAATCTGACGCTGTTCATTTCATAGGTCATTTAAGAAATTTCGATAAAACTGAAAATGAAAAATTCTTAACTGATGCTTTTGAGGTTGCACTATCTGTTTATGAAAAGTGCCCATTTGATGAAGTAGAACTTGATGGTAAGATCACCAACAGTCCAAGTGATGTAATGCTTGTTGTCTGCTTGCACCTCTCTGAGTTAGGCGTAATACCGGAATATAAATGATGAAACTTAACCTGATATCCCCACTTAACTGTATGTCCTATGGTTACGTGGGTTGTTTTATTTACGAAGAACTAAAAAAACTTATTGATGTTAAAGTCAGGTGCATAAGAAATTTTTCTGCGGAAGAAAGATTCCATTACATTGCACAAGACGCATCAAAATTTAATCGTGAATTTCATCATGATGCCCCATCCCTTAAAATTTGGCATCAGTTTGATCTAAACGATTTTACGGGTAGAGGTCCAAAAATAGGATTTCCAATATTTGAATTAGATAAATTCACAGATGTGGAAAAACACAATCTATCCTACCCTGACCATTTATTTGTATGCTCAGAATGGGCTAAGTCTATAATACTAAAAGAGATAGATAGAAAAGAAGAGACGGTTCATGTTATACCACTAGGTGTAGATAGAGAAACTTTTAAAGAGGAAAGCGTAGATAGTGGACCCACAAGATTTGTAAATTATGGAAAATGGGAACTGCGCAAAGGTCATGATGTACTAATTGAAGCCTTCAACAGGGCTTTCACTCAAGATGATGATGTACAATTATTTATGTCCTGTGAGAATGTTTTCTTAAAACCACATCAGCAGCAGGAATGGATGCAATTCTACGCAAATACCGAAGTTGGTTCTAAGGTTAAGTTTATAAAACGGCAAGAGGACCAATTGGGGGTGTATAATACAATGAAGAACATGGATTGCGGGGTTTTCCCCGCTAGGGCAGAAGGGTGGAATTTAGAGTTGCTTGAGATGATGTCTTGCGGAAAACATGTTATAGCAACAAATGTTACTGGACATACAGAATTCTGTAATTCAGATAACTGTATGTTAATTGATTTAGAAGATACAGAAACGGCATTCGATGGACAATTTTTCAACGGACAGGGTGATTGGCATTCCATTGAAGACAAACATATAGATCAACTTGCAGAGTATATGAAAAATGTTCATAAACTCAAACAGGAAAATAAGTTAGCACAAAATGAAGAAGGGATCAAAACGGCGAAGGAATTTACTTGGGCTAAATCAGCGGAAAAAATAGTCAAGGTATTAGAAAAAATACTATGAACGAATCAGAATCACTACAATACGGCAAACCAAAAAAGAACGATCCCAGAAAGACCCCCGCACCTAAAAAGGACCAGAAAAAAGGTTCCAAAAATAACCCCAAGAAAAGTGCGGAAAAACCAAATACTAAGATCACCTTTAGTAAAAAGGTTACTGACCAGTTAAAGAAGATGGTAAGTGATCACAATGCTAAAGGTAAGGGACCAAAAGCAAGTCTTGGTATGCTAAAAGCAGTTTACCGTCGTGGTGCTGGTGCATTTTCTACAAGTCACGCACCTAAAATGAGTCGTCATGGTTGGGGCATTGCTAGAGTGAAGGCGTTCCTGTATCTAATGAGAAATGGTAGACCTTCTAATCCTAACTACAAACAAGATAACGATTTATTACCAAAAAGTCACAAAAGATCTTCAAAGGCGGAAGAAATGCCAATACCAAAAAAACGCGAAGGCGAAGAACAATCTGACTTCATGTCACGATGTATGTCCGATTCTAAAATGCGTGAAGAATATAGCTATGAGCAAAGACTAGCCGTTTGTATGCAGGCAGGAAAAGCGAATGATGCCGGTCCTATGAATAAATACGTTTTTGATTCCAAAGATGAAGCTATGAAAATGGCTAAAAAAATTGGTCTCAAAGATGTCCATGAGCATAAAACTGGTGATGATAAAACCATGTACATGCCTGGTAAAAATATGAAAGAGTTCCAAGACTGGTATGACAAGAATAGTGCTAAAGCACCATATCACTTTTTCGTCAAAAAAGCAAGATCTGAATATATTGACGTTGGGGAAAAATCAGAAGCTGCCGAGTATCAAGGTAAAAAAGTCCAACTTAATAAACCTTTTAGAACACCTAAAGGTCCAAAAAAGTTTTCAGTATATGTAAAGAACGAAAATGGCAACGTAGTCAAGGTTAACTTTGGTGATCCAAATATGGAAATTAAGAGGGACGACCCAGAAAGACGGAAAAGTTTTAGGGCGCGTCATAACTGTGACAATCCAGGACCAAAATACAAGGCTAGATATTGGTCTTGTAAAATGTGGGAAACTAAAAAGTCTGTAACTGATTACACGAGGTAGAGTTATGTTGTGCGAAAAATGTAAAAACCTAAAAGAATCAACACTACAAGGAATTAAAACAAAATGCTTTTCTATGGGTTTTAAGGGTAGAATTCCTGCACATCAAGTTGATGGTGGATGGTTGCCAGGTCCAACTCCTAAAGACCTAGAAGACTGGTGTAAAAAAAACTGTAAAGAAGTTAAAGAAGTTAAAGAAGTTAAAGAAGTTAAAGAAGAAATCGCTTCCCCATCACCCCTTAAAAATGAGTGGGTTAAAAGTAGCAATAAAAACGCGACAGACAAAAAGAAGGATTGATTTTTTTTAGGACATACCTAAACTCTTTTCAAAGGTGTGTCATATGAGTGGTTCTACTTTAGGTTGGTCCGGTGATTCAAATGATCCGGTAAATCTAGCCGTAAATATTGGAAAGTTACAAACCTTTTGTAGGAACCTAGAAGATAGAATAGAAAAGAATGAGTCATCTAAGGATGAGTTAACTAAAATTTCTGTTCAATTAGACGAATTAAAAGCAAAAACTTCCGAAATGAACGCAAGATTAACTTCTGTAGAAGACGTTGTTGACGAAGTGGAAAATACTAAAAAGATGTTGAAAATGCTAAACCCTAAAACACTAATAGCAGCAATTGCTTTAGTTATGGGCGGAAGCGTTGGTGGCAATACTGTTCTAGATTCTATGAATTCTGAGGAACAGGTTATAAAAGAAGAGGTCAATCAACAGGATGAAAGGATTGATGTACTTCTTAATAGAATTAATGAACTAGAATCGGAGAAAAAATATTAATATATTAGATGGATTAAAAACTATCTTGGAAGAAGAAACAATTGATAAAAAAAATTTTATAACCTTTTTCGTGGATGAGGACGGAGAGGATCTAAAATGTAATTTTAATATAAATGATATAGATAAATTTCTGAGCATACTAACTTTAGTGCTCTCAGGATCTATAGCAGAAGATGTGATTGAGTTAATTTTTGAGAAAATTGATGACGAAGAAGTGAAGAATATTTTTATGACTAGATTATTGACTTATGCTTCTAATAATTTGAATTCAGAAAAACAAAAACCCGTCATTTCAGCATCAGAATTCAGCATTTAGAGGATGTAAGTCATGACCAATAAAATCGCATGGGAAAAATGGGAAGATATTGACTTACCTCGATTAGACCCAATTGATGAAAAGCAAGATGATGCGTTTATTAGTGGTTTTGATAATGAAATCGAAGAAGATCTAATAAATTTTGGACCAATGTTTCCCACGCCAAGAATGAGAACACCGTTAGGAATATTCTCTATAGACGATCCCTTACGACCTTCTAAAATGTTTGACTGTTGGATAGGGCATACAAATTTCGATCTTACACATGAAATCGCAATAAAAATGGAAGAAGTGCCTGGGGTCGAAGTATTTAAAATAATGTCCAGATACCGGTTCTTTATAGGAATCGCCCAGTTATTCAACTTTAGGGATGTCAGAGAACAAATACAGAATATTATAGGTGGGGAATCGGCTTCAATTAACACAATGGAAGATTCAGAAGTTATTGAAGTTCTTAAATCGCAACTAATGGAATTTAAAAGGTGGGCGGTATTCTGTTCTGGAGATGGATTTATTGACTATATTGCTACAAATGAGGATAATGATAAAGAATTTGAATTAAAATTGAAGGATTTTAGGGACCATAATAATTCCATCGTTATTACATCAGATGATCACAAAAATGGTGTAGTATAAGATAGGAACTGGAATATTACAATCTTTGGAAAATATAGGACTGGAGGCAAGTCATGGAGAATAAAATATGACTATTCCTTCAACGTATAAGCGTAACACTGTTGGTGGTGCTTTCACAGAGCAGAAAATTGGTGGTGTTATAATTGGTATTACTAGTGCTACAGACACAACTGATGGTCAGCCAGTCACAGAAGTTTCTCCCCTGAAAGATCAAGGTATTGATGGTGTTGATAGACGAACTGCACCAAAAGATACTGGTAACACAATTGAAGCTAAAGGTTCTGGAAATGGCACTTTTGCTTATGATCAGGTAGCTTTCATGTTACGTGGTAATCAGGCAAGCAACACTATTAATGGTAGTGCTAGTACTGAACTTAAAATCAATGGTAACGGCGACGATAGAGACAGTGAAAAGTCTTCACTCGCTGCTATTGGTGCAAAAACAGGTACTGCATGGCGTGCTGGAAACTGGAGACCTCTTGGCGTCTCTGGTCAAAGAACAAACTGGAGCAGTGGTCCAGATGCTGTATTCACACACGCTGAAAGTGGATACTATCAGGGCGACAGTGCTGCCTATACCACCGTTGATGATGCTGTTGGTACACAGGCTGTTCCTGGTGAACTCGCCTACATGTACGGTGCATTGGATGCGAAACAGGATAATTACAAAGAACGTACTGGTGCATAATTAATTTTTTAAGCCCCGTAGGGGAAACTCTGCGGGGCTATCTTTAATACGGTGGTATTACTATGGATGTTGTTCAAATTCCAACATTAGCTCTTTTAGGATTTGTTGTTGTTTCATTTGGTAAAATTTGTGAAATTCTACTATTGAAATTCATGCCTGAAAAATCGTCTTTATCTGAAAATGAAAGAATGGAACTTTCTTACATCTATAATATCCATACTGAAAAAGATAATGATGGTGTGCCGCTAGTTTACGTACCCAGAAGCTGGGCAGAAACGCAAAAAGACATGAGGAATGTAATGCAGAGGATTGTAAATGACCAAACACGTATAGCTGATATACTAGAACGGATAGAGAAAAAACTGGAGAATTAAATGAATCCAATTAAATATGACCAAGCCAAGGAATTAATTCAAGAAGGTGATATTCTTTTGTTTCGTGGTTCTGGTGCTATTGGGTTTTTAATTAAACGATATACTGGAGGTGTTCATAGTCATGTTGCTATAGCTCATAAAGATGGCGATGTTCTAGAATGTGTAGAGTTTAGAGAATTTATGGGGGGTAGATCGGTTTCTCTGAAAAGTCAAGTTGATAATTCACCCCTTAATATTGATGTGTTTAGACCTGTCAAATCCATATCATATGAAGAAATGGATGCAGAAGGAAATACTAAATTAATTAAAAAAAATTACACAGAAGAAACAGCTTCGGCCATGACCGAGGATATAATAAGATGGACGGGTCAACCCTATGGTTGGTCAAACATATGGAAGATGTTTTTAAGATTCATTCCGGTTGCTCGTCTTTTTCAACAAAATATTAATGACGACGAAGTAGCAAAAGCGAAAGTATGCTCCACTGCCGTTACTGTCGCTTTGAGACGGAACTTTATGGACCCTGTTCCTTACCTTGCCGACGATAGGGTTTCTCCTGCTGATTTAGCAAGAAGTCCAATACTACAGTATCTATTTACAATAGACGGAAGGTAACACCTCTAAAAGGGAACAGAAAATGAGAACTCTAATATCTTTAGTGATTGCTCTATCACTAACATCGCAAACATATGCACAGACACAGCAAACAATCAAGACTGACACTAGAGTATTAAATCTAGGTGGATGTACTGGTTTTATGGTGGACGGAAATTACCTGTTGACCGCCAAGCACTGTCTCAATGCATTAGGTAACACTATTACCTTTAAAAGTAGAAAAGACCCCAATAAAAAAATCGAGGCAAAGTTAATATACGTAACAAAATATTCTGATGGTCCAATTGTTTATTTTGTACCATCTGATGGTGAGGAACCATATAAATCATTTAAAATGGCTAAGGTTGCTCCAAAGATAGACGAATTAGTACATACTGTAGGATATCCTGGTGGAAATTATGCAATAACTTATGGAAAAGTCGATGGTGGAAATGGGATAGATGTAAACTATGTCAAAATGAGAATCTCTCCCGGTAATTCTGGCGGTCCACTAATAAATGAAAATGGCGAAATTGTCGGTGTTGCTCAAGCTGTCGATGAAAACTTAGCAAGTAACAAATCATACTTTGGTAGTTGGAGTATCATTAGAAAAGCTTTGGATGAAGCAAAGAAACTAAAAGAAGAAAAAACACAATCACCAAAAGCGAAATATAAAGCTGATGTTGTTATATTCACTGCTGACTCGTGCCCATCATGCCAAGTACTAGAAAAAGAAATGCCTGTTTCATATTTTAATGAAAAAGGGCTGAATGTAATAAAAGTTAAAAATACACAATCCGGTTGGTCCGATCCTAAATTAGCTCAAGAGTTTAGATCAAAAACTGGAACCAATGTTCCCGGACTACCAACAGTCTGGGCGAGAGGCACAAGTAAATATCAGACTGGTTATTCTTCTGGTAGAAGACTTTCACTACTTGGATTTATAATTCAAGGGTTTAAAAGTATTGGTGTCTTGCTATTTGGTAATGGTCCTAATGGTGAAATTACTCCAGAACAAGCACCACTTCCGCCATCACCACCTTCTCCAACTGTCCCAACACCACCATCTGAAGATGATGTTGAAATAAGCGATCCACTATCTGTACCACCGCCTCTACCAAGTGAAGACGAACCACCAGCACCAAAAGAAGAGGTAATTGATTGGGAGAATGTATCAATAATAGTCGCAGCAAAGAAAAACGATTTAGGATATGTTAGGGATAGAGTTGCATCAATCGCTCTTAAAGCTATTAAAGGTCCACTGCAAAGAGCGAATGCTGAAGTGTTTGAAGGTAAGGCGAATCTATTCTTCGTTGATGAAAGAACGCAACCTAATAGGTATGCTTCATTTACTCAGGCTGCTGGTATTGATCCAAGTCCGTTCTATATCATAGTCCTTGTTAAGAAACAAAGTCTTGGACTTAAATCACTAATTGCTGGTAAAGTAGAAAGATCTGTCAAAGATAAAATCCCAGAAGGCACTCCAATTGAGATTGTCTTTGAGAGAATCCACAAAGGGTCATATGTTGCTATTACAGAATCTCTCACAGTAGCAGACCAGACTCCAGAAGAAAAACAAGTGTCTCTTAAAGATGCTATTGTTTCTGAGATCAAAGCAGATCTTGGCGACCTTAAAGGCAATGTTGCTGGTATTGTCGTTCCATCAAAAGACGAGATTACCGGAACGGTTATTAAGAATCTAGGACCAGCCATCGAGGAACTCAAAAAATCTCAAGACGAAGACGAAGAAGAGAGAAGCATTTTCCAGAGGTTAATCGCTGGATTATTGGCTCTAATAGGTGCTAGTCATGCTACTGGTGGAATTAGAGGTTTTCTTGCCAACAGGGCGATGAAAAAACTGGGACTAAAAGTGGAAGAAAAGACTAAAAAGCAAGAATCAAAACCCATACAACAGGAGTAAATTATGGCTTCCCTCTTAATATCTATGGGTATTGGGGGGTCTTTAGGAACGGTTATAGGAGTGTTAAAAGACCCTCTTTTTGGGTTAACATTTAAATTTGCTACTAACAATCTTTCTAAAATAGCAAGAGGTGATCACCTAAATGCTGAAGAAAAGGAATTTATAAAAAAATATAACTCAAGAAAATATATATATAATGGTATTGATTACACACAACAATTTAGGATAATGTCTTTTTCACCGGGGATGCGATGAGACCAAATTGGGATGAATATTTTATGGCGTCAGCTTTTCTGGCGTCGTTTCGTAGTCACGATACGCAGTCAAAAGTTGGTGCCATTTTAGTAGATTCTCAGAAAAAAGAGATTTCCAGAGGGTATAATGGATTTTGTTCGGGAATCGAGGAAAATGGTCTTGACACGACCAGCCCCGGAAAATACAAGTACGTTGTCCATGCCGAAACGAATGCACTATCTAATTTAGTAATAAAACCTAGCAGTGCTTCTCTATATTGCACTAGGATGCCATGTCTTAATTGTTCTAAATTGCTATGGCAAAATAATGTTAGAGAATGGTACATACCAAAATCTTGCATGAATTTTGAAAATGTACCATTGTCAGTTAAAAATTACTCAAAAGAAGAAGAACAGGTATTGCAGCTTCTACTAAGAAGTGGATTGAAAATTTCTTATGTTGATTTTGATATGGACAAATTCGTGCAATTTGCACAAGACAATAAAAAATACTTTTCTTACTTAGGATAAAAATGTCAATTAAAGCTTTACAAGACTACACCTTTGTTTCAAAATATGCAAGACATTTAAATGATAAAAAAAGAAGAGAAACTTGGTTTGAAACTGTAGATCGCGTTAAGAAAATGATGTTGGAAAAGTATGCTGATTTTCCAGATGTTCATGAAGATATTGAATGGGCTTATGAAATGATGCGCAAACGCCGCGCATTAGGTTCACAACGTGCCTTGCAATTCGGTGGTTCACCTATCCTCAAACATAATATGAGGATGTTCAACTGCATATCTAGCTTTTGCGACAGACCTCGATTTTTTCAAGAGTGCATGTACCTACTACTGTGTGGTTGTGGCACGGGTTTTTCAGTACAGAAGCATCATGTTAAAAATTTACCAACCCTAGTAAAGGAAAAGGCCGGTAGCAGAAAATGGATGATCCAAGATTCTATCGAGGGCTGGTCTGACGCTATTGGTGTTCTGGTTGGATCGTATTTTAATATCAAATCACCGCACTGGGATGACAATCTTCATCCCGCAGAAGATTATCTAGGTAAGAACATCTCTTTTGATTATTCTCTTATTAGAGAAGCGGGAACGCCACTATCTCATGGAGGTAAAGCTCCCGGTCCAGAACCTCTAAAAAACACATTAACTAAAATTAGAGAAATTCTAGATTCTGTAATTAAGAGCGGCAGAAGATTAAGTCCAATTAATTGTTATGATATTGTAATGCACAGTGCTGACGCTGTTATTTCAGGTGGCGTTAGAAGGTCTGCAACGATTGCAGTATTCTCTCCTGATGACAAGGAAATGGCACAGGCTAAAACCGGTAACTGGTTTGTAGAAAATCCGCAACGGGGTCGATCAAATAACTCAGCCTTACTGGTCCGTGACGAGACCACAAAAGAGCAATTTGCAGAACTTATGCAATCTGTCAAAGAGTTTGGTGAGCCAGGTTTTGTTTGGTCTGATAGTACAGAACTTCTTGTCAATCCATGCGTAGAGATTTCGTTCTGGCCTGTTTGTGAAGAGACTGGCAAGTCTGGTTGGCAGGCGTGCAATCTATCTACTATCAATTGCTCAAAAGTAAAGACTAAAGAAGATTTTTTTGAAGCCGCTAGAGCAGCAACGATTATTGGCACTTTACAGGCTGGTTTTACAGATGTTGGTTATCTAGAAGAAACCAGCAGGGCGATTATTGATAGAGAAGCACTTATTGGTGTTTCTATGACCGGTATCATGGAGCAGCATGAAATCTGTCTATCACCAACCATCCAAAAAGAAGCGGCGAAGATTGTAAAACAAGTTAACAAAGAGATAGCGAAGAAGATCGCTATCAATCAAGCTGCCAGATGCACCTGTGTGAAGCCGGAAGGGACGGCGAGTTGCATCTTGGGTACTTCCTCTGGAATTCACCCACACCACGCTAAACGGTACATCAGGCGTGTTCAGGCGAACAAGATGGAAGACATCTACAAGTACTTCCAGTCTATCAACCCTCGTGCCTGTGAGGAATCTGTCTGGTCTGCGAATGATACAGATGATGTAATTTCATTCTGTATCGAAGTTCCAGACGGATCAAAAACTAAGAATCAAATCAGTGCTATTGATCTACTTAAATCTGTGAAATCTACGCAGCAGAATTGGGTCATTGGCGGTACTAATAAAAATCTATGCACTCAACCTTGGTTAGTACACAATGTTAGCAATACAATTAATGTAACTGATGAAGAATGGGATGATGTAGAAGATTTCATCTACGACAACAGAAAATGGTTTTGTGGCATATCTCTTTTGCCAGTTACTGGAGACAAAGATTATCCACAAGCACCGTTTACGGCTGTTTACCTACCTAGTAAAGTAGTAAGCCATTATGGTGATGGTGCAATGTTTGTCAGTGGACTTATTGAAGTTGCTCTGAAACTTTGGGAAGATAATCTCTGGGCAGCTTGTGATTCATTACTTGGTATTGGTACTAAACCCAAAGGAGAAGCGAAACACGAATGGATCAAAAGATGTAAGAAATTTTCTGATAAATACTTTAACTCAGAAGTTAAAAAACTAACTTATTGCATGAAGGATGTCTACAATTATAAATTGTGGACGGAACTCAAAAGAGAATATGTAGATGTTGATTTTAAAAATGTTATCGAGGAAAATGATTCAACTAATTTCGAAGGTGAAAGTGCCTGCGCAGGGGGAAGCTGTTCCCTTGATAAATTTTAATATGTCACACGAATAACAAAACTATGAAGTTAAAAAATATTTTACTACTATCTTTAATTTTATGGTGCGGGGCGTGTTTATTAGTTCACGGCACAACTATAATATACTATTTATTAATACAGCTTGTAACAAGTGGTTTATTTACCTATGAGTTTTCTAAAATAGAAAAAAATGCCAAAAGAAGAATCGAATAGTTTAGTTTTTTGGAAAAATAAAGGAGCAAGACCTGTGTGGATTCCGCCAATAGAGGATTATATGGCTATTAAGGTTAAAAAACTTACAAGTACAGCAACTATACCAACGAAGTCTAGAAAAACTGATGCTGGATATGATTTATATGCAGATGAAGATATTGCGATTTATCCAGAAGACACAAAATTAATTAGCACTGGTATTGCCTTTGCAATTCCGGATGGTTATGCGGGACTAATTTGGGACAGATCTGGACTAGGTAGTAAAGGAATTCACCGTCACGCAGGAGTAGTAGATTCCAGTTATAGGGGGGAAGTGAAGGTCGCGTTATATAATGCTAGACCTGGACATATCAATTTTACAGACAATATATACTTTATAAGTAGAGGCGACAGGATTGCGCAGATTCTCTTCCAGAAAGTACCGCACTTCGATCTGGTAGAGACTGAGGAACTAGACGATACAGATCGTGGCTCATCAGGTTTTGGTTCATCAGGTAAATAATATGCGAAAAGAAAAAAGAGATCAAGAGGACTTTTTTGAAGGAGACAAAGTAAAATCACTAAGAGCAAAAACTAAGAACCAAAAGGCTTACATTCTCTCAATTCTAGAGAATGATATCACATTCTGTTTTGGTCCTAGTGGAACTGGCAAAAGTTTTGTAGCGGCAGGAATCGCGGCAGAACATCTAAATCACGATAAAACATCCCAGATTATTGTGACTAGACCGCTGGTTTGTGCAGGAAAGAATTTAGGTGCTGTTCCCGGCGAGGTCGATGACAAGGTAAAGCCTTATCTCAAACCTATGGAAGAGAATTTAAAATTCTTTTTGGGCAATAAAAGATTGAATAGACTTATCGAAGAGGATATAATAAAGTTTGAACCTCTTGAATTGATGAGGGGTGCTACTTTTCACAACTCATATATGATTTTAGACGAGGCTCAAAACTGTACTTTAGATCAAATAAAAATGTTCATCACCAGAATTGGAGAAAATAGTAAAGTAATTATAAATGGTGATATCAAACAAACTGACCTAAAAGACGGTAGTGGGTTAAGAATATGTATAAATAAATTAAATGATATAAATGGGGTTGGTATTTGTGAATTTAAACATAGTGATATACAACGTAATTCAATAATTAGTTCGATTCTCGTTGCGTTAGAAGATGAACAAGATATATCTTATCCGAGATGACCAAGGTAATCCTATAAAAACTTATAGAGGAACTTGGTGTTATAAAACATTAGGAACGGCGAAGTCTGCTGCTAAGAAGTATATAGAGAATAAAAACAAGAAACTTCCCAAAAACAAAAGACTATCATTCAATAGTATTAGAGTTATAGAATGCGAACTATTAAAAAGGGAGGAACATCCTATATAGTTTGGAGCTTTAATATTATGTGGTATTTAATTGGATTCATATCTGCAATTGATGTATACTATGCGATAAAATGGAGAGAAATGTTGCCGCAGATGGAAGAAAATCCATTCGGCAGGATGCTAATAAAACATGATGCGGATGATATATCACTATTTATGGGGTTAAAAGTCGCTGGAACCGTTTTAGTTTTGGGTTTTTTACAAAACTGGTTTTTACTATCAAAAAGAGAAGGCAGAATAAGAGCGAATAGAGTGACTATAGGTGTTTTCCTTTTTCAAATATGGTTATTTTTATATATGCACGACTATTTTGTGCCGAGGTCCCTAGATGCCAACTTATGATTACGGGTGTAATCACTGTGGATTTTTATGGCATGATATCAAACAAAGCATAAACGATCCACCAAAGAAAAAATGTCCAAAATGTTCCAAAATGACTCTTGACAGAATACTTTTTGGTGGTATTCATGTATTCACGAGAGGCGAGGCAACAACTCTAGGTCAGCTTGCCGAACAAAATACAAAAAAAATGGGCCATTATGAGTTGCAGGATAAGAGAGCGAAAACAAAAGAAGAAACAGATGGTGGATTAAAAAGATATAATGAAGAAATTAAGAAAATAGGAAAAATGAATGAATCACAAAAGCAAAGGTATATTGATAATGGATGAGTTTTTTAGACCGATCCAATATAATGAAATCTTTTATAATGACAAAGGTAAAGAATGCGTAGATAATGAGCATTGCTTTGCTAAAAAAATAGAAAAAGTCTCAGACCAGATCAACACGATAAGTCATTTTATACTTTGTAAAATGAATGTTATTATTGATCCTTGGGGTGAAGACTGCTCAAGAAGAAAAATAAGAGAAATGTCATTCAAGAAAGTGACTGAAGAATCTTTCAACTGTTATTTGAAATACCTAAAAACTAGAGAACAAAGATTTTTGACAATCGCTAGGAGAAAGCAATATGGCTAAAAAGAAAGCCGCAACTAGACATAGGATGACCAAGTTAGAAAAGTTTTATATAGACCATCATCCAGATTCAGATGCTAAAAGTCTAGCGATAGAGCTTGGTATACCAGAGGCTGTAATAGATCGATATCAAAAGAACATGAAAAGGCAACACAAAAAAGAAGAAGAACAAAAAGAGAAACCAACGACGACAGACGACTTTATGATTAAAAAAGAAGATTATGGTGTGGTTGTTATGACCGAGGCAGCATCACAACAGGGTGATGCATCTCGTGGCGCAGGTTTGAAAAGTAAATACTATAACAATGCAATCAAAAAAATACGATAGCCAGTTTGATGCTTTTTCTGAAAAAGAAGAACCAAAAATAACTGACGGCAATCGACTTTGTGAAAAAATATTTCAAAAAAGAGCTATTGTTAACAATGAAGGCAAACTACCAGACAAGTTTTGGAATCTCCCTAAGTACAAAGGACAGTACACAGGGCAAATAGTAGCTGCAAATAAATTGCTCCAAAAATACTCTATGTTGGCAATATCAAAAGCTATTGATTCTAAAGACGCTAAATATATTCTTTCATTTCGTAACAAGAAACTCGTACCAATTATTGAGAAATATCAAAAGGAAATTGATAACACTATTATTGAAAAATCAGATGAGAGTGTTAGGACAACCAGAAAGCCATTAGGCAAAAAGAATTTATTCTCAGAATTAGATTAAAGGCAAGAAGTTTTTATGAGTAAAGAAAAAGATAAGAAGCAGCTTGAATTTAAGAAGTTACTTAAAAATATGGGAAAGTGTGTAGTGACAGGTAGAGAAGTGTACGAAGAAAAGAAGAACTTAAAGACGTTAAAGATTAGTCCAGCGTTAGATTTTGCTCTTAATGGTGGTGTCCAAGAAGGTTCGTGGGTTACGGTGACTGGTCTTCCAAAGACTGGTAAGACGAGTTCCATGCTGCATTTAGCAGCAAACGCTCAAAAAGAAGGAAGAAAAGTAATTTATCTAGATGCTGAAGGAAGACTAAAAAGCCATAACTTAGATGGTATTGATGGTCTTGACATAGATGCCATAAAGGTGATCAGGTCTCCTGAAGACAAGATCCTAAGTGCTGAAGAATTCCTTAGTTTACTAGAAAAACTACTTCAAGAAAAAGAATATGAACAAGCAGTAGTTATCGTTGACTCAATGTCAAGTCTAATTCCATCCAGAGACTTGGATGAAATGGTTGACGGTGAGCGACGACCCGGATTGCCTAAGATTCTCTCTGATTTTACTAAGAGAATGGGTCAGGTTATTCCTAGAACTAGAGCTATTGTCGTTTTAATTGGTCACTTGATTACCAACACCAGTGGTTATGGTAAAAAGCATATTGCTGACGGTGGTATTAAAATTCAGTATCAAGCTGATACTGCGATAACTGTTAAAAAAAGTGATCCCTGGATGGTAGACGGTCAAAAGATCGGCCAGATCATCCTTTGGGAAATTGCGACATCTTCTTTAGGTGCTAGTGGGACTGAAGCCACCAGTTACTTTAGATACAACGAAGGTCTCGATGCCGTACAAGAGATTATTAATTTAGCAGAATCTTTTGATGTTGTTGATAAATCTGGCTCTTGGTATTCTCTTCCGTTTATGGAGAAGTATGACAAAGACTATCAAGAGAAAAATTACAAGTTCCAAGGTGTACCCAAACTCTACGATTTCTTAAAACAAAATGTAGAAGTTATGAAAAACCTTGAAACAGAATTGCAAGAATTTGTTGTATGAAAGTTACCGGCTTTGATGGGAGGGAACACGCCCTGACCTTTAAAAGGTTCATGGGGAACTCAAAACGAGATAATAAATCTTCCCATCATATTAGAGCTAGAGAGTTACTTTCTGAGTTGTTCCCGTATCAGAGGATATACGAAGAAGTAACTCTCCCCGGCTCTAAAACCATCTCTACTGGTCTGCTGTATGCAGACTTTCTTATTCCCAATAAATATATTATTGTGGAAGTTCATGGTAAGCAGCACTATGAATATTGCCCACACTTTCACAAAACAAAAGCTGACTTCATGAAATCTCGTAAAAGAGATAAAAAGAAGATCGAATGGTGTGAGTTGAACGATTTTACAATAATTGTGTTACCTTATAATAAAGAAGAACAATGGAAAAACTTGATCATAGGCTCGTTATAAGTGAAGAAGAAAAAGAACTTATTGCAAAGATTGAAAGCTTTATCAATCAGTATGAGATTGGTGGCAACTTGGGTTTAGTAAAACTAGATCCAGCAGTGTGCGAGTCTTTAAATATTGATAGGGCAACTATGGCAGAAATGTCTTCTGAAGATGTTTACCATAGTGCATACCTAATACAGTCCCACATTAGTCGTGTAATTACAGACAAGAATAGACACAAGGTAATATTCCAACAAATAGAGTCTGCCTACAAAGACGCAATTAATCACTATCTACCATCCATGACTTTTCCCGACTATACAAAATACGAATCAAAAGAACAAATGATTTGTGAAAAATACGAAACGGCATTTAAATTAAGAGAACTTATGAGAAAGGTGCATAGTGTGCTCGTCTTATACGATGATGTTATTGAACCATTCAGAAAAATGGCGGATACCTTAAACAATTTAGCGAGAACAAAATGAAATTACTACAAGGACTTCAAAAATTAAAAGAGGGTATTGAGACCAATAATACATCACTTATTGAAGAAGCGTATTTCTTATTAACTGATGAAAAGATTAGTTTTCGGTATGATCCAGAAACTGTAGAAAAAGTCTCAACACCAACAGAAACTTACACGCCTGAGCCAGAAAATGTGGAAATCCTAGAGATGGATTTCACAATGGATAAAAATAAAACAAATGCTGAAAAAAAAGAATTTGTAAATAATTTCGATCCTAACCTTGACACAGAGGTCGAAGAAGGCTACGAGCTAATAAATGACAATGTTAAGCCCGTCGAGAGAAAAAGAAAACCTCACAAGAATGTAAGCGTCTTCTGTCAAGACTGTCAAAAAAATATAGAAATCAATCCACAGTTTAAACGGGAGCCTTATTTCTGTGACTTCATCAAACTCGGACAAAAATGTCCCAACAGTTAACAATGTGGCATCTGAAAAAGCCGTATTGTCTGGGATGATAAGATACGGTTATGATGCTTTTCTTGATGTGTCTGGTCTAGTAGAAGAACAGACTTTTACAATTGATGAAAATAAGGTTGTATACAAATGCCTTTCTAAGATTTTTGAGACTTCACAAAATGTGGATTTAACATCTATTCTATCTGCGGCTCAACAGCTTGACCTGTCTGAGTTTATAGAGAAGAAGGATGTGCTAAATCATATCAAACACTTGATGCACTATGATGTCCATGTTGATAACATCAGGCAACATGCTCAAAAGATTCGCAAACTACAGTTAACTAGAGATTTACAGAATCAATTAAGGTCAATTTACACATCGTTATCAGAAGTTGATGGCGATGAGACAGTGACGGAGATTGTCTCAATTCCAGAAACCCAGATACAAAACGCCTGCCTGAAGTATATCCGGGAAGATAATAGCACAACCAAGCTAATCGGGAAAGACCTAGACGAGTATATTTCCCATTTAAAAGCAAATGAAGAAACTGAACCCGGAGTAAGCAGCGGCTTTCCGATCTATGATAAGGCGATTGGTGGCGGATTCAGGCGTGGTGCTGTTGATTTGATTGGTGCTAGAGCAAAGTGTGGCAAGTCCACACTGGCTGACAATGTTGCAGTCAATATTGCGAATCGCGGTACTCCGGTGTTGATCCTTGATACAGAAATGTCTCAAGAAGATCATTGGAATAGACTGCTGGCAAACCTTTCGGGCATTGCAATAAACGACATCTCAAGCAGTAAATTCAATAAAGAAAAGCAACTTATTGATAATGTAGAAAAGGCTGCTGAAATAGTAAAAGAAATGCCGTATCACTATATAAGTGTTGCCGGTAAATCATTTGATGAAATTCTAGGAATTGCTAGAAGGTGGTTGTTTAAGCATGTTGGTTATAATGAAGAAGGCAGAATGAATGATTGCTTGATAATTTATGACTATCTCAAACTAATGACATCCGAGAGTATAAATAATAACCTTGCAGAGTTCCAAGCATTAGGTTTTCAAATTACACAATTGCATAACTTCTGTGTCGAGCATGATGTCCCATGCTTGGCATTTGTTCAATTAAATAGGGATGGTATTACTAGAGAATCTGAGGATGTTATTTCTGGGTCGGACAGGTTGATCTGGTTGTGTACATCATTTTCTATCTTTAAGGCGAGGGGTCAGGAGGAAATAGCGGAAGAAAACATAGGTAGTAGAGTAAATAGGAGATTGATACCTATTGTTGCACGACATGGTCCAGGAATGGACGGCAACAGTATATTTATGAGAATGACCGGTGAATTAGCGAGACTAGAAGAGATAGGCACTAAACGAGATGCTGAAAGAATACACAAAGAAGAAAAAGATGGATTCGCAGACCAAGAAGACTCAGATCAAGACGTCAGCGATTCTCCAGATAGAGAAGTTGATGGCGGCACTTGATATAGATTTATTTCACAGTGCTGATAAAATGATTGGCCCTTGTCCAGTGCATGGTGGTGACAACCCATCTGGATTTAATGTTAATTCCGACGCTGAGTCACAATGGGGTGGTGCTTGGTTTTGCAATACGCAGAAATGTCATGAAAAATTCCCTAATGATATACTTGGTCTAATGCAAGGTATTTTGAGTAGAAAAATGAATAAGCAGGTGTCATTTCAAGAAACTCTCAATTATATTGAATCTGTTATTTCGGTTGACAAGACTGCGATAAGAGTCAATAACTATGATGTGGTACACCAAGTCTTCAAAAAAAAACAAGATAACAGCATACTCTGCTATAGAGATAGACTACTACAAACCCTGATTATTCCATGTCCATACTTTGTTAAAAGAGGTTTCTCTAAAGAAGTTTTGGAAGAATTTGGTATTGGTTTTTGTGGTGATAAAACAAAGCCAATGTACAACAGAAGTGTGTTCCCAATTTTTAATCCGGGAAACTTCGATAATAATGAAATTGTTGGTGTTGTTGGCAGAGCCATAGACGATAATACTAAAGAAAAGTGGAAATTCAGCAAAGGATTTCATGCTGGCAAGAATCTCTTTGGATACAATAAAGCATATGAGAGAATGAAAAAGACCGGATCAGTTGTACTGGTGGAGGGTCAGGGTGATGTTATCCGACTCTACGAAGCTGGCATTCTTAACTGTGTCGGTATTTTTGGCTGTGATTTAAATCAAGAGCAGAGTATACTCCTAGAAAGAGCATCTATAGATAATATCATCCTGGCTCTTGACAACGACAAGGCGGGTCGTCAGGGTAGAGATAAGATTATCAAACAATATAAAAGAATGTTCAATTTAAAAACTGTAAACTTCGACAAAAAGGATATTGGCGACTTAACAGTTGATCAAATCAAAGAACAAATTATACCACAGATAAAGAAATATATATAATGTCAAATATCATCGCATTTGCTGGCGCTAAACAATCTGGCAAAACTACATCTGTAAACTTCCTGCATGGTCATGAGATGAAGTCTTATGGTTTCATTAAGGAATTTTTTATAGATGAGGGTGGTAGACTAGTAGTAAATGCGAAATACCTAGATGATAACGATAAAGAATTTGAATCTATGGGCGTGTTTGATGTTTTTCAGGAAAGTCAGACCTTTGCCGACTACGCATCAAGCACCTTTTGGCCCTTTGTCAAAGCTTATAATTTTGCAGACCCACTAAAGAGAATGTGCATAACTCTATTTGGTCTTGATAGGGATCAGTGCTATGGTACTGATGAGCAAAAAAACAGTCTGACCGATATTCTATGGGACGATATTCCTATTGTGCTAACCGAAGGTAAATTTCAAACCTTTGATGGTAGTAAGTCAAATTCCGGACCAATGACTGCCCGCGAGTTTATGCAAACTTTTGGTACAGACATCTGCCGTAAAATAAAAGACGATATTTGGGTTTCACTCTGTATCAAACAGATCAAAGACGAGAACCCCAACCTAGCACTCATTGGAGACTGTCGATTCAAAAACGAAATAGATGCGGTCCACGAAGCTGGCGGTAAGGTTATTTACTTTACTAGAAATTCAGAATCATCAGATGGGCATGATAGTGAAAAAGCATCTGAATATAAAGATCATTATGATTGTATTATTGATAATACTAATATTGGTATAGAAGAACAGAATAAGCTTGTGCTTGAACAGATTCAGGCATGGGGGATTTTACCTAAATATATAAATATGTAGATTGCTTATGTTAGTATGCTATCACAGATCTAGTTCACTTGGTCAGTTAGAATTTTGTGAACAGAAATTCTTTCTCCAATACAATCTGTCATTACGCGATAAAACCAACAGGAAAGCACTTCTTGGTACGGTTGTTCATCGCACATTGCAGCTATTGGCAGACAAGAATCTGGCACAGAAGAACAAGGTCGGTAAGGTTGTCAATGATGATATCCCCAACCTATCTTACAAAAAATGTGATGACCTACCGCACATAACAGAATTATGTTTTGACTACTATGCAGAACATGAGCCAGAAGTCGAACTGACAAAAGCGGACTTGAGAACATGTATCAGATGGGTCGAGAAAGCCGTAGCATATAATGACGGTGAGCTAGATCCAAGAAATCAAAATGTCCATGCTACGGAATTATTCTTTGATATTGAAATCAAGAAACCGTGGGCAAAATACAGTTACGATGTAGGTGGCGAAAAAATCGAAGGGTATTTATCTATTAAAGGAACGATAGATTTAATTACCCAAGAAGATGATAAGTACTTTCAGGTATTAGATTACAAGACTGGCAAACGGATTGATTGGGCAACTGGAGAAATTAAAACTCCAGAAAAACTACAGAAGGATACTCAGCTTCTTCTGTACTACTACGCCCTTAAAAACATGTACCCGGATTGGGAATTCTTTGTTAGTATTTATTATATTAATGACTCAAAGATAGATGGGGTGGATGTTCCGGGTGGTTTGTTTAGCATGGTCTTCGATGAAGAAGATTACCAAAAAGCAGAAGATATACTAAGACAAAAGTTTGAGTATATTAGATCTGTTGAACAACCTAGACTTTTATCACCAGAAAACACACACTGGAAATGTAAATATCTGTGCAAATTTTCGGAAGAATGGGAAAATTCCGGAAAGTCCACTTGCCATTTCTTCCGAGATATGGTAAAATCTCAAGGAATTGTAAAGACCATCGAGCAATACGGTGATATCTCAAAGATTTCAAAGTATGGTGACGGTGGTGGTCGATTAGCAGAAGACAGAGTTGAAAAGGATAAGTAGATGTGGTTCCCAACTAGAATACACTCGCACTATTCTCTACTACAGTCAACCCTTAAGCCTAAAAGAATTGTAAAAATATGTAAAGAACTTGGTTATGAGACTGCGGCACTAACTGACTTTGCTTCTGTATCAGGTGCTGTCAAGTTTGTGCAGGAGTGCGAAGATAATGACATCAAACCAATTCTTGGTTGTGAAATACCTCTGAAAACATCTAACAATACCACAGTCACGCTGATCTGTAAAAACGAAAAGGGCTGGGCTAAACTTCTTGAAATAGTATCAGCATGTAATGATGCCGATAATTTTAAGAAACATCCGGCTATTCCTATAGATCAATTGTTTGAACTTGTTGATGAAAACTTCATCTGTATAGATGGTTACGTTGGTAGTGCATTATTCAATGAGTTTATAGAAGATAATAAGTGCATCTATAGTTGTTCAGAATATGACGAGGCTGGTGAGTGTCTAAAAAGAGAATACAAAGAAGATGCTGTTGTACACATTAGTAAGTTCAGAGAAAAGTTTGGTGATGATTACTACCTTGAAATAAACAAGTTAGATTCTGAGACTTTTGCCGCCACTAAATTGATCTCTAACTGTGTCGATGAAGTTGCTGACAGTATTGGTTTTAAAAACCTTCTTGCTGGAGCAAATATTTATTACGGAGAAATGGCGGATTCAAAAGATCATAGAGTTTTGCTATGTTCCAAGATGAGAACAACTTTAAATAAGGTTAATAAAGACCTTCTAAAGGAAGACAATTATAGGTATGTTAGATATTTCAAGTCTAACTCTTACTATATTCCTAGTAAAGAAGAAGTGAAAACATATTCAAAAGACCAGATCAAAACCGTTGGTGAAATAAATAAGAAATGTTCAGCTTATACGATCTTGTCTAAACCAAGACTGCCGCAGGTTGAGACCAAAAATAAATCTCAGATCGAGGAACTAAAACAGCTTTGTCGTGATGGGTGGAGGAATGTCCTCATGCCCACCGGCAAGGTTGACGAAAAAGAAGATATAGAAATTTACAAAGAGCGAATTCTTCAAGAATTAGAAGTTATCGAAGATGCGGATCTTTCAGGCTACTTCCTCATCGTTGCGGATTATGTAAACGAGTTCCGTCGCAGAGGTGTTCTAGTTGGGCCAGGTCGTGGTAGTGCCGCAGGATGTCTCATTTCCTATTTAATAGGCATTACATTAATTGACCCAATTGAGTACGGTTTGATATTTTCGAGGTTTTTCAATTCTGCCAGAAAAGGTTCATTACCGGATATTGATGTTGACTTCCCGCCAGATCAACGAGAGAATGTCATCATTTATCTAAAAGAAAAATACGGAGAAGATAGGGTTTGCCAGATGCTGACATTTGGTAGACTCCAAGGTAGATCAGCATTAAAAGAAGTTCTAAGAGTCAATGAGAGTTGCTCATTCGACCAGATGAATGATATCACAAATAAGATTCCGCAAGAAGCTGCAATCTCTGATAAATTAGAAGAAATGGATGAACCATCAGTTATTCGATGGGCTTTGGAAAATGACCCGGATACACTAAGAGAATATTGTTGGGAAGAAGACGGTGAATTACACGGAGACTTTGCTAGAGATTTTGCCCAAGCTCTTAGGATTGAAGGGACATTCAAAACTCAAGGGAAACACGCCGCTGGCGTGGTGGTATCATCTATAGATCTGAACAACCTATGTCCTATGGTCAAAGAAACTCGCGGTAATGAAAAAATCGCGGGGATGGAAATGGGAGATCTTGAAAAAATCGGGTGTGTGAAATTTGATTTACTAGGGGTTAATTTATTAAAGAAAATACATGAAACTTGTAGGGGTGACTAAGTTCACCTTGTCATCTGGTTTAATCCAGATTCATCTCATCACTTAGTCGTCCCCATTTTCTTACAAAGGATTATTATGAATTACAAGGACTATATTTGTGTGGATTTTGAAACTACCAGCAAGTATCCAGATACTACTCAGCCAGTCCAAATTGCTGCTGTGGCGATTCACGGCAGGAAGCTGGAGGTTATCCCCAACTCAGAATTCCAGTCTCTAATCCAGCCTATCTTCGACGAGAAAGAATGCGCCAAAGCTGGTGTTGATCCACTGGAAGATGGAGCAGTTGCTGTGCATGGTAAAACCGAAGCGATGCTCAAGAAGGCTCCATCACTAAAATCAGTCTGGTCAAACTTTACTGATTATGTAAATGAATACAATTTTAAAAAGACCCCTTGGTATGCACCAATTGCTGTTGGTCATAATATTCGCGGGTTTGACATGCCGATTGTACACAGAATATGTTGTGAAAAACCTTGGGGTTACGGACCAAAAGATAAAGATGGCAGGCGGCAGTCTTTATTTAATCCAATTAATATAGTGGACACATTAGATTTGATGTTCTGCTGTTTTGAAAATAACAAAGAGGTTAATTCACTATCTAATGATAATTTAGTTCGTGGTTTTTTTGGTTACTCAAAAGGTGAGGCTCACGATGCACTTAGTGACGTTATAATGACGGCAGAACTTTTTTGTCGCACAATGAAATGGTTTAGATCAAGATCCGCAAAAACTAAGTGGAAAAACAGTATGTCATAATTTTAGGTGTAATATATTATGGAATGTGGCAATTCCTTTAGAAATAAAATTAGACCTATTTCGTGTCTATCTACTTGCCACATTCTGGTAGATGCGATTTAGGTCTCTTTTTTTTTGGGTACACCATTTAATATGGAGCTTGAAGCAGATCAAAAAACCGCCTTTCATTACACAAATACACAGCCAATGTGGACATTGGAAAATATAAAAAAATCAAACAAAGTAGTGGAGTAATTATGGAAATACCAAGCTTATTCCCACAAACTCGATACGGTATGCCAACTGCCGATCAGATCCTTCCAAACCGCAATTATTTGATCGGCTATTCCTACTTATTCCGGCAACCAAGATGGTCCATGCACATCATTGACGGTCAGGCAGAGGATGTCTCCGTAGACCGCGAAGATTGCTTCAGACCGGACTTGAGAATCCCAGAAACCTTCCGGTGCAGCCTAGCGGATTATCGTGGCTCAGGCTACGATAGGGGGCATCTGGTGCCTTCTGCGGATCGCAATTCGAGTAGATTGGAAAATAGTGAAACATTTCTAATGTCAAACATGGCTCCGCAACATCCAGATTTAAATCGTAAAATTTGGAGGATGTTAGAAGAAGAAGCCAGGACGATTGCTCTTAAAGAAAATGTGTTAGAGGTTTATTCTATCAGCGGACCCGTGTTTGATATCACCAAACCATTTTCTAAGATTGGTGAAGATGTAGTTGTTCCGCATGAGTTTTTCAAAAGTATGCTGGTTGAAGATTCAAAAGGTAAGATCAAAATCTACTCTTTTATTGTACCTAATGAAGAAATAGACGCAAAGTATAATGACTTCGCTGTATCGGTGAACTATATAGAATTCAGGAGCGGTTTACAACTATGGAACAGGTTAAGTGGTCCAACAATAGAAAAATTAAAGAAAAAAGTCCAGAAGATATAGAGTCGCAGTATTGGAGAGATTTCATTCTTGGAATCAGTCTTGAAAAGTACGGGACGACCTGTACAATTAAAAAATGGGTAATTCAAAAAGTTGATGCGGAGGCTTGCTTACATGAACACTATTGATATCACAAAATGTGACCTTAAAGACAAAAAAACCTGGGACTTGATTTGTTCCGGTCATACCAAAGGTGTGTTCCAGTTAGAAACCCATCTTGGTAAACATTGGTGCAAAGAGGCTAAACCCCGTAATATCGAGGAACTGGCTGACGTTATTTCTATCATCCGTCCAGGGTGTATTTCTGGAGACACTCCCGTCACCATTAAGAAATGGCTACACAAAGATGGAAAGCACAGATATTCCAAGACCTCAATAAGAGACCTTAGCAATAAAAAAACAAAACCAGAGACTATTTTAGCTTTAGACGAAAGTGGATTAGATGTTGTAGAACACAATATGCTGGATGTTTTTTATAGTGGAGATAAAGAATGTTTTAAGGTTAATATTAGAAAATATTCTATGGGTGGACAACATCGAAATAATCATCCAACGTGGTATGATTTAGAATGTACTGATGATCATAAGTTGCTTCGATCTGATATGGAATGGATTGAATTAAAAGATCTACAAATTGGAGATCGAATTGCTGCTTTTAAAAAACAAAATAATCGAACTATCAAAAGTGACTCAATTTGTAATCGACATCATCCAGAAGCTCCACGACAAAAAAATGTTGAAGGAACAAGGTATTTTGCGGAGAAGTGTTATAAACATTACAAAGAACAGTGCGTAATGTGTGGATGGGATGAAACAACTTTAGATGTCCACCATTTAGAAGGGAATCGTCATACAAATAATCATTATGAAAATCTGGCTTTTCTATGCCCAAATTGTCATAGAAAGGAAATAAAAGGATTAATTACACAACAGGAAATTGTAAAAAACAAAGAAGGTCTCTATTTACCGATATCTGATAAAATCGAATGGGTTACATATACGGGCAAGGAGTCTGTAGGGGTCAAAGACACGTATGATATCTCTATGGATTCTCCAAATCATAATTTTATTGCCGGTAATTTCATTGTGCATAATTGCTTAAAGGCAGTAGAAAATGGAAAATCACAAACCCAAAGGTACGTGGACAGAAAACATAATATAGAAGAAACCAAAAGTCTCTACGAACCTATTGACAAGGTAATCGCCAGCACCTATAATATTATCATTTACCAAGAACAAGCCATGCAAATTGCACAGGTCATGGCTGGGTTCACAGAGTCACAAGCTGACACTTTGCGAAAAGCGATTGGTAAGAAGAAAGCTGACCTCATGCGTCAGGTCAAAGGTGAGTTCATTGAGGGGTGTCTAAAAGAAGGACATACACAAGAAGATGCCGATAGGATCTTTGATATTATCGAAAAGTCTAACCGGTATTCTTTCAACAAATCACACGCAGTGTCGTATGCACTGATGGCGTACTGGTCTGCCTATTTAAAAGCTAATAAAAAGTTAGAGTTTTATCTCCACTGGCTGTCAAATGCGAAAGAAAAAATCGATCCGAATCAGGAAATTTATGAACTTGTAGAGAGTGCCAAGTTAGATCACATCAACGTAAAAACACCTCTACATGAATATCCAGAATCAAATTTCTCTATACAGGATGGGGACATTTACTTCGGTATAACGAATGTCAAAAATGTCGGAGTAAATGAATTCATCAAACTCAAGGATTTTATTAACGAACTAAAGCCAAAAACCTGGGTAGAATATGTAGTGAATATTTTACCCAATATAAATAAAAGGACCGTAAACAATCTTATTGCAGTTGGATTCTTCGCGGGACTGAAAAAGTCAAGATCAGAAATGACCCACGAATTCTCTTGCATAAAAGATCTGAGTAAGAAAGAATTGGAGATCCTGCAAGACAGAATAGATTCCTCCCTGTCTTTAAAAGATAATCTCATAAACCTGAATAGATTAAAAAAAGACGGCGGTGCTGTTGCAACCACCAAAAGACTAGAAGCATTTTCAGATATAATCAACAGACTAGAGAACCCCGGCAGGTCATTGAAAGACAACCCCATATGGGTTTCAATTAGTGAAGAAAACCTGCTTGGTGTTCCTATCTCTTACTCAAAAGTAGATGGCTGTGCTGACGCTAGTTTCGCCAACACGACCTGCAAAGAAGTACTTGACGGCAAGAAGAATAAAAGTATACTAGCTGTTGAAATCACTCAAGTAAAAGAGCACACAACCAAGAACAAAGACAAGATGGCATTTCTATCAGTTAGAGACGATTCTGTAGAAATTGAAAATGTTGTCGTTTTTCCCGACACATATCATCAGTATCAGGATATAATATATGAGACCGCTACAGTCTTAATGTTTGGTCAGCGTGCTAAGGATCGAAACTCGTTCATCGTAAACGAAATAAATCAGATATGACCGATCAAAACTGGGAAACTAATCTCTTAAACGAAGCAGACTACTATAAGAAAGTCTTGCTTGATGGCTGTATTATAAAAAAATATGACGTAGAAATGTGTGATCTACGTTTCTTTTTTCGTTCTCGTTCTCGTAGTCGATACGATTTAGAAAAACCTCGAATACAGATCTACAAAGCCAATAAAGGATCAAAAGAGGTTATTGAAGAGTATCACAACTATAACGAAGCCTTTTCGCGTTTTAACTCCTTAACTGAAAAGAGGTAGAGTTGTGAATAATTGTGTTTTTCTTGGACGTATTGCTGAAGACATGAATATCTCGGAAGAATTCAACACGAAAGTTCTTAGATTTAAAATGTCAATTGATAAGTATCGCAGAAACAAAAGTGGTCAGAAAATTAGAGACAGGAACTTACTATTTTTTGAAGCATGGGATAGTGGTGCGCAAACTATTTATGACCATTGTGAATTGGGGGATTCTTTGGTGGTGAATTGTACAGCACGTAGCGGCAATGGTGAAGTAACTTTTAGAGTCAATGAATTTAAGATAGTTAATAATTTACAGACGAGTGAATATGAAGAATACTGAAAATGATTTTATAAATGAAAACTACGGGTTAGCGATTTCGTTAGCCCGTAAGTTTTATTCTCACGGTCATAATTATGATTTTGAGGATATAATACAAGTGGCTTTAATGTCAATGCTTAAAGCACATAGAAAGCACGACCCTAGCCGAAGTGTCTTTTCTACATTTGCTACTTTCTGTATTAGAAATGATCTAATTAAGTTTGTCAAAAAGCAAAACAAGAGTAGAGATATAGGACTAAGCGACCTTCTAGGTAGTTTTACAACTTATAATGAAACATCCATAGAAGAAGTTTTGCCAGATAATTTAGATATTCAAGAACAAGCTATCTTTTACTATAAAAGATCAAATTACAAAGATATGGAAATTAGGGATATTTTGGACATGTCAAAAAAGGACTATAAAGCTAAAGTCAGGTCATTTTATAATAAGTTAAGAGTGGTAAATGAATAAGAAAAAAGTACTTTTCGTTTCTGAAGCTAGTTATTTAAATACTGGATATGCTACATATAGTAGAGAAGTACTAAAAAGACTTCATGCTACCGGGAAGTATGAACTAGCAGAATTCTCAACTTATGGAACAGAAGACCATAAAGATCGCGGTACGATTCCTTGGAAAAATTATCCAAACATGCCGCAAGCGGGAAATCAAGAACAAAACGAAATTTACGCAAAAGACAGTCTTAATCAGTTTGGTAAGTGGCGATTTGACAGAGCGTGTTTAGACTTTAAACCAGATGTTGTTCTTACCATCCGTGACTGGTGGATGGATGCTTTTATCCAGCATTCCCCATTAAGAAAATGCTTCAAATGGGTGTGGATGCCGACTGTGGATGCTTCACCACAGAATGAAGAGTGGATTGACTCTTTTTCAGATGCTGATACTGTGCTTACATATTCTGATTGGGCTGTGGATGTTCTAAAATCTCAGTCTGATAGAATGAATGTAAAATGCTCCGCACCACCGTCTGCATCAGAAGATTTTATAGACATTCCAAATAAAACTGCTCATAAAGAAAAGATGGGCATAAACCCAGAATGGAAAATTATCGGCACGGTTATGAGAAACCAGCGTCGAAAATTATTTCCAGAACTTTTCGAAGCATTTGGTAAGTATCTTAAAAAGACCGGTGATACTAAAACCTATCTATATTGTCATACCTCATACCCAGATAATGGATGGGATTTACCCAAGTATTTATTTGAAAATGAAATAAGTTCTAGAGTTATATTTACATATTTATGCGCTGCGTGTGGTGCAGCATCATGTCAAAGATTTTCTGACACAGTTATTCCATGTAAAAAGTGTGGTCAGTTTGCATCGAAATTAACAAATGTCGGTGATGGTGTAGATACAAAGACTTTAGCTTCTATTTACAATCTTTTTGATGTTTATATTCAGCCCGCCAACAGTGAAGGATTTGGTCTCCCAATTGTAGAAGCAGCAGCCTGTGGCGTTCCGGTCATGGCAACTGATTACTCTGCTATGGAGAGCGAGGTAAGGAAACTCGAAGGATATCCAATTAATCTAAGAGCGAAACATCTAGAAATGGAAACCGGTTGCTACCGTGCTTTACCAGATCATGAACACATTATAGAGTTATGGGAAAAGTTACTACCTAAACCAGAAGCTCTGAGGGTTAAAGATAGGAAGAAAACAAGACTAGCTTTTGAGAAAAATTATGGTTGGGACAAAACGGCTAAAATCTGGGAAGAGTGCATTGATGAACTAGATTACGGCTCATGGGATATGACTACACAGTTTGCAAGACCAGACGCCGAGATTCCACAGATTAATAATAACAAAGAATTGATTAACTTTTTAGTTATGCATGTTGTTAACGAACCAAAGATGCTAAACAGTTATAGCATTAATAAGATATTAAGAGATTTCAATTTTCAACAGTTTAAGAATAACCCTGGGGGATTCTTTTACGGTGAAATGTCTGTCTTTAACAGGGAAAACTACAGAACGCTAACTCGTGATGATATAATTAATATGTTTAGAGAAAAAGCTAAGAATAAAAACTTCTGGGAAAATGCCAGGATTGGAAACATTCAATTTCCAGAGGAGAGTTGGTTATGCCAAAAATAGGAATGTCTTGCAAAGACTGCACGTTTAACATAAAAGAAAATGAAGAACAAACATCATGCCAACTTGGTATACTAGATACGATAAAAAAGAAATCTTCAAAGTGTGAAATAGTAGACGGTGATTATCAATTTGACAGAGTTTGTAATTTTAGAACCACGGAAGAAAAAACAAAAGAAGAAATACTAAAAGAAAAATATATCAGATTTCACTTTATTATTGTCGATACAAATATAGATAAAACATTATCTATACTTGATTCTATAGAAGATCTTGTTACAGAAGATAATCGTGTTTGTGTAGCAACGACTGAAAATTTTAAAACATTGAGTTTAAAAATCGGGAATAAACCCAACTATTTTATAACAAATTCTTTTGATGAAGACAAGACAGTATTTGAATACATGGATGACACATTTAATAAGATAAAAAATGGATATACTATAGTACTACATGAAGATGATAAAATTTCAAAAGAAGATTTAGATAAAGTAAATGGGTTTATCAACATAAAAATGAACAGATTGGCGCTTATTGAAAATTCGCCGTTTGTAGTCAACAATGTAATCTTTAAAATGCTAAAAGGCAATAAGTATACATCTTTTAAAGATAAGCTTGTGGAATTACAGCAGGAACAAGAGATAGATAGCATGGTTTTTACATGGGAAGATATAAATGAAGATACTAGTATCTAAAGACTTTGGTTCGGATAAACCATCAAATGATACTATCGAAGAGTTCATGGATGCCACTAAAACAGCCTTTGATAAAGTTACTTTGTTTTTTGACAGTGGATCACATGATGCAGATGGATCTCACAGCGGGGACGGGTTTTCCTTTATTGGGTTAGATTTCGAAGAAAGAAATGAGGCTTTAAACATATCTGTCAAAGCTGCTGTTGAAAAACAGTGTGACGCCATCTTATTTTTTAATAAACAATGTTTTCCAAAAAAGGATGTAGTAGATAAACTATTTTCCCCAATGGAAGATTCAAATATTTTTGCAACAATTTCTGATTACACAATTGACGATGTATTAATGATCCAAAACAATCCAATTGTGACTTGTAGAAGGCTTGAGAAAACGGATGATTTATTTGATTTATCAAAATGCCAAGGAATAGTCAAATATATACCATTAGATTTATATCATGTCACGACAAATTAGATATATCACAGCCACTAAGCGAACAGCAGATAATAATACGTTTATTATTTTAAGTGCTGGAACTGGACGTAGAACAAAAAATTATGGCAATAAATCTTTAATGCCTTATGGTAATAAAAGAATTATAGACCATCAAGTTGAAACTATTAGATCGGCATATGGTGCAAATACAGATATAGTTCTTGTCACAGGATACATGTCTGATAAAGTAATAAGAGATGTACAAGGACTGCGATTAGTAGAAAATCCATTTTTTGATTCTACGCACATAGTAGAGAGTATGAGAAAAGGTATAAATGCTTGCTTAGAAAGCAATGTATTTTTTATACATGGAGATTTGATCTTTTCGCAGAGTTTTATAAAACCACCTTCTCAAGATAATATTTGTGTTCCTATTGATAGAAATTCCAGACTTGATAAAACTACTGTTGGGGTTATAACTAATATTAATAGCGTACAAAATTTTTCATATGGATTACCAGATAAGTGGTCGCAAATAGCGTTTTTCCCAAAATCTGTTTTTAACCATATAAAAAGCAAATTAAATAACGCCGACAATAACATGTCATCCTTTGAATTTATGAATGAGTTGATAAAAACCAATCTTCAAATATCGTATTATGAGTCACCAAAAGGCAAGATAAAAGAAGTGCATTCAATAAAGGATGTTATATGAAAATAAATATCATATCAAAAAATCAAGATCTAATAGGTTTTGTTTCTACTTTGGTTCATGCAGGCCATGATGTACAGGCTGTTAATAGGATTGAACCATGTGATATTTTGGTTTATGATTTTGAATTTAAAAAACATATACCAAAAATAGACGGTATTAAGATTGAAAATTATAATGACCCAAATCAAGAAGTGGAAGAAGATTTTAGTATTTCATTTGTAAATAATAATGTTTCATATAAAATAAATGACTGCTGTACACTAATCGGTAAAGGTCAAATAAGAGACGAGTTAAAATGCGATATATCAGTTAATAATCCAGACTCAAACTTGTTACAACTAGTAACTAAATTTATTAGGTTGAAAAATAGATTTAAGATCTTCTCAAAACAACCCATAAATACATTCAATTATTGCGGTACAATTCCAGAGAATAATGCTGGTGACTTATATGCTTCCTCAAAAGTAAACATTGCATTAGATAAATATTCATTATATCGGATATTAGAATCTGGAGGTATACCTCTAACAAATGTTAAAGACTCCAATCTTCCAGACGAAATGGTTTTTGATTCTCAAGAAGACTTTGAACAAAAAGCAGAATATCTAATAAACAATGAGGCTAAAGATATTAGTGAAATAAGAAATGAAACAATTAAAAAGTACAATCCTTTTGTAGAATGGGCGAATATATTCAATAAATTAGGTTTAAAGAAATCCGCACAAAAATGTAAGAACACAATAAATGCAAGAGCAAAAGATTTATATTTCTAATAGAGGTAATCTGGGCGGAAAAGACCCCGATCAAGAGAATAAACCAGACTATCTTGAAAAAGCTTTAGATTCTGGAGTCTGTGTTAAGACTGATGTTTGGGTCATAAAGGACAAAACCGTCACAGGCACAGACCATCCTTCTATTGGAATTAACTTAAATGTATTCGATAAAGAAAAGCTACTAATTCAAGCTAGAAACCCAACAGCACTCCTTCTTCTTTTAAAAGAAGGGTATCACTGTTTCTGGCGTGAATCTGATAACTTAATTATGACCAATCGTAATTTTGTACTTTCATACGCTGGATCAATTTTTCCAAAATCTATTATAATGCTGCCGGAAGAAAATGCCATAATCACAAATGGTGATTACATGGGAATATGTAGTGATTTTATTTCAGGATGGGTAGAATGAAAATAGGCGTAATATTCGACGATTTTGTCAAGAGCGATAAAAATTATACTTTGATGGATAAAATAAATACTTTTGTAAATGATCGTAATGATGAAGTCTGTGGATTTTTAACAAATATAAGTCATAAAGTTATAGATACTTTCTTTGCATATGCCAATATTAGTGATATAGCTCATTTTAATAATGGCTTAGTTATTGCAACATCTTTGGATGGGGCAGATGTTATGAATAAGACATCTGTGCATTCAGATAAATGTTTCTACATTTGGGAAATGGATTGGATGGGTCATCCATTTAATTTCTATGGTGTGTATAATATATTGTCTAACCCAAAGATTAAAAAAATTGTTCGTAGTCAGCTACAAGCAGATATAATAAAGAATAACTTCAATGTAGAAGTAGATGGTATAGACGAGGATTTTAACTTGGAGAAGATTTATGAGATTTGCCAGAGAAAATAAAGAGCAGATCTTGAGAATGCATGAAGAAGGTTGTAGCAGTTACGAAATAGCAGAAAACCTTGGTACTTATTCGACTAAAATTTTAAGAGCACTAAAGTTTCTGGGGGCGGAAAAAAGAGACTATTCAGAAGCTCAAAAGTTAGCTCTTAAAAGAGGTAGAAGTAAACCACCAATTGAGAAAGGTTCTAAACTCACAGAAGATCACAAATTCAAAGTAAGTGAGGGACGGGCTAAGGCATGGTCTGAAATGTCTGACCAGGAGCGCGAGAGGCTGTCTCAGATCAGCAAAGACAACTGGTTGGCGATGTCTGAGGAAGAGAAGCAGAACCTTAGAAGTCTCGCGGCACAGGCGGTCAGAGAAGCTGCTACAGAAGGGTCAAAAACGGAAAGATTCCTAAGAAAGAACTTGACAGAACAAGGATGGACTGTTAGATTTCATGAGAGAAACCTAATTCCAGATAATAAGTTGGAGGTTGATCTCTATATTTCCGATATCAAAACGGCAATTGAGATTGATGGTCCGTCACATTTCTTACCTATTTGGGGAGTAGAAAGTCTTCAAAAACATCAGAAGTCCGATGCCGTAAAAACAGGTTTGCTAATCAATGAAGGATATGTTTTGATTCGTGTTAAGCAGATGACTAAAAGCCTATCTCAGAAAAAGATGAGAACTGTACTTGACAGAATCGTAGAAGAATTAAACAAAATTGCTAACTCGTTCCCAGATGAAGAAAACAGGTTAATAGAAATCGAGGTTTAATTATGACGTTTGAAGAATTTGCTGAACTTGATAATGAACAAAAACGCGCATTTTATCTTTCTCTTGAGTGGCATCCATTTGTCATGTCTTTATTAGACGAGACGGAACTAAATGAAGGATATCCCAAAGCTGATGGATTAAGACGTGTCGGTGAACTGCTTTTAGGGGATATAATAGATAGTAAACCTACTGAAATTTTTCCTGTAAATGGTAATGGTATTGGGCGAGCTACCGTATCTTATTCTATCACGTTTAGGTGGTGGGATGGTTCAGAACGTACTTATGCAGATGTCGCTGATGTTTTCAACGACGGGCAATCTGGCAATATTGATGATAATTTTATCGTATTTGCTTTAGCTACTGCGTCCACACGAGCAGAAGGTCGTGCCCTACGAAAAGCCTTAAAACTGAAAGTATGCACTGCGGAAGAAATTTCTGATAAAGTGAAAGTGAAAGTAAGTGGTAATATCTCAGTTGATGATTCAATAACTGAGAACCAAATTAAGTTCATGAATGCCAAATGTAAGCAACTAAATGTAGATGTTATGAGATTAGTGAATTCCAACGGGGAGAGATATGATCGAATAGAGAGATTAACAAAAAAGCAGGCGTCTACAATAATAGAAATGTTAAACAGTGCGTCTCGCCAAGAATCACAAATTCCACAAGAAGTTTTAGGTTATCAGGAAAACTGGAGAAGTTAAATGAAAGTTACTTACAACACAGGTAAAATGTCAGTAGAACTTGAAGGGGAAACCCAGCGAGATCTATTCGGGCAACTCGCGGCCTTTCAGGAAGTTTTTGACGAAACAACCTGTGGCAAATGCGGATCAACAAATGTCAAGTTTGTAGTGCGTCAGATTGAAGATAACGAATACTATGAAGTACGTTGTCTAGACTGTGGTGCTAAACTAGCATTTGGTTGCCACAAGAAGGGTGGCGGGCTATTTCCAAAGCGGAAAGACGCCGATGGCAATTGGCTACCTGACCGTGGATGGGTTAAGTGGAACCCGGAAACTCAAAAAGAAGAATAGTCTACATTATCTAAGTTCACGTAGTCATCTAGTATAATCCAGATTCACATCTTCACTTAGTAGTAGATTAGGGGGTCGGGAATTCCCGGCCCCTTTTTATTGGAGTATATCTTTACCTATATGGTTCTCAGTTGCCTAGAGATCAAATTGTATCTAATCTTACTTTAAATAATTCATGTAATGATTTAATTAAACAGCAATATGAACAAAAGACAAGTTGAATTAGTATTAACTAATATAAGAAAATTCTACCAAGAATGGGATTATGAGTCTTTTCTTGTATTCTTGAGAAGATACAAATACTTAAAAGAAACCGACTTCAGTTCATTCAATTTTAAAAGCCCTGATCACTTCCTCTCATCTTTACAAGATAACTACGACGAAGATATTCATTGGAATAAATACGGATTGATCAATCCCGCTAAAAGAATCTCACAAAGAGAACATACCTTTTATGATATTGAAG
>Ga0208644_1000187_pt1 | contig 43780 bp, 63 predicted proteins | sample VirMetDEL_Nov_18_FD_184517 | JGI IMG/M metagenome (GOLD analysis project Ga0208644, IMG submission 184517) | Aqueous microbial communities from the Delaware River and Bay under freshwater to marine salinity gradient to study organic matter... | ecosystem: Environmental > Aquatic > Marine >...
CACGATGGGCGCCGCCGCCTTGATGAGCGCATCTGTCGCTGCGGCACTCGCCGCAATGGTTACCTTGTTGTCCGTCATGGTGCTGCTCCTTTCGTGTGTGGGCACTACACCCACATTTTATCATCGCCGGTAATCGGCAATCTTCAGGCTCTTTGCTTCAGCAGGACTCATGGGCACGACATCCCATTCGCCAAAGACCCGGCTCACATTCGCACGCTTTCCGTACGCTTCTGCCTCTTCGCGGGTCTCAAATGCGTAAGGCACGAACGAATGCTCCGTGAAGATCACGAACTTGCGCTGCCTCACAGTCACACCCAGTGCCTGCGCTACCCGCTCAAGCGAGGGGTCTCGCTGCACTGCGTCTTCGATTTCCTGCCTGTCTTTGCGCTGCATGGTGGTCTCCTTCCTGTGTGTGTGTACACCCATCTTATCAGCCGTTTCTTGCAAACTTGTAGTTTGCACCGTCCTCGTCAATGACAGTCAGCAAGCGAATGTCATGGCGAGTCAACTCAAGACATGCGCGATCACGCACATCCGGCGGGATGTCCAAATCTCTGATTAGGAATGCTGCCTCTGTCACCGAAACCCTCCGATCTAGCAGGGTCCACTTGCCCGTCACCGGGCTGCGACGCTCAAGCGTGAATGTTGGATTCATTTGCACGCCTGCCGCTGCGATGGTCAGCCAGCGACTGTTTGCAGTCTCCGTCATGGTGTCGTCCTTTCGTGTGGGTGTATGTACACCTAGTTTAGCAGCCGGTCAGAACCACTCGCCATTCATGTACTGATCGGCCCGGGCAAATTGGTTCACTTCCTCTTCCGCCTCTTGCACGGTCTCGCATTCGAACGCAATCGTGAACCCCTGCGAGTCCGTAAGCAGCAGCCAATTGGCCACTCGCACGATACTGCTTGGCTCGCTGCCTTCCAGACTCACGAACTCGTCATGTGCACCGTGCCCGTACATGGCTTCGATGGCTTCCGTCGGCTCGTCAATGTCTGCCAGACCACTGACTCGCCGGGCATCTTCGATGAGTTGCTTTTCCGTCATGGTGCTCCCTCCTGTGTGTGTATGTACACCCATTTTATCAGCCGGTCAGCCCGGGCCGAAGCCCGGGCCTTCCCTTCCTAGTTGATCTCCTTGTGGCAGGACCCGCATTCGACCACGGCGAAGCCGTCAACATCTTCCTCAAATGCGTCCGTGCCTTCCTCATGCTCGCTTTCCTGCAGTGCGTACTCGTACGCCGAAGAGTACTTGTACTCTTCCAACTCGTACCGGGAGATCGGTGACAGGCCGGTCCCATTCGACAGGCCCAGCCGGGCACGCTCCAGTGCGTCGCCGTTCTCGCTTGCTTCCGCGCAGGACGGGCAAATGAATTCACCCTCTCCGACCCATGCGGCAGTTTCTGCTTGGTGGAATGTCAACATTGCGATTCTCCTCTCATGTGTGGGCGGTACACACCCATTCTAGCAGCCCGGCATTTTGGCACCCAATTTCGGGCGGCTCTTGCCACTGACGATAGCAGGTCCTGCCCGGCCCTGTCGTCCGGTAGGTCTCCGGCCCAGCCCTGACATGCCTGTATTCGGCCCTGTAAGCGATTCTCCGGGCCTCTTCTCACTTGCAGGCCCCTACCTTCATGCAGGCACTGCCCGGCCCTCAGAATGGCACTGGTGAGAGTGGACAATCCGGCCCCGTCCGGCCCGTCTCAGGGCATGAAAAAGGCCCGGACCTGATCGGCCCGGGCCTGTACTGCAAGAGGCCCGGACGCAGTGCCCGGGCCTCCCTGTCAGTAGGTGAAGAGTGCGGCCCTCAGGCCCTCCTCCCTGTCGTGTTCGATCATCCGTGTCACGGCCTTCAGGGCTGCGTCCTCCGTCTCGTAGGTCTTCACCCATGGGGAGACCTGACCGGGGTAGCGGTACCGCTTGATGGCATACTGCCACCCGACTTGCTCCCACTGGTCACTCTCAAGCGGGGCACCATTGCCCCACGGCACTGTTTCGATGTAGAAACGGACCTTCATGCGTCCTCCCTTTCAATGATGACTTCCTCATCCTGCGGCAGGAACAGGCCCCATGGTCCGAAGTCTCCGGCAACCTTCAGCCAGTAGCCTTCCCTGATCTCATCCCGGTCAACTTGGATGATCTCACCGCGCTGCAGCGTCTCATCCTTGGCCCAGTGTTCGATGGTGTCCCCGACTTGGATGTCTTCGGGATACAGGTTGATAATTGCGTTGCTCATGGTGTCTCCCATCTGTCGTGGTCCGACCGTTTCGGACCTTGTGCATGTGCATGGTGACGGGTCTTTGCAGCCCTGTCAAGACCTACTTCGCAAATAGCGGGTTTTTTCTTCCTAGTTTGGCTCCATGTCTGGCAATGCTGCACTGCAAGATTCATTGCGGAATCCCGGGCAACCGTTACCTACCCATGTAAAGGGAAGAGACAGGGCTGGGTGGTCAGGCGGCTGGGTGGGCTGGGTGGCATGACCCGACGCTCACTCGTCTGACAGGCGACCCCGGGGAGGCTGGACGAACAGGCAGACCCCCTTGTCCGACAGGCAGGGAGGGGGAGGGGACCGGGCGAAGCCCGGCGATGCATGGATGTTTGTATATGGGTCCCACCCACACCCCAAGTGCTCTCAGGCGAGGCCGGAGTCCCGGCAGACGGCCAGATACCCCAGCCCCCCTACATGAGCAACGAGTCGCCAGACGAGTTGTGAATACGGATGTCTTGACACTTCTGTAGCATTTCTCACATGATCGAATCCCCCAGTGGTATTCAGATGACCGAACCAACCGACCCGACCGCCTACGGAGACGAATGGCTCCAGCGAGTCGAAGAGATGGCTGCCAAGTACCGGAAAGCCCAAAACGCAGCACAGGACGCTTCTGAGGCCCTTCAGTCGGCTATCAGCGCGGCCAAGGCTGCCGGGGTTCCAGAGGCACGCATCCTGTCGGTAGTTGCGGTCTAGCCCTCCCCGCATCTGGGCCGTCTTCCATAACGGCAAGCAGATCATCTATCCCCTGACGCTCTCAGAGGCAGAAGGGTTGGTCCGTCGATGGCCCGGCGACCGGGTAGGTCTCTGGTCGGGAAAATTTTTGGGGCAAGACAGCAAAGACCCCGCCGGGAGGCCAGCGGGGTCTAAGCGAGCATCTACCGCTTGACGCGGGTGCTACGATGGGTTTGGGAGTACCCCATCTTCTTGGTTGCAGCCTACCGCATATACAGGCGTAAAGCAACCAATCTCGTCCGTTAGAGGGACCAGTCCTCCTATCTCGCTAGATCATGTACCGCCCCAGTGCCTATTCAGGCAGGCAGGTCGGGGGAGCGATAATGCTGGGCCTAGCCGCGTTTGACCCCGATAACAGTGCCGATAGCAGTTCCCGTCGTGCACCGCATAACTGTCCTCCTAGACAGGGGGCAGTATGCCTCCAGCCAGTAACCCGAGCGTGTCCCGCATATAGCCCGGAAACATTTGTTCGCATTTTGCAGGAATTTGGCTTGACAACTGGTATATGATTCAGTCATCGCATCAACCGCCATAAGGAGAGACCGCATGACTGAAACGATGGAAGAACCACGATTCCTTGACGGACCCAAGTTCATCAAGTGGTTGGTTGAGGAAGAGGGGGTAGACCCGACTGTCTTGACTGATTCTCAGAAAAGACGGTGGTACGACTGGAAACAGGGCCAGAGGGCTGATCTGTATTCCAGCGCAGTTGACCGGATAATGACCGACCACTACATCTCCAGTCGTCTGGTTCCAGATGATGTCTGGTCTGAAAATCAACTGAACAAAAATGAAGGGAAGACCCAACTTCCCCCGAAAGAGCAGAAGGCCCGGAAGGCCGAAGGCAGAATGCTCATCCTTGCCGGGGTAGAGGCAAAGCAGATCGCAAATGACCTTGGGGTCTCAATGGCTACCATCCGGGTCTGGAAGCGCCAGATGCGAAAAGAAGGACTCTTGGATTGAGGCGCGAAAGACTGATTACGCTGGTCTTCTTGACAGCGGCGATAGGCTACTTCTTAGCCCTAATCGTTCTAGGGACAATCGACTGAAAGGCCACCATGAAGAAAGTCTCAGACCGTGACCGCATCATCAATCTGCTGGAAGAGCGCGGGGAGGTAGACACCTTCTACCTGCGTCGTAACGGATTCTCTGGCAATCCCTCCCAACGCATCCGCGAGATCAAAGACTTGGGCTACATGATCGAAACGGAGCGCTTCACCCGGGAAGACGGACGCAGGGGCGCACGCTACAAGTTGCTGGTGGGACAAACCACGCTCTTTTAGTACCCTTTGGGCGTGGCAGCCCCTGTAAAGATCGCTAAGGAGAAACTTGATCTCCTGCCGCCCGAAGAGCGGGACAAAGCGGTCAAAGCCATCAAGGACCTAGAGCATGCTCTAAAGGCTAACCCGCTGCTTCGCTACAACAACCCGGCATTTGGGCCAGTGCACCAAAAGCAGATGGCCTTCCACGGATTCACCACGCGCCGCAAAGCATTCATCGGAGGCAACCAGTCAGGCAAGACGACTTCGGGCATCATTGATGACATCATCCAAGGCATCGACGCCGACATGGTGCCTGACCACCTGAAGCATTTTAAGCGCTACCGTCCTCCGTTCCGCTGCCGTATTGCTGCACAGGGTCGGGAAGAGATCGAAGACTTTGTATTTGAGAAAATGCAGGAGTGGATTCCAGTCAACCAGTTGGTCGGAGACAAATGGAAATCTGCTTACGACAAGCAGCACCATGTTCTGCATCTGAAGAACGGCTCTTACTACCAGTTTAAGACTTACCAGCAGGAAGCCCAGCAGTGGGGCGGTTCGACGCTTGACCGGGTACACATGGATGAGGAACCTGCCCGGATTCATCTTCAGGAGGCCCGGCTGCGCGTCATGCGCCGCGAGGGAGACCTGCTATTCACGATGACCCCCGTGGAAGGGCTGACTCATATGTTCGATGAGTTTGAGGCTGCCATGGAAGAAGCGGAGCGCCATGACGGCATTATCGAACACGATGGGCTGGGGCTGGTCACCGTTCACATGGACGACAACCCGTGGCTGTCTGAAGAGGCTAAGAAGGAGGCCCTGCGTGGCCTGTCGCGTGAAGAGCGGCTTGCCCGTGAGGAAGGCAAGTTCGTCGCCCTTTCCGGGCTTATCTACCCAGACTTCGACCGCGAGCGCCATGTCATCCCCCCGGTGCGGGACCTGCCCGAAAATGTCAATGTCATCGTCTCCATCGACCCGGGCATCAGGCACGCCTGTGCCGTTGGCTGGTATTACCTGACAACTGACGACCACATGGTGATGTTCCAAGAGGGCTACTTTAAGGACATGACCATCGCGCAGGTCTGCGAAGAAATACACCGCACCAACGCCTACTACAACTGTGAGCCGATCTACAATGTCATCGACCCTGCCGCCCGGAACCGCAACTCTCAGACTGGACGAAGTGACCAATCCGAATTTGCCGACCACGGCATCGTCACAATCCCGGGCCAAAACTCAGTCACCGCCGGAATCAACCGGGTCAAGGAACGGTTGCAGAACGACCGCTTTCATGTGACTGAAGACTGCACCAACTTCCTCAAGGAGATCAGGACCTACCGATGGAGGAAACCGCCCCGGCACGGCGAAGACGAAGGCAAGCCGGTCCCGGTCAAGGCAAATGACCACTTGATGGACGCAACACGACTGGCCATAATGTCTCGCCCCTACCTTCCGCACGAAGAAATCATCAACACAGAAACTCAGATAGACAAGATGGCCCGGGAGCACTACGACGCAGTTTCGTCTCCACCAACTTCAGTCGCATAATGGTGCTACGCTTTCCGAAGTACTAACCCCCGACACGGAGAGTTTATGGCTGCCAGCACAGAAGTGGTTTACACCCAGACCGAGACCGAAGCGTTCATGGACGATACGGACCTGAACCCGGTTGTCACGGAAGCACGCGGCGAAGTCCAGATCACGCTCGTTTTCGACGGCGTAGACATCGACCCCGGCGCGATCTTCGACGCGATTAAGACTCTGGGCACCGCTCAGACCGACAAGGTTCCGGCTCGTCTGAACTACAACTTCATCATCACCTGATGAAAGGCTCTGCTAAGGGCTATAAGCAGGCAAAGGCGCTTGCAGAGAAGATGGTGAAGGCCCCTTGGGAAAAGAAGGGTCCTGCCGGGCCAAGCCGTAAACTTACGGCTGGGCAGTTGGCGTCTGCCAAGCGCAGCGCCCAGAAGGCCGGGCGTCCGTACCCCAACTTGGTTGACAACATGAGGGCCGCAAAGAAAGGAAAGCGATGAGACTGACCGGAGCCGATAACCCGACCGTTTGCACGGTGTGCCTCCAGCCGCCGATGGCGTTTGACCCCCGACCAGAGTTTGTCGATTTTGAGTCGGCTTACGACGGGCCGGTCATTGATGACCCCAACGCTGAAGGCGTGCATGTCTACCTAGACAAAATCATCATTTGTGAGCACTGCGTCAAGCAGGCTGCCCGGCTGCTGGGCCTTGACAATGTTGAGCGCTATGTGGCAGAAAAGGAAGCCCTTGTTGAGCGCACGGTTGAGTTGGAGCACGAAATCGCTGACAAGGATAAGGCCATCTCGCACCTGACGCACACCGTTGGCACGCTGATCGACCATCCGGTCAAGCGCCCGGCTGGCAAGCCTCAGATCGTTGGCCCAGAAAGCCATGAAGACGAACTGAAGAGTGTCCGTGCCTCTCGCGCCCGGGGCAGCAAGGTCAGCAAGGGAAAGAAGAAGGCAGCGGCCAGTGGCGCTAACGGGAAGTGAGACTTTCGGAACTGTAGTTCCGGGTTTTGTGACTGACGGTGACGGCAATCTCGCCGTTACCACTGATGACTCAGAGGCGCGATACGGCGTAGTCCCGGGTTTCATAACTGACGCCGACGGACGACTCGTAGTATCGGTAGACCCAGCGGAATCAGACTGGTCGGGCGGTTTTCTCCGAACCGTAGAGGGGTATCTGGCTGTCACCACAGAAGCCTCCCCGGTTTACGGCGTTGTCCCGGGTTTTGCGACCGACGCAGATGGTTTGCTGTCAGTTGAGGCGGCAGATTCGCCCGATTGGGTTACGGGCTTTCTCCGCAACGCCAACGAAAACCTCTCAGTGACAGGACTGGTGTGATGATCGCAATTGTCGTTGCTGTTGCTTTTGTAGTCGTAATGGCCGGGTTCCTTTACCTGCTTGCGCTGGTAAACGCAGAAGCCCGGGCTGAACGAGACCAGATCGCGGCTTACTACATTGAGTTGCTGCTGCAGAATGAGCGTCAGATGGCCAATGAGCGCGAGATGATGATTGCTGAACGCAACTCGCTGCTTGAGCGGATTCAGCGCCCAGAGTTTCAGCCCCCAGTCCCAATGTTCGGGCCAGAAGAAGTCGTCAATGAGATCAATGACGATCTCCACCTTGTGGGCACTGTCGTAGATGGCAACCCGCCCCCGGATGAGGCCGCGTAATGGAAATCGGTGACCTGAAAAGGAAGTTCGATCAGGCCAAGACGGCCCGGGTCGTTCAGGAGCCTGATTGGATGCTTAACCGGGCATTCTTTGCCGGGCTTCAGTGGGTCATGTACGCCGGAGGACGGGTAGCCCGTCCCAAGATCGACCCGCGCCGTCAGTTGGTCACCGATAACCGCATCACCCCAGTTATCACAAGTCGGGTATCCCGCAAGACCAAGAATCGCCCGATGTTTTCGGCTACGCCGCAGACTGCCGATGATTCAGCCATTGACGCCGCCCGGGTCGCGGAGCGCGTGCTGGAAAACGACTGGGTAGAACTCAAGTTGCAGAGCAAGTTGTTTGCCGCGCTGCTTTGGGCAGATATTTGCGCCAACGGCTTTCTCAAGGTGTTTTGGGATAAGAGCAAGGGCGAGAAAACGCAGTACCTCGCGGGTCCTGACGGGCCACTGATGAACCCCTCAGACGGAACGCCCCTGAAGCCTGACGAGATCGACCTGCTGCCGCCGGAAATGCTGGCCGACCCTGAATTCATGAATCAGGTACGCACGGAAGAGATTGCACAGGGCGATGTAGTAGTCGAAGTGATGAGCGTCTTTGAGATGTACCCCGACCCTCTGGCTACCTCCATGGAGGACATCGAATGGATGATCGAAGAGAAGGTCCGTTCGCTTGAGTATGTGCGGAGGCGCTACCCGACTACCGTGACCGGCGAGCCGTTTGAGCCGACCGCCGATTCGGACATCCCAACCGGCCTGTCAGAGGGCTGGATTGCAGGAGGGCAGGTCTTTGGTGACGCGACCTCTAATTACAGGGGTGTCAAGGTCAAGGAATACTGGTGCAAGCCTTCGTCCAAGTACCCCAATGGCTGGTGGGCAGTTTGGGCCAATGAAACCCTGCTGGTCTCCGAAGAGCCGTTTGACCCGATGCCCTATGTCAAGTTCGATTCAGTCCGGGTCCCGGGGCGCTTTTGGAGCCACGCTGTCACTACCGATCTTCGCGGCCCCCAGCAGGACCTGAACACGATCAGGACCCAGATCAAGGAAAACGCCCGGAGACTTGGTAACCCCGCACTGATGAAGAGCCGTCAGGCCAATGTCCGGTACGAGGGAGCACCGGGCGAGATCATCGAATACGACTCAACCGTGCAGGACCCGGCACCATCGTACCTTGAGCCGCCTTCCATCCCGCCCTATGTCGAAAACGAGATCGTCAGGATTGAGAAGTCGATTGAGGAAATTTCGGGCATGCACGAAGTCTCCCGTGCAACTGTCCCCCCGGGCGTGACCGCAGCGTCGGCTATCAACCTATTGCAGGAAGCAGATGAGACCCGTCTTGGCCCGGAAATCCAGCAGATGGAGCAGTCGTTGGCTGAGTTGGGAACCAAGATTCTTAATCTCCGGGCTAAGTACAACACCGATCAGCGCATCATGCGTATCGCCGGAGACGACGGTAACTGGGACATTTTTGCCTTCCGGGGCGAGATGCTGGGAGCCAACCCCAGCGTCGAAGTACAGGCCGGGTCAGCCATGCCCCGCTCCAAGGCCGCAAAGCAGGCTGCCATGACCGAAGTGCTGGCTCTTATGCTCCAGTACGGTGTTCCGATTGACGAGCGCAACATGCGTAAGTTCCTGAAGGACTACGAAGTGGGCGGTCTGGATAGGCTGTTTGAGGGCTTCAGTGAAGACGCCAAGCAGGTCAACCGTGAAAACCGGCAACTTATCGAAGGCCAGATCGTTCCGATCAATGCGTTCGATAACCACGAATTCCACATCTCAGAGCACACGGAATTCCAGAAGTCCCACCGTTACCACTACTTGCCCCAGAACATCAAGGGCCTTTTCGACCTGCATGTTGCTGAACACAGGCGCTACCTCGTCGGTCGCGTAGACCAGCAGGTTCAGAGTGACGCTGCCGAAAACATGATGGCGCAGGAACAGGATGTAGCATTCAGGGAAGAAGAAATGGCCGCAGAGGCTGAAATCAAACCCCAAGGGGGCAACCAGTGAGCATTCCACCGCCTGACCCAAATACCGCAAAGTTCCTTGACGCGCTCAACAACTTCATGGAGAACCCGCCCCGGGACCTGCCCGACGGTGCTGCCGACATGCTGAAGCAGGTCAGCGACTCTCTCAAGGGATACAACGACACCGGGCACAAGTCTCCGGGCGAACAGGAAGCCGCTAAGTACACCGACGGAACCGGTGTCCCTTACCCGCAGGCTGCACGCCATGAAGACAAGCCTTCTCCGGGCCAGCAGGAATTTGAGAAGATCATCAAGCAGCAGGCAGAAGCAGCAATGTCTCGCATGGCTTCTCAGAACGGTGATGGTTCCTGAACAGGAATTTAAGGCCGCGCTTCGGGCTTTCATCGAATCCGGGCCTCCTTCACCTGAAGTAACCGATTTACTACAGCGCCTAGAAATGGAAATTGCATCCCCCGGTGACTGGGAGGCTGCTAAACACCATCCACTAGAAGAATCAAGTAAATCGGAAATATCCGACTGACTGGTGTACCCTTTGGTCTGTAATGACCAAGGGCAAGCCCATATTTTCGGCCAAGGGTAGCGGCGGTTGCCACAGCCGGGTATGCGTAAGCCACAGTCGGAAGGAAGCAAATGAGTGAAGAAGCCGCACAGCCCGTAGAGGGCCAAGGCGCTGACGCACCAGAAGGAAACGACCTTTACACGGCGTTTCTTGACGGCGTTCCAGCCGAAATCCACGAACAGGTAATTCCGGCCCTCAAGGCACAGGATGCTGAGTTCACCAAGCGTTTCCAGTCGCTTTCTGAGCGCACGAAACCGTTTGACGAACTGGGTGTTTTTGACCGTGATGTTGAGGAAGTCGGCAGTTATCTGAATCTCGCTACTACGCTTGAGGCTGCCCAGCAGGGTGACCAGCAGGCGCAGGAGGCAGTGTACGAATGGTGGGATTCCATCGGTGATGCTCTGGGGTTTTACGAAGGCCAGAGTGACGGTGAAGAGTCTGATTCTGACCTTGATGTCGATGACGACTTTGACCCCTACGACCGGAATCAACTCACCAAACTGCTTGCTGACCAGATAGCGGAGCAGGTTGGGCCTATTGCTGAGTTTGTAGAGCAGCAGGCCATGACGCAGCAGGAACAGGAAGCCCTCGCTTCTGCAGAAGCAGAAGTAGTCGGGCAGATCGAAGCGCTGCAGTCAGAGCACAACCTGTCGGATGATGTTCTCCAAGAGGTCTTGGAACTGGCAGAGATGTTTGTTGAGGCCGACAACCCCGTGCAGGCTGGTTTTGAGAAGTACCAGTCGCTTGTGGGCAAGGGTGAAGCAAACCTCTTTCAGGAGAAGATTCAGCAGCCGGGCACTCCAGAAGGAAGTGGACCAGCCGCGATGACCCCTGATGCCATTACTTCGGCCAATGTCAAGGAGAAGGTTCTGGAACGCCTTAACCAGCAAACCCAACTAACTGGCTAGGAGGAAAAACCCTTGGCTACCCAGAATCTGACTACCGCCGACGCAATCCTGAAGGACCTGTATGTCGGGCCGGTTGTCGAACAACTCAACTACAAGTCCTACATGATCGACCAGATTGAGCGTCAGTCTGAGTTCACTGTCGATCACTACGGACGCAAGGCCATCGTGCCGGTCCACAAGTCCCGTAACCGGGGCCGTGGTTCGCGGGGCGACGGCGGTGTGCTCCCGACCGCTGGTAAGCAGTCGTGGGAGGACGCAATCATCCCGATTACCCGGCACTATCAGGGAATCGAACTGACCGACGCGGCGATCAAGGCCACTTCATCCAACTCGGGTGCTTTCGTGGAACTGCTTGACGCGGAAGTCAAGGGCGCGACGAAGGACATGAAGAAGGACATCAACCGGCAGGTTTTCGGAACCGGTGACGGCCTTCTGGCTACCTTCGGAACGGCCATTACGACCGCAACCAACACGCTGACTGTTGACTCCATTCAGTACCTGCATGTTGGTGACCCGGTTGACATCCGCCGGAAGACCGACGGCGACGCCGCTGCTGGTGTCGTTGGCGCTGAAGTTACGGCGCTGGTTGGCGGCACGACCAAGCAGGTGACTCTGAGCACGACGATTACTACTGGCACCATTACGGCCAGCCAGTACGGCGTCTACCTCTCCGGCTCGCGTGGAAACGAGATGGAAGGGCTGCAGAGCATCATTGCTACCAGCAGGACGCTGCACTCCATTGACTCGTCTACCGCAGGTAACGAGTTCTGGAACGCGCAGGTCCGTGATGTCGGAACCTCCGGCACCTCGGCCACCGCTGGTGAGACCTCGTTTGAGTTGATCTCGGACGATGTTGGTCAGACCGGTCAGGGTGACACGGAAGTGTTCATTACGACCCGTGGCATTCGCCGCAGGCTCGCTGACACCTTCCAGTCCACCAAGCGCTTCACCAACAAGGAGGCCGTTCAGATTCACGGCGGTTACTCGGCCATCATGGTCGCCTCCGGCGCTGGTGAGGTTCCGGTCGTCATTGACGACGACGCTCCCAAGGGCAGCGTTTTCGCCATCGACAAGTCGGCTCTCCGCTGGTTCCAGCAGTGGGGTCCCGGCTTCCTTGAGTCCCCGCAGGACGGGACCGTCTTCCACCTGAAGGACGGGACTACCGCCGGGCAGAAGGAAGCGGTCTGGCAGGCGTGGATGGGCTGGTACGCGACTCTCGCGGCTGTCGCCCCGAACCGTCTGGGCAGGCTCCGGTACTGCACCGACGACAACCCGGGCGTCACGGCCTAACGAAACTAGGGGGCTGGGCTTAGGCCCGGCCCCCAGTTTTTCTACCCAAGGAGACTGAGATGTACGGAATGAACAAGAAGGCATACAAGCCAGTTGGTGGCGGAATGCGCGTTCAGAAGCCCATGGCTCCGAACAGCGGTTCCGGCATGGGCATGGCGGCAGCGCAGGACAAGATGAAGAACGCGATGATGCGTAAGCGCGTGCTTCGGAACCTGCGCGGTGCGTAAGGTCCACAAAAACCCAAAGGGCGGTTTGACCGCTGCTGGGCGTGCCCATTACAACGCCAAAGGCTCCAACCTGAAGCCGGGCGTCAAGAGTTACGGGTCAGCCTCTAGGTCAGACAAATCCCGCTGGGTCAACTGGGCTACCCGGTTTTACTCCAACCCCCGTGGCCCGATGGTCAAAGACGGCAAACCGACCCGCTTGGCGCTGATGGCCCGGGCATGGGGGCAACCGGTTCCAAAGACAAGGGAACAGGCACAGGCCATTGCGGCAAAGGCCCGGGCGCGATCACAGGCACTGAAGAATTCGCGTCCTAAGTAGTCCGTAGTATCTCCCTATGTCTTGGACTGGGGAAATAGAACCCGCCACCATTGAGCAGATACGGCAAGGGAGAGACGGCAAACTGCATCTCATTACGGAAGATGCCGGGGGGATTGCCAAGCGACTGAAGGAGATCGACCCCCGGTTGCATCTCCGCTATAGCGAGAAGGGCGAATACTATGTCGTCTATGCCCGGGAAGAGCAGGACCCGCCCGGGACTGGTTACATGGTCGCCACCTACCAGAAACTGGATGGCCGCATCATCAAAGATGTAGAGCGCATCAAGTGGCTTAACGAGCGTCCGGGCTACTCTTTTGCTGACGAATTGGAGAAGAAGAACGCAGAAGCAGAAGCCAAGCGTGAGGCCGACTTTTCAGAGCAGATCAAGATGAACGCAGAAGAGTTGGCGTTTGCAATGCGAAAGGACCTTGGGATGAAGACCAAAATTGCCGTAAGCAAGGACATCTCCGGTGAGTGAACTGCGTATTGCCGTTGGCTTGCCGTCGGGCGGCAATGTCCACATCCTCTGGGCGCATTCCTACGGAGCCTTGCAGTGGCCCGTTTCAGCAGAACGGCACACCTTGTGTCTGGTCAAGATTCCGATTGCAACTGCCCGGAATAACATGGCCCAGACGGCCATCGACCGGGACTGCAAGTACCTGTTTTTCATTGACGACGATGTGCTGATTCCCAGTTTTGCCCCGCGCCGGATGATCTATCTCATGGAGCAAAACGACGACTGGGACGCGCTCACGGGCGTCTATGCAACCAAGACTGCACCACCAGAGCCGCTGATCTTTGGCGGGGAGCCGGGCACTACCGGCACCTTCTGGGACTGGAAGATGGGAGAAGTCTTTCCAATATGGGGCGCAGGGCTTGGCTGCTGCATTATCCGGGTCGATGCCCTGAAGAAGATGGAAGACCCGTGGTTTGCCTTCTCAGAGCAGACCGATGGCGTTACCACTGAATCAGAAGGCGAAGACCTGTTTTTCTTCCGCAGGCTTGCGGAACAAGGTGGCACCACCATGTGCGATGGGTCAATCCTGTGCGGCCACATGGACCGCGATACGCACAAGGTCTACTCCCTTTGGAAGGACTGCAAGCCATACAAGAACGCTCGCCCAGAGTTTTTGGACGACCCGCTTTCAGCAGCAGTGCCAGAAGAGGCAGTGACCTCTGTAATCCAGTCACGCGAGTAGTACGATAAAGGCGTGGCTACGCTGAATAACCTTGTCTCTGAAGTGCTAGAGCACCAGTTTTCCGTCTCCCAGTACGACCCTTATGTTCGGGGAAGTACCTCAACCGGGCGCGAAGGAATCCTCAATCAGGGGCTGCGCTATGTAGCGGCCCAGACTGACTTCCGCGAGTTGTTTACGGCTTACGACTTTTCGACTTCTGTAGGCGTAGCGACCTATGCCCTTCCGGCTGACTTTGCACGCCTCTACGGCCTGACGACGGTTGACGGCAATCAGGACACCATTCCGCTGTTTCAGGAAGTCATCATGGATTTCCAGACGCGACCCGATGCTAGTGGACAGCCATCCCAGTACACCGTCATCGGAAACAACCTTCACTTGTGGCCAACCCCAGATGCTGCCTACAGCATGAAATTGCGTTACTACAAACTGCCAGCGTTGCTCACGGAACCAAATGATGAACCAGAAATACCATCGGAATATCATCACTTGCTGGTTTCTTACGCTCTCTGGCATTGCTACGAAAGGGAAAACGATTACCAGTCGGCCCAGTACCACAAGGCTAGGTTTGATGAAGACCTGATGAAGGCCCGTGGTGAAGTCCAGTACGACACCGATGACTACACGCAGTTTAAGCGCGTAGGCGATAACCGTACGGACCCGCTTGCGCCGAATGTCTGGACGGTCTAATGGCCACAGGCACTCCCGCGCTGTACGCTGATTTCTCGGGCGGCATCAACACGGAAGCCGGGCCATACCTTGTGGCTGAAAACGAGTGTCAGGACGCCCGGAACATCAGTGCCAGCCCCCTCGGGTCCTTTAAGAAGCGAAGAGGCTTTAGCAAGCATTCTGACCTGCAAGACAGTGGCACGGTTCTGCTAGACGGTGCTCCTCACAGCCTTTTTGCGGTCAACCTGACGACCGACTACCTGTTGGCCGTCGGCCCGTACTACAACAACTCCGATGACGCCATCGTACGCATTGCAGGCAATGGCGCAGCGGTAGCGCTCAAGACCGATGCCGAACCAAACACGCGCTGGGAATTTGTGCAGGGTCCGTTGGGCGAGCCAGACAACTCAGACCCAACCATTACGGAAGGCCCGGTTTACGGGCTAAATGGTGTTGATGACCCCATCCAGTGGGACGGCACATCGAACTCAGTTAGCGCATGGACGGCTACTGGCTACACGGACCAAAGCCCGGCCCTTGACCATCCGGCCAAATACTGCACCATGCTGATCTACAGCCAAGACAAGTTGTGGGCAGCCGGAGACACCCGCACGGGCTACACCGGAAGAGTCTACTCGTCGGGCCTCAACAACAACCTTGACGCCCCAGACCCCTGCAACTGGGACTCCAACCTGACGCTTGACATCGAACCAGATGACGGCGAGATCATTACTGGGCTTGGAACCCTTGGCCCGTACATCGTCGTCTTTAAGAACCGCAAGACCTATGTGATCGACAGCGTTGCTGCCCTGACCTACCGGGTAGTTTCTAGTTCGATTGGTTGCGTTGCCCCCCGGTCAGTAGTTGAGACCAACATGGGCACCTTTTTCCTTAGCGAGGACATGGGCGTCTGCATTACTGACGGCTCAAGCGTGACCAGACTGTCGGAGAAAATTGACCCGACTCTCCGGGCAATCGCTCGGTCAGTGCCTCTTGTTTTGGCTGATGCGGCAGCAGTGTTTTACGAAAACTCGTATTACCTGTCAGTTCCGGTCGATGGCAGCACCAATGAAATCACGCTTGAGTACAACCTAGATACGCAGTCTTGGTGGATTCATTCGTGCGCCTCTAACCAGTTTGCCCTCATTGACCCAACGGGCGAGCCAAAACTGTACTCCGCTAACCCAAATCACATTGTGGTTAACCGGGCCTTTGACCCGCTGGCTTTCTACGACGAAACGGCTACGGCACAGGTAGCCTATGAATCGTATTGGCAGGGTCCGTATTGGGCGTGGGGACAGCCGCACCTAAACAAACGAATTTCACAACTTCGGATTGACGGGCGTGGAATCTGGAACACGGAAACAGCAACGACCTTTGGCGACCCCTACACAAATTTGGGCGAAGGCATACCTTGGGAATCAAGTGGAGATGCTGGCGGAAACTTTGGGGGCGATGGAAAATTTGGTGATGTTGACGCAGAAGGAGACCCACCATTGACCGGAAGCCTGTTTGGGCCGCAGGCGGGTGTCGCACAGCGCCGTTATCCTACGCCTGACGAAGGCTGGGGCCGGGCATGGTCAATCAAGATCACCGACAATGAAGCACTGGGAGATTTGGAAATTTACTCAATCGCTGCCTTTACCCGTCCACGAACCGACTAAAATGGAGCCATGAGCCTTCTTAACCTAAACCTTCCCATCATTGGGGGAACCAACGCCAACGAAGACCCCAAGATACGGACTGCGCTGTCTGACATCCAGACCGTTGTAAACGCTCTTGATAATGCCAACATTGCTTCTGGCGCAGACATCAATGGCAGCAAACTAGATGACGCAACCGTCAGTGCGGCCAAACTCGCGTCCAATTCAGTCGAAACGGCCAAGATTGTCAACGACGCGGTTACCAACGACAAAATCGCAGATGACGCTGTAAATACGGCTCAAATCGCAGACAATGCTGTTACTGGTGCAAAAATTGCATCTCTTCCAGATAGCACCACCACAACGCTTACTAACGATGGCTCTGTAACTGCTGGAACAATTACGGCAAGAAAATACACTGATGGTCTTGTGCGTCTTACTGGAGCAGTGACTGTTCCTTGGGAAGGTTATTTTTCTAGCGTAACAGTGCACAGCGAAACTTGGCTTGCTTTAGAAATTGGCGTACTTGCGGAAAATTACAGACCAGTTGCAAATGAGTTGCTTATTGGTTCTGCTTTTGAGGCAGGTTCATACGGCACAACGCAGCCAGCCTTTGTAATTATCGAAACAGATGGGACAGTAAGCGTTAGAGAAAACGATTTCTTGCCGACATCTAGTAACCCTACGCGCTGGGTTCTTGATGGGGTTACTTTTCACGCTGCCTAATGCCTTGGACGCCCCCTCACCGCACAGTCCAAGACCCGGGCAGCACCCGTAACTTTGAGTCTCTATCCGTCAAGATTGACGAGATAGAGGCAGGCGTCACCGGGATTACTGGCCCGACCGGGCCGACTGGCAGCACAGGCAACACAGGCCCCACGGGAAGCACCGGCCCGACTGGCGCAGATTCGACGGTGCCCGGGCCTACGGGACCACAGGGAGACACTGGCCCAGCCGGGCCGACTGGCGCAACTGGCGCTGACTCAACCGTACCCGGACCCACTGGCCCCACGGGGCCACAAGGTGATACAGGCGCGACTGGTGCTGATTCCACGGTGCCGGGGCCGACTGGCCCGACGGGCGATACCGGAGCAACCGGGGCCACTGGCAGCACGGGCGATACTGGCAGCACCGGGCCGCGTGGTGGAACGCGATACCAATACAACACTGACACTGCTGACGCCGACCCGGGGCAAGGCATTCTCAAAACCAACAACTCAACAGTTGCTTCGACAACGCAAGTGTTTATAGACGATGTTGATGGAAACGCAAACTCGCAAACTGGTTGGTATGACACTTGGGACGATTCGACCAGCACTGTAAAAGGTTACCTCCACATACAAGCAAGTAACGATTCGCGCAGTCTAATCTTGGCCGTTACTGGTGTTACAGCGGCATCGGGTTACTACAAGATTGATGTGTCGTATGTGTCTGGCCCACGGCCAACAAACAGTACGCCGCTGTCTGTCATTTTTATTCCGTTTGGAGACACTGGCGATACCGGACCCACTGGCGCCACCGGGGCTGACTCCACCGTGCCCGGCCCAACCGGAGCAACGGGGCCGCAGGGTGACCCCGGCCCCACGGGGCCGACGGGCGCGGATTCCACAGTACCCGGGCCTACCGGGGCAACTGGCCCACAGGGAAACACGGGACCGACCGGGGCTGACTCTACGGTTCCCGGGCCAACGGGTCCCCAAGGAAATACCGGCCCCCAAGGAGACACCGGCCCAACAGGCCCCACGGGAGCCGACTCCACCGTACCGGGACCAACTGGGGCTACGGGCGCGACGGGGGCGACCGGGGCTGATTCGACCGTCCCGGGACCGACGGGACCGACGGGACCGCAGGGTGACGCGGGGCCAGCAGGCAGCACCGGGGCAACGGGCAGCACCGGAGCGACAGGCAGCACGGGAGCGACAGGCAGCACGGGGGCCACTGGGGCTACGGGGCCGGTAGCGCCGACTGGCTCAATCGTGGCTTGGACAACGGATACTGCTCCTACCGGTTGGCTTATGTGCGATGGTCTAGCGTACAACCAATACACCTACACTGACTTGTATGCGGTAATCGGAACTGATTACGGCACGGATTTTTATGGCAACCCATTGCTGCCTAATCTCAAAGGCCGGGTAATCGTTGGAAAAGACGCTTCCGACTCAGACTTTGACACGCTCAATGAAACGCAAGGTAGCAAGACCCACACGCTGACGACCGACGAAATGCCTAACCATCGACACGAAACCTACGCATCACGGCAAACAAACACGACGGCAACTGGCAGCAACGGAAGGCTTACGGGGCTTACCTCATCACCGGGAGCCAATCAAGGAAACACCAGTTATGAGGGTGGTGGAAATGCTCACAACAACATTCAGCCGTCACTCGTTCTGAACTACATCATCAAAACCTGATGCGTTTGTCCGTAGCCCTAATCGCCCGTGACGAAGAAACGATGCTTCCGGGCTGCCTAGAAAGCATCAAAAACGCAGACGAAATCGTAGTAGTCGATACCGGCTCTACGGACGGAACGGTAGAGATTGCCCGACAATACACCGACGAAGTGTTTGAGATCGAATGGCGAGACAACTTTGCGGCTGCCCGGAACTACGCCAAGGCCCTGTGTACGGGCGATTGGATTTACTCAATCGACGCCGACCACATAAACGAAACCCCCGTGCCGGAGATCAAGTCTGAGATCGAACGGATTGCCGGGCACTCCGTAGCCTCAGTCCTTATCAACAACCACCACAAGGCAGCGTGGCTTTGGCACAACGACCCGGGCATTGAGTGGCAGGGCCGCGTTCACGAAGTCCTAAACCAGCCAGCGACCATCGACACAGCCGTAGCCCAAAGCATCCGGCCACGGGGCTACTCCAACACCAAGCGCAACATCAGGCTTCTCCAAAAAGAAAATGACTCACCCCGGACGCGCTTTTACCTTGGCCGGGAATACTTCGATCTAGGTGATTACGACAAGGCAGCCGATTGGCTCCAGCACTACCTGAAGGCTCCAGCGTTCCCAGCCGAAGAGGCAGAGGCATGGTTGACGCTGGCAAAGTGCCAGTGGTATCTCCAGCAGGGGACCGAAGCCCGGGCGTCCTGTTTGCAGGCAATCGGCGTAAACCCCGATTTTACGGAGGCCCTAGAATTGATGGCAGAGATGACCTACGAGCCATGGAAAAGCAAATGGGCCTTTATCGCATCCAATTCCACCAATCGTGATGTCCTCTTTAACAGAAGTGCCCACCGCTAGGCTAAAATCTCGCTATGGTCGGCAACCAGAATAACCCGGCGCAACCTCCCCGTGCGCCGTCTGCTCCATCCGTCCGATCAACTACAGGTGGGCAGCAGCAGGGCCGCAACAACTCGTTTCGCAAAGGCCCCAACAACAACGGAGGGGTAAGCCCGGGTGGCAGGCCCAACAAGGGACCCAACAACAACGGTGGCGTAAGGCCCGGAGACAAGGGCGGTCAGGGCCGTTTTGGTGGAGGCAGGCAGACTCCCTACCAGAAGCAGCAGGAACGGGAGCGTAAGAAGCGAGAGCGCGAACGGCGGCAAAACCAGCAGCAGAACCAGCAGCCCCGGCCTAAGCCAGCCCCGTCGCCGGTCTACGCAGAAAAGATTGACCCCAGAGACGAGCAGTACTGGGAACACCGTACGGCGCTGGAAAACAGTTTCTTCGTTCAGACCCAGCAACTAGACCTTCAGCAGCAGCAGGCCGACAGTTCCTTTGCGCTGGAAAGCGCACAGATGAGCGAGTACAACCGTAGACGGCAGGAATCTATTGCGATGTCACGGCTAGGTCGTGGTCTCAGGAGCGGTGGGTTCCGTGAAGAGCGCACTCTGAATGACATGGATTATGCCGCCGATACTTTCCGTAGGGAAAGCGATAAAGCAGCAGCCGATAGAGGCCGCATCCTTGAGAAGGGCGGTTTGCAGTCGCAGTTGACCTCTGACATTCAGCAACTAGAGCGTGAAGGCGCTGGCCGACAGGCAGAACTAATGCTAAATGAGTCAGAGACCAGTGCCGGAGACCGGCAAAACCTTGAGCCGCAGTTTCGGGCAGAAGATAACCGCCGGGCCATCCGTCAGACTACAAGCCGTATCAAGGCACTCCGCGAAAAGCAGAAGAACGCTGGCCCCAATGAGAAGGCCAAGATTGAGAAGAGAATCAAGAAACTCCAGCGGAGGCGTACTAGAATAAAGGGCAGGCTCTAGGCATGGCGAAAGGCAACCGTAAGAAGAAGAAGTGGGGCAGGCCCCTCTACAACCCTAACCAGCCCCTTGCCGGAGCACCCTTTGGGAGGACCGCTAGGGCGCTGACCCGCATTGAGACGCAGCCAGCGATCAATGCCCAGAAGAACCTAATCCAGTCGATTAACCGTGGCAACAGGCGCGACCTTGCCGCGCTTGGAGCAATGGGCGCACGGCTAGATCAGCAGTCAGCCGGGATGAACCAGCGGCTGGGCGGCTACATGCAGGAAGCCGGAAACCGGGCTGTCGAAAACCGTGACTCACTCAATGCCCGACTTGCCCAGAGCGCGTCGTCGGCACAGGATTCCATCAATCAGTTGCAGGGGTCAGTCCTTGGTGGACAGATCAGCATGCTGGCGTCCCAGAATGCCGGGCCTTCTGCCTCACAGGGACGAATTGCCCAGATGGCCCAGATGCAGCAGGCAGCCAACGCTGCCAACAGCCGGGCATTTCAGGACCTTGGACAGGTCATGGGCACTGCTACGGTCAGTAATGTCAACTCACAGGGGTTGGCTGCTATGAACACGGCAGAAAACCAGCGGATGGCCATAGCCCGGAACATTGCATCGCGCAAGGCTGATTCCCGGGCTGCCGCTGCAGAAGCCCGTAGAGAAGCACGGGGTGAGTTGGCCACCATGAGGGGCCTACGGGGAGCCACCAACCTGAAGAACCTGCTGGACCTCCGGCGCGAGCAGCAGCAATTCCAGTTGGGTCGGGCAGAACTGGCACAGGCCGGTAGGCAGGCCCGTCAGGAACTGGGCATCAAGAACCGCGAACTAGACATTGAGCAGCAGAAGGTCAATCAGGATGGCCGCGATTCCGGTGGCTCTGGTGGCTCTGGTGGAGAAGGGAAACTAACCGGTGGTGAGTACAAGCAGTACTCCGCTGCAGCCAAGGAACTGATTGGTGGTGGGAAGATCAGGTCCTACACTGACTTCCTTGACCGGCTTGAGAAGCGCGAAGGCGTCAACTGGTCACCGGTAGAGCGCCGTAAGTTCAGGAAGCGCTTTAAGAAGAAGAACCCCGGCCTCTTCGGCTAACCATGGCTAAGAAGGGGAAGCGGCCCAAGCCAAGTCAAGGGGGTCGTACCGCATCTGAAGCCGGTCTTGCAGCCAGCATGGCTGCTGCCGGTAAGAAGGTTTCTAGGACTAACCTGAATGTCGCCCGGGGGTATGGTGTCCCCAGCGGTGTTACCCAAGTTACCAGTGGAAGTGGTTACACCACTCGCGGTGGGATAGTCAGTAAGCGCAAGCCAAGGGTTACCAAGAAGGGTGCCCGGGTTGCTGATCGGGTTTTTGGTACACCGAACCTGACTGGCAGGCTGACGGTTGCCGCAAAGCAGGCTGAAAACCGGGCTAAGAGAGCAGCACAAGGTAAGCCGGTTCGTCAGCCCGATAAACCCAAGCAGCCCCGTAAGCGTGCACCCCAGAACCGGGTAGCAGCATCAAATCGACAGGTTGGGCGTCTTGAGCAAAAGATTTCCTCTGTCAGGCGCGGGACCGACTCTGACCCGTTCCTTCTCAGCCCCAGTCGCCTGTCCAAGATGCCTACCTCCACTAGGCCAAAGAAACAGGAACTCAAGCGGCTGAACCGCAGGCTTGACCGGGCGAAGGATAAGCGTGCAGACCGCGTTGCTGCCCGGCGGGTCAATCGAACGCTGAAGCAGGTACGCAGTCAGTACATCAAGCAAAGCGACCCAGCAGAGCGCAAGTCAATCATGCGTGACTGGAAAAATCGGACCAAAACGCAGCGGCAGCGTAACGAAATGCTGGCGTCTTTTTACGCAGTAGATGACAAGGTTAGGGCTGAACAAGCAAGCGACTACAGGACTGTTGCCAAAACCACTAGAGACAAGCAGGGCAACAAAATTGGGGCCAAGCAGGTCAAGCAACTCAACACTCGCTACCGGCAGGGTAACTCTAAGGAAGATGTTGATTACAACTTGCGCCTGATGCGTAAGGATGTTTTGAGTGGCAAGGCGCGTCGGGCAATCCTTCCTACTGAAAAAGCCGCTCGTCAGGAACAGAAGAAGCAAGAAGAAGAGCAAGCCATTGGAAAGGTACTTGTTGATGTTGTTACTGAAGGCATCCCAGAAGTAGCAGCCGACATTGCTGATACAGCGACTAACCCCGAAAAGGCACTGCGTGCACTAAGCCGTGGCGCAGAAATGAGTAACCCCTTAAGCCTCTTTACCAGCGCAGCCGAATCAACAATTCGGGAGGCCGCAAAAACAGACGGTTTTGATGTGGACAGCGTAGGACGCACCATCATGCCGCAGGATATGTTTGCGTGGCAAGACCCTGAAGCAAAAGCAGACTTTAGTGACTATGCAAATGCAGCGGCCACATTCTTTGTGGCTGGGCGCGTAGCAAGTGGTACTGCAAAGTTTGTTGGCAATGCGAGCAGAATCTACAGCAGTCTTCGCAACGCTGGTAGGTCAAGGGTCTTTACTGTCGGGCCAAAGGGAGCGGCTACTACCAAAGCCAAGTACTTTGGTCCCATTACAGTTTCTAGGGAGCGTGCTTTGCAGGGTGCTCTGTTTGGCGGCAAGGGGGCACAGGGTGCACTATCACAGGCTAAAACGGTTCAGCGTGGCAGCAAGGCGCTGGAAACAGCCCGTCTTGTTGGAGACAGCAAAACCTATCGGCTTGCCCGAAAAGGTGTTGGCATTGGTCTGGTTGGTGGGGCAATCTATAAGCACGATTGGTCAATACCTGCTGCCGTTGGTACGGCGGAAGCAATTATCGAAGACCCAGTACAGGTGCTTGAGACCACTGCCCGGGGCCTGATTGCTGGCGTTACTTCCCCAGTAGTCATCCTTGCCAACATAGGCATGGCAGCCCGTACCGGCAACACCAAGCCCCTTGAGTACATGGCCGACGCTTTCTACAAGGAAGGCGAAGCGCTCTTCCATGTCTACACATCCGGTGACGCCGACATCGTTAAGGAAGCCACCATTGATGACTACGGCCTCATCAACCTGATGGGTGCCGGATGGTTGACCCGTCCCCTTTGGAGGGGCATGCCCGGCAAGGTAAGTCGAAAGATTGCGGAGCAAGTACCCAGTGGTCTTGCTGATGGGCGAAATCTTGCAGAGCGTTGGGACCGTTGGACTGCTGACATGAGGGCTGCTGCTGAAACGACAATTATGATGGACCGTGAGCGTGCCCGGGCAGAAAAAGGCATGCAAGATGACTATTCAGTTGTCTACAACGCACTACGCAAAGTAAACAACGGTCGCGCAGGCCGGGCACTAAAGGCTGTAATGCTGGCTGCCTTTGAGCGCGAAGTCAAAATCAACAAGGACAAACTTGCGGAAGTACTCAAGGACGACATTGATGCTTCAGGCGACACCGTTGTGTCAGCCCGGGAACAGTTGCAGCCCAACGCGAATATGTCTGACGCCCAACTGGAGGCACAGGCCCGAAAGAACACCCGTCCGGCTTTGACGATAGGTGACCTTGCCGTCTTCCTGCAGTCCCGTGACGCGCCAATGAGTATTAGCAAGCGTTGGATTGAGAGGCAGTTGGAAGATGCCAACGGCACGCCCGAAGCCATTGAGTTGCGAGCGCTGTTGATGGCCAAGGAACTCTGGGAAGACGGAGAAAGCGCTGACCTATTCCGTCAGGTAAGGGCCGAACTCAAAAGCGTCGATATGAGAATCATGGCCCAGCGTGACGAAATTCTTGGCACGCCTACCGGCTCCCGGGCTGCCGATCAAGAGACTGCTGTTGCCATGGAGAGAGACGGCATGAAATCGACTTTCTTCATGCCAGAGGGCCGCACCGTTGTTACGCCGGGCAGGCGCGAAGACGGTGCAATGGCATTTGTCGGCGGGGTCAATCCTTACCGGGTAGACGCTCAAGGGCGGGACAGGCTAGAGCGGCCCGAAGTCATGGCTAAAGACAAGGTGGAGGCTGACCTTGCCCGGGCAACCGCCCTTGGCTCAGAAGTCAAGGCATCCCGGGCAGACCTGCGTAAGGTAGGCCGACGGGTCACTAGGCTGACCGACAAACTGGGAATGCTCCGTGAGGCTGACCGAAAGAAGCGGCGAGACACCCAAGAGACAGCCGAAGAGTCTGCATCCCGGCGAGAGCGTGAGGGACGCATCGCAGCCATCAGCCGGGAGATCGAAGAGATTGGCGATGAGATCGGGCGCGGCGGAAACCTTGACCAGATCAACAAGCGGCTAAACGAACTAACCAAGCAGGTAGAGCGCGACCAGCGTAATTACGAGCGAGGAATTGCCGTCATGCGCCGGAACAACCCAGAGGCTGCTGAACTGGCCGAAGGGCAGGTATGGACGGGAACCGGCGTCGGCAAACTAGAATCAGATGCTGGCTACCAGATTGTCAGAGAAGACCTGCTTGACAGCGTAGACGGTAGCAACAAGAAACACTGGTGGGCTGTTGCCCCCGATGGCACGCCAATTCAGTGGAGGCGCAACCGTGAACTTGCAAAGGAAATTGCAGCCGATCACCGGGCATACACCCCCGGGGAGGGAGACGGGGCCACTTCTATTACGGGCACCTTCCAGCGGGATACTGGCAGCCCAGAACTAGACTCTGAGATGCGGCGACCGCAGATTCAGGAGGAATACGCGCTCTTCCTGTCAGACATGATGCGCCGTCTCAAGGCGTCATTTGGCGTAGGCGGCAAGCGGGGCCGGGTACTGGAGCACCGCATGCAAGAAGGATTCTGGCTGGGCGGCAGCGAGCCGTCGTATGTCAGTCTCTTGTCGATTGCTAACCCCACCGCTGTCCGGGCAGTTGCAGCGGCTATTGGCAAATACTTTGAGCAGGAAGCCATGATCGTCTTCAGCAAAACTAAAGGCCCGGGCCTTATGCCAACCCGGTCCCTTGAGTTGACCCTGAAGGACAACCTGACCAAGGAGCAAGTTGATGCTGCAATCAAAGCCATTGGGGACGAAGTAGGCGGGAGCAGGCTTGGCAACAAGGCGTATTTCTATCTCGCCCCGGACGATAACCTTGACGATTACACCCGGGCTTTCTCCGACCTGACGGAGGGAGAGGCCAAGGTCACGGAAGGTTTTGTAGAATTCCTAGAAAGGACTGACTATGACGAAGCGATCAGCCAAATCCCAGAAATCCAGCAAGCAGCCAACTCCTACGGAGAGCGGTGGGGCGGTCGTACTTACGCCGAGGGCGGTCGGACCCGCTTTTCTGAGAAAAGCGAAGGAATACTCCCAGCGCGAGAAGGCGGCACGGCAGGCAGAAGGCCCCGACCAGAAGACGAAGTAGGCTTTTACCCGGCCCTAATTAACCGGCTGGGCAAGGAACGGGAACTCCTAGATCAAGCCCGGGAGAAGGCGCGGGGCAAAAAGGAGGGTCTGGTGGGAGAGCGCCGGGCCATCCTCAAGGACCTTCGCAATCGGAAGCGCAAGCGCCGGGCAAAACTTAGGAAGTACAAGCCCGACTACCGCATTGCTAGGAAGCGCACCGAACTAGACGAAGCGCTGACAGAGCGTGAGAATCTTGAGTCTCGCGTGCAGGAGATGGCAGCGGAGCGGCAGCAACTGATCGATCAGGTCAGGGGCAGGCTGACTAAAGAAGAACTAGAGGCTGAAGTTGCGGCGGTGCTGGCTGAGTCCGGCATTGATGAGGCCCGGCTGCAGGCGCTATCCCCAGAGGAAGCGACAAGGCGCACGGCTGAGTTGACTGCCGAGCGCGATCAGTTGGTTGCCAGTCGCCGCGAAGACGAGATCAGGCGAGAGGAACTATTCGACAGAGCAGATGAGGCTGACGCCGAAGAGTTGGCCCTGCTTGATGAGCGCATCAATGATGCCTTTGTTCGTGAGGCAGTTATCAGCATGCTCATCAATGACCGCCGATTCCTCACACTGTCGGCTACCAAGGGCGATCTAATTCAGGCCACTGCTCAAAGAATGAGCCTAGAAAAACGAGCCGAATACCAAGAGCGTTGGGTTGCAATTTTTAACACCATGTACCAGCAGCAACTTGAGCACTACCGGGCGCTCGTTGGTAGTGAAGGAGCAATCTACATTCCTAACCGTCCGGTAAATGATGTAGGTGTGCAGTCAGGTACACCGGCCTATTTTGCTGGCATTAGCACACGGATGGATAAGCAGCGTACCGGCGATCAGGCTAGGGCTAACAATGTAGACCGTAGTTTTCAGGCATGGCACAAGCACATCCAAGACAACTACATCTTCCAGCGCAACCTAAACCTGAGCATCTACATAGTTTCAGAGCATGCTCTGGAAGTAGACCTTGGGCTTGGGCCGCAGAAAGCCCTGACGAACCCCCAGATCGAAGGACTCGCAGCAAGGGGTGTCGATATGAGTGGCTATGTCAAAGTAAACACTCGCCTGACGGCTTCTCCAAATCATCTCTTCAGGGTCATGGCCGAAAAGGATGTCAACCGGCGTGACCGCACCAGTCTTCAGGACGCGCTAGACCGTGGCGTCAAGGAACTAGACGATGAGATCGACAAGAGCATTGAGGGCATCGAAGACCCGGCCATGCGTGCAGAGGCCATTAGGCAGAGGGCCATCGTCTTGTCACAGCAAGGGCAGGGCCAGAAGTACTACCTAATCAAGAAGCCCGTAATCCAGCGACTCTTCTACGAAGAGAAGTCATACAACAGCAAGTTTTACGCTGTTGTGGCTAAGGTCAACTCACTGGTAACCAGCGCGGTCCTTGGTACTTCGTTCGCATGGCTCTTCGCACAGCCCATTGCTGAGTGGCTTGTATGGGCGGCTGACAACCCGAAGGCCGCAATGCAGTTCATGCAGTTGCGTGCACGCCGGGCACAGGCAATAGCCGATGACCCAGAATCAGCCCGGAGGCTTGGGTATTTTGCTGCAACTACTCTGGGGACCGACAGCATCACTTCCCGCAGTTCACGGGTCATGCAGGGTGAAACTTCCGCAGCCATCAAACTTGCCCGGCAAACCGACCTTGGCTACCTGATTGACGAGATCGTCAAGATCAGGGCGCTTGGCAACCTAGACAAGATGAAAGGCGCAGCCATCCGTGAGTTTGCGGTGCTGGCAGAAATCGACCGGAACCTGAGCACGCTGGGCCGGTCAGCCAAGGCCGTCAAGGGTCAGTTTGATGAGATCGAAAAGGTAGCCGACAGGCTCAAGAACATGACTGATGCCCAGAGGCTGAAGTTCCTTGACTCGCCTGAAGGCCGGGCGGCAGGCAGGCAGATCGTGCAGCACATTGACGACTCACTGGGCAACTGGTCAGCCCTGAAGCCGTGGGAGCGGCCACTGGCCAGCGTGATTTTCTTCTACCCGTTCGTTCGCTTCTCCATGAACTGGGTGCTTAGGACCTACCCGAAAAACCATCCTGTGCGCTGGACGCTGGCAACCGTGCTGGGCCAGATGAACGCAGAGATCATTGAGGACTATGTGAAGGCCGACCCGACCTACTCTTCTGGTTGGGCGGCGGTGCCGATCTGGTCTGATGAAAGCCCGGCCCCAGTAGCCATGCTGCAACTCAACCGCATTGCGGTCGGCGGTAACTCTTTCTTTGAGTTCCTTGGCGGCGGCAACCCCAACACCCTTGGGCTGGTTGCCAACACTCTGAACCCGGGCGTTGCTATCCCCGCTCTAGCACTCATGGGTAGAGACCGCTACGGCAATCCGCTTGAGGATAAGGACAATCCGTTTGGAAGTGACCCGCTGACATTGGGCGATTCAGTCAGGGAGATGGCCAGCAGTTATGCACGGCTTTCACCTATCAGCCGTGAGTTCCTGCGCTACCACTCCTTCCACCTTGAGGGTCCTCTTGACTCACCAAATGCCCAACTCAAGGCAGCGTGGAAGGGTGATGAAGTACGCAAGGGACAGCCGGGCGATGACCCCAACAAACTGCGTGACGCTTTCAGGCGACTGGCATTCCCGTTTGCCATTCCAGAAGACATAGATCAGGTTGCTGCCCGATATCAGGTCAATGACCTGTGGGAGCGCTACGGCGAAGCGATTGGTTACAGCAGCAGGACCTACTCTGAAGCAGCAGCCCGGGGCCGTGAACGGGCAGAGCGAGAGCAGAAGTGGCTGAGTGAAAACGATGAGCGTAGTTGGTCTGCCGGTTGGCACCGCCGAAACCTTGCTCTGTCTGAGTACAAGCGCACCAGCCCTGACTACGCCCAGTACCTGCGTGAGTGGGGGACCAAGCAGGAGGCTGAAGATGAGGCAGACAAGATCGCGCTTGCATTGGCCCGTATCTACCGGCAGACCGGTGCCCCCATGCCCGAAAGCGAAGGCTTCTTGGAGCGCATCAACAAACCCAAGCGGGAGCGTCTGGATGTCAAGGAGCGTTGGGAGAGCCTGAATGTCGGAATGATGTACCCGGGCTACAAGCAGGCACAAAAAGAACTGAAACTTTACGACTCTGGTGGTGTCATCAAGGGCCGCAAGGTCAACATCAAGTCGGTCTACTCAAGCGATGACCGCGTAGGCGTATCAGTCGTCAAGCAACTGAAAACTTCCAGCCGCAAGGCAATGGGCGGAAGAGGCAATGTAAGCAACCCACTGGATGACCCACGAACCAAGACAGTAGAGAAGGGTAAGCAGACCCTCGTTACCAATTACCGGGGCAAGGAAGTAGTAGGTGATCTGACCCTGAAGGAAGTCCGGGCAGCCGAACGCAACGGCACCATTGGTATAGACGACGACGGCAAGATCACCACGCCCAAGACGCGCCAACTGGTCGCCCGGGTAGAGGGTGTTGGAGAGCAGGCCGCAAACCTGCTAGATCAGGCTGCCAAGTGGGAGGGCCAGAGTGGTGGCCGCATTAACCTGCCCGGCGACGAGGGGCTATTCATCAATGAGTTGGCCCGGCAGACCGGCATGGACGCCCGGGTACTGGCCGCGTGGACCAAATCAGAGGGCGGCAACAGTTTTGGTGATTACAACCTGCTGAACATTGGGCACGCTGGCTCTGGCCCCAAGAGTGCCGCAAGCAACGCCGACTTCAGCACGCCCAAGAGCGCAGCAGCCGCTACCGCTGCATTCCTCCGGGGTGAGTGGGGAGGCCCGGGCGCAGGCATCCCCCAGATCATCGACAATGCCAAGGGCAAGAGTCCGGCTGAACAGATCAGGGTGATCGAACAGTCCGGCTGGAGGCTGGGCAGCATAGGCCCAGACCCGGGTTACGCGAAACTCATCACCGATGTCTACAACGAGCAGCCGCCCACGCTCCCGGCCAACCCCAAGGCAAAGCAGGCCCTGAAAGCACTGGAACCGCAGATCAAGGCAGCACGCAAGGCTTACTCAAAGGTCGCAGAAGAGGCCCGGGCAATGGGCATCGAAGTAGACCCGCTGCAAGAGCCGGGGCCTGTTGGCACTGTCAGTTGGGGTCCGAAGAAGGCACGGCAGATCGACGGGGCATGGGGCGGAACCATGAGAATCCTGTCCCGGGCAAACAGGGGCGACTTTGCTATCTCGTCTGAAAAGAGGACCCCGGAGCAAAATGCCGCAGTCGGCGGGTCTTCGATGTCGGACCACCTGACAACCAACACCAATTCCTACGCCCACGACATCCCCGCTGTGGGTGACGATCAGGGAATCCCCATTGCAGAGGCTTACCACAAGAGGCTCAAACTGAATGAGCCACTGGCCATTGGCACCTACAACAACTACACTTCGCGCAAGTACCCGGGCTACACCTTCCAAATCCTCTGGAATGTGTCTGGGCACTACGACCATGTGCATGTAGGCGCACGCTACACGGGCGAGGACCTGCCAGCAGGCACCTACAGCGGAGGCACAGTAGGCACTAGCGTAGGCGGCGGTGGAGCGCTGCCAGTCGGTGGCGGCGGTGGAGGACCTATGCCGGAACTCAAGTTTGCTGATCTTGCAAAGGGGTTTGGTGGCATCGAAAGCGGTAACCTGCCATCAGTTGCTGAAGAAGTAGCCGCAGCGTCAGGAAACACTGGGGGCGACGGTGTAAAATCCGTGGCCGAGCAACTTGCCGAACTACCCAAGACACGGAAAAAGCAAACCCTCCCCAAGTTTGACCCGACGACCCGGATATGACCGCAGCAGATGTAACCGCAATAGCAACGAAGTTGGAGGCAGTGTTGTCAAAAATTGATGACCTTCACCGTGAATTGCGAGAAGACATCAGTGAGATCAAAGAGGACCATGCCAACACCAAGAAAGAGTTGTCTGAACTGAAGTCTGACGGGGCCAAGTTGCGTGGAGCAATTGGTGTCGTAATCTTCGTTGTCCCCTTTATCGTCTTCTTCTTGGACTATATTCTGAGGACATAATGGCAAAGTTCCCGGGCAAACACGGCAAGAAGCACCCATTCCGCCATATGTGGAAGCACCCCTATGGGAGGCTGGCCCGTAGGTCGGGCAAATTCCATCGCTTCTGCTGGAAGCACGGCTATGTCTCGCCTAACTTCACCCGCGCTGAGTGGGCCAGCAAGGACGGCACCGCAGTGCCTCACTGGCTACGCAAGAACGCTCAGAAGCAGGCATTTAAGTGCGAGCAGTTGCGGCACAAACTGGGCGACAAGCCCATTGGTGCTCTGTCGTACTACCGTTCCCCGGCCCACAACGCTGCCGTAGGCGGTGCATCACAGTCTAGGCACATGCAGGCTGACGCATGTGACTGGGACATCAGCACTATCAACCGCTTTGGCCGTGACAGATTCCTTGCAGCGGTAAACAAAATTTGGGCTAACAACGGGATTGGTATTTACCCCGGCGGTAATGTGCACACTGATGCGCGTCCATACAGGGCGCGTTGGTCCTCTTGGTAGAGAAAGGTATAGATGGCGAACCATCGGAAGTTGATCGCTGCTGTGATCGGTGCGATTGTTACGATTTTGGCGACGCAGGGTGTTTCTGTGGACCCGGAGATTGTGACCGCTGTGACGACCCTGCTGACTGCGATTGCCGTGTATCTGGTGCCTAACGCGCCGAATGTCGTTTACTACGAGAACGACGCCCCGCAGGACCGCTTTACCACTTGACGGCTGTGCGATAATGACCTTGCAGGGTTGTCGCCCCCTCGGGCAGCGCATTTAACTCCTTTCGTGCGTTCGACACCCTGCAGCGGGGGCTAGGCTTGTGGTGGGCCTAGCCCCCTATTCTTCTTCTACGGCCTCAACATCAATGACGCCAAGGGCCTTCAGTTCCTCCAGAGAATCGTTTACGCTCCGGGTCTCCATGATCTGGGTCGGCTCGTTACGAAGCAGCCGGGCAGACTCAATGTTCGTGCGTTTGATTTGCGCCATGTTGAGCGCGGCCTTTGCAAGGTCCTTTGCAGGTATGTCGTGCAGGTTCGCTTGAGTGGCGGCTATCAGGGCGCTCTCTACTTCGCTGGCCTTGGCAGCAATTTCCATCGACTCGTCTGAGACCTTCTGGCCAATGGCCTGACGCATTTCGTACACAAGGTCTTCGTATTGGACCGCGTACTTCTCATTGCGCCATGACAGCAGCGTGCTTTCAGGTATCGGGCGTCCCTCTGCAATCAATGCCCGTGATGCCTTAGAGGCATTGCCCCCGTAAAGTGCGAGCACCCGCAGGCCCGTTGCGACATCCAACTCCGTCCAATCCCTAGCGCTGCGTGGCTTGCCGACTTCAGACTTGCCCATAGGGACATCCTACTTGACAGGTCCGTTAAGATGGGTCTGTCCCGGTCGGACCAAATCGAAAGGAGCAACATGAGCAATCCATTCCGTGACCAAATCCAAGAACCCCGCTGGATGACCTACGGCCCCGATGACGAGCCTGATGACGAGGGCCTGTCTGGGGAGGCAATTCGTGCGCTGGAAGAACTGGGCGACGAATGGCTTGACCCTGTGGACATCCGGGCGCTGATGGAAACTGTCAAGACGGAAGCCCCGAACGCAGTCGTAGTCGAAGAAGCCTACGAAGAGTGGCTGAAGGCCACCAAGGCGTTTCGTGACTCCGTACTTGACCTGTTGGAAGGAGAAGACCAGTGATCGAAATTGGGCTAATCATCATTATCGTCGGCTGCTTGGCCAGCATGGCTTTGATTATTGCGGGAGAGTCAAGCCGATGAGGACCCAAGGCATAAAGCCCGGAGACATCGTGCACTGTGATGTGCGTGGCCAGAAGTTTTACGCGGTCATCAAGGAAAAGACGGACGATGGCTTTGGACTGGACAAACTGACAAGCCAGTTTCTTCCGTCCTATGTCGTAAAACCACGGCAGATCGTCGGCCACTACTCCAAGCGAAAGGGGAGCGCATGAGCGACACCCGCAACATCGACCAATTGACGCCCCATGAAGTCAAGCGCTTGATTGTGCGGGTCGGTGGCTTGTGGTCGGGCTATGCCCTGCAGGAGCGCATCGACAAGAGGGCACGGTACTGGACCCGTAAGCCCGGGTTCCCAATTCCCGTGTGGCAGGTAGGCGTGGTCAAACTCTACGACGGGCGCTCTGTGCAGCGTTGGATGGCAGAAAATGGCTATGAGACGGCTGCGGAGAAGATGTCTACCTCCATTCAGGTGATGAACCGGATGGGCTTTGACTCAGAGGAATGGGCCTGATGGGGCGCAAGCGTGAAAGCAAGGCAGGCAAGGAGGCCCGTCTTCGCTTCTACGAGCAGGTATTGGGCAAGGGCGGCTGTTGGCTGAAGACGATCACACCGCATGAGTGCGACGGGCCAATAGACCCTTGCCACCTTCTGCCCAAGCAGCGGCTCAAGAACATTGCCAAACAGCGCGGCTATACCGATGATGAAACGCTGCGCCTTGTCTGGGATGAGCGTAACGGCGTGCCCGGGTGCCGGGCATTCCATCACAAACTAGACAACGGCTTCATGCGTGTCTACTGGTCACAATTACCTATGGACGCCTACGCATTTGCCCATGACTGGGACCTTGAGTGGGAAATGGAACAGATGTTTAGAAAGGAGCAGTAATGAGAGTCCTCATAACGAGCACAACGCACCCGCACTACAACAGGACGGGTGAGATCGTAAACAAGGAAGACGACGGCAGATGGCGCGTCCACATCCCCAACAAGGACGGGAGCATCGTGACTTTGGTGCGTGACAAGGACATCAAAGAGATCAAGCGTCAGGAGCAAGGCTGATGAACGACCCTTATTCAGGCAAGGCCAAGGTCTCGTTTAAGTGTTCCGACGCCCTTTACGAGATGCTTGACGCCAGTGCTAGGTTTGAGCATAGGGCCATTTCGCAGATTTGTCGGATGGCCTTGGCAGAATACTTTGCCAGCCGGGGGTACTTCGACCCCGAGAACATCAGCAAACTCGCCGCAGGGCGAAGAATAGGAGAGACAGATGAGTAACTACCAGATCACCGCAGTCAATGGGAAGCGTGAGTTTGAGTCCAAGTACGGGCCGCTCGTTTCCTACAAAATCAACATCAAGGGCGACGATGGCTACGAAGGTGAGGCAGAGATCACCCGCAAGCCCGAAAGCCCGGCCCCCTCACAGGGCGAGACCATTGAGGGCACGCTTGACCGCAGCAACCCTCGCTTCCCCCCGAAACTGAAGAAGGCTCCGGGCGGCGGCGCAGGAGCACCACGCGGTGCTAGGTCGGCCAAGGACTCTGACTCCATTGAGAGGCAGGTCGCATACAAGGGCGCGGTTGAGATGGCCGTTGCCTTTGCCAAGGACGCAGATGAGGGCAAGGCCCTGCTGCCGGACCTATTTGAGTTGTCCGTGGGGCTGATTCAGGGAAAAGCAAATGACCCGGTAGAGACCGTCAAGCAGGTCTTCCCGGGCGCTAAGGAGGAGAAGCAGCCGATAACGCGAAAGGAGGTTATAGACGCATACCACCAGTGGGTCAATGTGCAGGCAGCCACAGGCAAGAGCGATGAAGAGATCGCCAATCTGTTTGAGACCAAGAAGACTGCTCTGGGCATAGGAGACCTAGACGAAGCAAGCGAAGATCGCAAGGCTGAATTGCTGGCCTTCTTGACAGACGGCATATAATTCAGTCACCGCAACTGCAGAAAGGAGCACCATGATAGTTGACGCATTGCCAGAAATCGAACTGTCGGAATCCGGGCGAACCTATGTCCACGACGGCAAAGAGTTTGTCCGGGTAACCGATGTCATCCACAAGGTCATGCCTCCCTACCTTGCCCCTTGGGCAGAGGAAGTAGGCCACAAGGCCGCTCTGTCTATCTACGAGCGAGACGGAGGGCTACCCGGGAGCGTCGAAGAACTCAAGCAGTTGGCCCGGGAGGCCGGGCTTACCTGTGAGCAAGAAAAGCAGGAGGGCGCTAACCGTGGGTCTGCCCTGCACCTTGCCATTGAGGCCATGATTCGGACGGGCGACATCATTTCCGTCGAAGACTTCGATGACCCAGAGCATGTCAAGTACGCCCAGTCGTTTGCTGAATTCATGCTGGACTACCAGCCCGAATTCCTAGAGGCTGAGATACGGGTAGTGCACCCGACGCTTGGCTACGCGGGGACCTTTGACGCCCTTGGTCGGGTTACCGCCCGGCCCAAGGGTGCCCGTGGCCCCGACTTTACGGGCAAACTGATCGTGTTCGACTTTAAGACCAACAAGTCGAAGAGCGTCTACGAGCAGCACCTGTACCAGTTGGCAGCCTACGAGTTGGCTTGTGCGGAATGGAACATTGATGTTGATGGCTCTGCTGTCGTAGCGCTAGGGCCATCCGGTGATGTCCGGGGCAAGCCGTACACTTTCAGGCCCAACTATGTAGAGCCACAAGCCTTCCAGCAGATCATGGCTACCTACGAAACGCTGAAAGCACAGAAAGCACGCAACCCCCTAGGGAGGAAGAAGTGAACGAAGTCACCATCACAGGCAAGTTTGACCGGGACTTTGATCTGAAGACGATCACTCGGGCTAACAAGGATTTAGAACTCACCACCGGAAGCCTGAATTTCATGGTTGAGCGTGGCGACAAAGAAGTCAAGATGTGGATTGATGTCGAAGCCGTAGGCAACAAGGCCCATGATCTTGCCAGCGTTCCACTGAACATGGAAGTCACGATCACAGGACGCCTTGAGCGTGCCGCGTGGCAGGATAAGCAGACGAGTGAATGGCGCTCTAAGCACTTCATCCGGTTTGCTGACGCCCAGTATCAGGCACCAGAGGCCGTCGAACAGGACGACATTCCCTTCTAGCCATGGAAGCCGGACTCATAGCAGCAGGTATGGCTGTGGCTGGGGTGCTGGGCGCATTGGCTGGGCTGTGGGCATCAGAGCGCGAGATAGAGAAACTAGACGAGCGCATCCTTGAGATGGAACGGGCACTGCATCAGAGCCGTCTAGACGAAATCATCGACAGCATTGAGAGAGAGGGCTTCTAATGGGAACCTACAAATACGACTACCCACCTGACGATGAACTGGAAGCCCGGGCTAAAGAAGTCGGCTACTTGCAGTTGGCTGATGAACTTGGTATCCCGGGCAACACCCTTCGCAGTTACATGCGCTCGCGCAACCTGCAAACCAAGAAGAGCAGCCAGAAAGCAACCATCAAGAGCATCAAGTCTGTAGACGAAGAAGTCTCACAGGAAGAAGTACTGACTCAGCGCATCAAGGAACTTGAGTCGCAACTCCGCAAGGACCGCAAGGAACATGTCTACGACGAGCGAGTCACCAAGGCCGTCGAAGATCACCTGACCAGCACGCAGGCTAAGTACAAGCCTTCCAAACTAGGCAAGAAACGGGCCTCCAAGACCAAGCACGAATTTGTGTTGCTGCTGTCGGACCTGCACGCAGGCGAAGTGGTCTCCCGGGAAGAAACGGGCGGCATCAATGCCTACAACTGGGACATCATGCTGGCCCGGCTGGATAAGTTGCGCCGTGGGCTTGTTTCCTATCAGGAAAACCGCCCCTACCCGGTGGGGAAACTCAGAATCCTTGCCCTAGGGGACCAACTCTCGGGCAACATCCACGCCGAACTAGAGGCGACAAACAGCGTTCCTCTTGCTGAAGCGGTAGTACAACTCGGCGCTGACCTTTCCGAATGGGTCGATTCGATGACCGAAATTTTCCCCGAAGTGACTTTTGATGGCGTGGTGGGTAATCACCCCCGTGCCCATAAGAAGCCATGGGCCAAGCAGGGATACGACAACGCCGATTGGACGGTCTACAAGATCGTTGAGACCGCGCTGCGCCATCGGAGCAACATCCATTTCGATATTCCCAAGTCGTCTCAGCACAGGGTAGTCATAGCAGAAAACTGGCCGTGCCTGATTTTTCATGGGGACGGCATACGCAGTACCATGCCCGGCGTCCCTTGGTCCGGCGTTTCTAGGCGAGTCAATACGCTGGCAGCCCAGTACCAAGCCGCTAACAAGCCAGTCAGGGCATACTTCTTAGGTCACTTTCATGTGCCCAACTGGGTGCAGACCAACGCCGGATGGATTGGCATGAACGGCAGCGTCAAGGGGCCAGATGAGTACAGCATGAAACAGTTTGGCGGCGGCGCACAGGCGGCGCAGAGCCTTGTCACTTTTCACCCAGAGCATGGTCCTACGGACTACTCGGTAATTGACCTAGCCGATAATGAAGGGGTGTAATTGCAATGTCCCCAGACCGGGAACGCCAACAGAAAACCGCCCACACCAAGACACCGTTTGTCGGGTATGTGGCAAATGGATTAGCCCGGGTGTGGTCTCCTCTGATAAGAATTTCCAAGGCTTTTTCTCATGGCTTCTGGAACTTCCGGGCATAGATCAAAACTTCGTTCCCTACTGCCGTGAGAGAGAAAAGCAGGGCCGCGAGCAATACGGGCTTGCTTACCTTGCTAAAGACGGCCCTAGGGAAGCCATGGAAGAGGCAGCCGACCTTGCTATCTACTGCTACCTCCACCTACTCAAGGCCAAGCGTGACGGCACGCCACAAGAGACAGAAAAGGCGCTCCAAGCGGCGACTCACGCCGCCAAGGCATGGTCAGTCCTGAAGGGGATGGTGTGAGACTTTTGTGGCCATCAATTGTGAGATGATGAATAGGTATGGCTCGTCCTAGGGAACCCCTCAACAAGATCAGCAAGTGGGCCAAGTGGAAGCGTTGGCAGCGCGAAGGCAAGGCCGCTTCCCGTTGTGCCCGATGTGGTAAACGGGTCTCCGGGCGCAACGCCCACCGGGACCACAAGGACGGCAACCAAAACAACATGGGGGCGTCCAACCGCCAGACACTTTGTGCTTCTTGCCACATGGCCAAGGGCCGGGCCAGTGGCGAGATTGCCTAAAAATTGCCACTTCATTCTTCTAGGTGACGGGGCGAGGATGGACAAACCATGGCACGCCGCAAGCACACCGTAAGAAGGGCCGAACTCTTTGACCTGTTGACGGAGGATGGGCCGCTCTGCCTCACGGCGATCACCCGGCTGTCGTGGCATGAGACCGTCAGGACGGTTGACCGAATCCTGTTTCACTTGGCCGATGGCCGGGACCCTGAAGAGACCTGTCAGGTCTTTGAGATCGACCGGGACTACCTTGTAGAGATCGTCAGGAGAAGCGAAGAGGACGAACTTGCTGGCCTCCTTTGAGATACCGCTGCTCCCGGTCGCCGCTGTCCGTCCCAAGGTCACCCGGTGGAACACCTACTACCCGGGCGCGTACGGGGAATATCTGCCGGAGGCTCGGGCATGGGTCGAAGGCCACTGGCAGGACGACGCCCTAAGCGGTCCTCTGGCCGTCCGGCTGGTCTTCGTGATGCCCCGGCCCAAGTCGCATTTCCGGGCTGGCAGGAACGCCCATATCGTCAAGGACGGTGCCCCCCAGCACCCGCATCAAGACATCGACAACCTTGCCAAGGGTGCCCTTGATGTGATGACCGGGCGCGTCTACGAGGACGACAGGCAGGTCATCGACCTGTCGGCATCCAAGACTTACGGAGACCCGGGCCGTACGGTCGTGCAAGTGAAGAGGGCCGACCCGAAGGCCGACCCTCTCACCGCCTAGCGCATCGCTATGTATGCCCACAACAGGTTGGCCAGAAGCCAAGGAACGATGGCCACGCTGCCTGTCAGGAGGAAATCAATCACCGATTGCCCTCCATGTACTGCAGCCGTTCCTCAATCGACAGGAGGACCGGCTTGATGTGTTCCTCCATGCCCGGGACTAACGCCCTGCGTACTGCCCGGACATCGGCACGGATGGCTGCTAGGTCCTGCGTCAGCCTGATGCATCCGTAGCACCGACCGCCTTGGAACTCGCCCGGTGCCCCGCACCGGTCGCACCTAGGTTCGGTCTTGTCGATGATGCCGAAGGCAATATCCATGGCCTCCGCTACTCGCTCTGGTTCGCTCTTCATGCTGCGCTCCTTTCAGGGACTGCTTGCATTAGGTAGACCCAACAATCACGCTCGGCCTCTTCCCGGGCATGCTCCACGATCTCCCGGGTACTACGGTCAAGACGCTTGCGCCGCATCTCAGCAGACTCGCGCACAATGATCTTGATGGTGTCGTTGTCGTCCATGGGCACCTTCACAGGTTGGCCTCCTCCCCGTTAGGGGCGAAGGTCACCTGTATCACCCGCCCGTCGTACCGCTTGACTGCTGGGCCATTGTGCTCTTCCACAAGGTCAAGCACAAGCCTGATGTCCGTATCAGGCAGGGTCGTGTGCATCTGTAGGTGCTTGGTCGCATCATCGCGTGACGCAAAGGCACCGTCTGCTTTGATCTGCTCGTCAAGATAAGTCACCTTGACCTCGTACAGTGGTGTGCTCATTTCTCCTGCCCCCCATTCAGCGGGTACAGGCCAGTGTAAATAATCAACTGGCCGTCGTTGTCAGTTTCGACAGACATGCTGTTTCTGTCTTCCAGATTGGCAATGAATTCGGACAGCCGTACCCAAACGCGAACTTCGCCGCTTGAGATAAGAATATCCGTATCGTCGTATTGTGGTGTGGCCATGCTGCTCCTTTCGTTGGTGTGTGTGCAGGATACCGACCCATGCCGGTCCTGTCAAATCATTCCTCGTCGTAGCCGTCGAACCAGACGCCTTCCTCCCGGGTGTCCTCCCGGCGGCAGTGCTCCTGCGCCTCTTCCAGCGTCAGGCCCGTTTCGATCACCTTCAGGTGGTCCGGGTGCTCGTCGTCTCGGTACATGCGGATGATCTTGTAGGTCGTCATACGCTCGTCTCCTTTCGTGCATTTTCCAGCACAGTGAGAAATTCCTCCCACTGGTCTTCTCCGTACACTTCCGGCGGATACCACTCACCGATGGGTGCGTCCACTTCCGCCCACTCGCCCAGACCCAGCACTCGCAGGCGACCTTTGATGCTTTCCAGCCGCTGCCGTTCCTCCTGTTCACGCTCGGCCTCTTCACGCCGCTGGGTCGAACGGTGCTCCGCCTGCTTCATGTAGCCGTCTAGGTCCCACTGAATGGCCCGGCCAGAGATCACAACAATGTTGCCCTCCTTGACCTGTACGCGGTCAGCCATGCCCGGCAGCCTGACCTTCACGATCTCGCCGTCGCTCCACAGCGTCTGAAGAATCTCAACCTTGAGACCCTTGGCGGTGCCATTCGACTTGCTCCAGTAATCCGTCCGGGCAGCCGCCTTGTTGTAGGTGCCTTCCAATGCGAGCGCCTTGACCGGGAAGATGGTCGCGTATCTAGGTGCCCATGTGTCGTACCGCTTGAGCGGGTAGTCGCACACCCCGTAGGTGTGCCCGGGTTTCGTGTGTCGGATGTTCATGCGTTGCTCCTTTCGTCCTGCATTTTGCGGCAGTACTCTTCACTGCCCTTGGTCCCGGGCTGCACTTCGTGCTTGCTAGGAACATAGTTGCCCCAGTAATCACGATGGCCCTCTTCGCCCAGCGTGCACAGGCCCTGTTCGATCAGGTCCATGGCCGTGCGGCCTACGGACCCCTCCAACTTCCAAGCCATGCCTGAATCAATCAGCCCTTGGTAGTTGTCGATGAACTCCTGCTCGGTCTGGTCCTCGTCGTAGAACTCGGGCATGTGTCAGCCCTCCTTCGTGAACCTGAAGACGACCGCGAATGGCTCGCCCGTCTGGTCCCGTTCGATCTCGGACTGCACGGTCAGGTCACGCACCTTGGCGACCCTGTACAGGTTGGCCCGGAACGAAACCGCCTTGCCCCGGTAGTCGTGACCAGCGAGTGCCCTCCATGAACTGCCGTCCGTCCACTCGTCCCATGGGTAGGTGTACCCTCTCCCGGGACCCGTGAACTCGTATGTCTCTAGCCTGTCGGCCATGTGTCTTCCTTTCGTTAGAGGCCCGGGCCTACCCCGGACCATTGTTCCCAGCCGTCTCCGGCCAAGTCTTCGCGTGGTGCGCCCTTTCGTGGGTGCTCTACCTACGATAGCAGCCCGTCGATCAGGGTGACAATTGTGCCGCTGCCAAAAAGTAGCACCAGCACCAGCGCTGCCTCCACTCGCTCGCCTCTACGGGTGAGACGAATACGAGGCTGGACATTCCGATTCATGCGTCCTCCTTCCTCTGAATCTGCACTTCATCGCCAACATGCCATGTGATCGTGGGCAGACCTGTGCCATCGTAGTCTGCACCTTTCACCCATGCAGCCACCATCCAATCCGGGCCTACCCGGATGTGCTGCACTTCTTCGATCAACTCGCCGGTCTCAAGCCGGTCGCCGGGCACTATGTCCTCAGCCCATACCGCCGTCAGGTATCTGAGCGTGCCCCTCATGCGAACCCTCCGGCAGGGTCGTACTCGTCACCTACGGTCGGGCCTCCGGCTGCACCCGGTATCAGCCTCCGCTGCAGGTATGCCCGGAGGGACCGACGGATGGGTGCCCGGTCGTGCTTGCGTACCGTCATGGTCTCGCCATCGTGCTCAACAAAGACGCCGGGGTGAGGGTATCCGGCCTCTTCCAAAGCCAGAAACATGAGGGTCGGCACAAAGTAGCGTTCCTCTAGGTGCTCCCGCAAATGCAAGTGATCGCCTGTCTGATCGCCAAGGGTACGGCCCTCTTCGGTCCTCATGCAGCAATACCAGCAATCGCCACCGCTAGGTACTGGCATGCCCTTTTCCAGTGCCCGAATGTAGCCGTCAATGTAGTTGTTGATGAGTTTCTTCGTCTGCCTGACCTCACGGACATACGCCTCAGCACGGGCCGCGTCGTGTTCATAGACCTGCCCTTCCTCACCGATAATCATGCCCTCTTCGACCACGATCTTCTCGCCCGGGATACCTGCCGCCCATCCGGGCACCCAGTACAGGATGCCCTGCTCCGTGAAGAACCGGCCCGGTGCGTACCGGTTGAGCCGGTCGCGGGTCGTCAGCGTGTTCCATCCGCCAGTGCGGATGATGTACTTGCCTTCGGGCAGGATAGATACCACTGCCGTCTGGTGCAGCACGATCTCAAACTCATCGCCCCGCTTGTACAAGCGTGTGTTGTTCGCAAGCGGCTTACCCTTTTCGGGTGACCGGGCGGTATCAAACAATCTGCTTGCCTCTTCGTAGGTCAACATGGTGTGGCTCCTTTCGTGTGTGTATGTACACCCATTATAGCGGTTGGCACCCCGGGGCCGAAACCCCGGGGCACCCTCCACTCACAGGCCCAGACGCTCCCGGGCCTCACCCACCTTCGCGGTCGCCTCTTCCAGTGCGCTTTCCGCGTCACTCAGGCCCCACGAATCAATGGCGTCATTCAGGTTGCTGGCTTGGTATTCCCAATCCTCAACCCTAGACTTGATCTCAGCCAACTCGCCTTCAGCGTTCTCCACTGCAGACGCTGCCGCTTCGATGGCGTCAATCGCCTCCTGCGGCACGCTCCCGTCACCGGCCTGTGCCTTCGCCTCACGAACCGCTGCGTTCGCTGCCTCTTCGGCAATGGCTTGCACGATGGGCGCCGCCGCCTTGATGAGCGCATCTGTCGCTGCGGCACTCGCCGCAATGGTTACCTTGTTGTCCGTCATGGTGCTGCTCCTTTCGTGTGTGGGCACTACACCCACATTTTATCAGCCGACTTGGCCGACCCACTTTCCATCGCTGCTTGGCCACTGCACTTCGTACTCAGTGCTTGCAACGATCTCACCCGGCTGCTTGGGTAGCCGCTCGTACTCAATCGTGATGCCGTACTCATGAGCGTATTCCACGACCTCATCTGCGTTCAGGCTCGTAAAACCCATCTCACCGATGATCGGCAGGTGCAGAATGAGTACATAATCCTGTGCTTCTTCCCATCCCATGGTGTCGTCCTTTCGTGTGGGTGTATGTACACCTAGTTTAGCAGCCGGTCAGAACCACTCGCCATTCATGTACTGATCGGCCCGGGCAAATTGGTTGACTTCTTCTTCCGCCTCCTGCACGGTCTCGCATTCGACCGCAACCGTGAAGCCCTGCGAGTCCGTAAGCAGCAGCCAATTGGCCACTCGCACGATACTGGCAGGGTCGCTGCCTTCCAGACTCACGAACTCGTCATGTGCACCGTGCCCGTACATGGCTTCGATGGCTTCCGTCGGCTCATCAATGTCTGCAAGCCCACTGACTCGCCGGGCATCTTCGATGAGTTGCTTTTCCGTCATGGTGCTCCCTCCTATGTGTGTATGTACACCCATTTTATCAGCCGTAAATCAGGTTCCCGAAGAGGCCGACCTGAACGATGCAATCAGCCACCTCTGCGTCTGCATTCAGGGCCAAACGCTCAGGCTCACGCATCCGGCAGGTATCAGTGATCGCACTGTTTACAATGCCGCCTTCGGCAATCTCTTCGATGCCACGCTTGATGACTTCGGCATTCACTGTGTGAATGTCGCCGCCTTCGATCTCATGCAGCGTCGCCCGGCACTCGTCAGGCTTGTACCCGGACACCTGTGCCCAGTAGCCTGTGCCTCCCTCCACTGCCGTGATGAGAATGGCTTTGTACAGGTCTTCAGTGGTGTAGGTCATCTCGTCTCCTTCGTGTGTGGGTGTATTTACTTGTCCTGCTGTGAATCTGGCTCGTCAAATACATGACCGGGGTTTTGGTGTCCGGGGTCGAATCCTTCGTCAAGTAGACGCCGCTCGATCTCGTCATGCTCCCGCATGATTTCACACCACTCTTCTTCGGTCCCAAATTGATGTCGTTTTATTCCGCTCATTGATTCATCCTTTCATGCGTGGGTATGTACCCACATTTTATCGGATGGTCAGCCCGGGCCGAAGCCCGGGCCTTCCCTTTCTAGTTGATCTCCTTGTGGCAGGACCCGCATTCGACCACGGCGAAGCCGTCAACATCTTCCTCAAATGCGTCTGTGCCTTCCTCATGCTCGCTTTCCTGCAGTGCGTACTCGTACGCCGAAGAGTACTTGTACTCTTCCAACTCGTACCGGGAGATCGGTGACAGGCCGGTCCCAT
>Ga0208644_1000188_pt1 | contig 43773 bp, 27 predicted proteins | sample VirMetDEL_Nov_18_FD_184517 | JGI IMG/M metagenome (GOLD analysis project Ga0208644, IMG submission 184517) | Aqueous microbial communities from the Delaware River and Bay under freshwater to marine salinity gradient to study organic matter... | ecosystem: Environmental > Aquatic > Marine >...
GTATAAGGAGGATATCCTTCAGTAAAATATCCACCCAAACTATTACCAGTTGCTGCATATTTTTGTGTTCCCCCATAAAGAACTGGTCCTTTAGGTGATGCTGTTGCAGTATCATTAGAGTAATCTATACGGTCTACTGTTGTTTGACTAGTATCACCACCACCAAAGTAACCAAATGAACTGTTACCTGTTGCTGCTAATCCAGCTCTAGCAACACTTAATGGTCCTTTTGGTGATGCTGTTGCGGTGTCATTGGAGTAATCTATACGATCTACTGTTGATAATGTAGGATAACCACCACCAAAGTAACCAAATGAAGAGTTTCCTGTTGCTGCAAAAGCATGTCTAGCAAGACTCAGTGGTCCCTTAGGTGATGCTGTTGCTGTGTCATTTGAGTAATCAATACGGTCTACTGTTGATGTAAGAACTGCTGGGGGAGCAGGATATCCTCCATTTACAGTATTGCCACCACCAAAGTAACCATAAGAATTATTGCCGGTTGCTGCTGGAATATATTTAGCAAGACTTAATGGTCCTTTGGGTGATGCTGTTGTTGTGTCGTTAGAGTAATCTATACGGTCTACTGATGATATTGGTTTGAATACAAATCCACTTAATGGAACACCACCACCACCAAAGTAACCATAAGAACTATTACCTGTTGCTGCTGAATATGACTTAGCAAGACTCAATGGTCCTTTGGGTGATGCTGTTGCCGTATCATTGGAATAATCTATACGGTCTACTGTTGATTGATTTGCCATTGCAGCAGTTCTTCCACCACCAAAATAACCAGTTTCGGGGGCAGGAACATAATAAGGACTTGGACTTAACCAAACATCACTCTTCACAGGCCAGTTGCCACTCAACTGCTCCTCATAAACTTGCTTTAGACGAAATATCCCTCTTACATCAGACATTTTTTATCAGCAACTTCTGGTATAGCATTGAGTTATTTATTTCATTCCCAAAACCATTACCATAAGAATGCCAATAATCTGCCTTGAATATGACACAACGATTATATTTCACAAACACATTTGCATATTCTTCCCATTCATTCTCATCACTTACATCAAAAGACTTGACAATATCATCCATATTCTGCCAACCATTGATTTGACAGGCATATTCATTTGGAAAACTATCAAGTCCTGTTTTCTTATGACTATAAAAACTCAGTCCTTTCTTCATCACACAATCAGGTGGCATCGTTAGATAAATCACTGCAATCCAATCACAAGCAGTATTGGCAGTAATTGGATTTGCAGTATTCTCAAATGTAACTTCATTGAATGCTTCTACAACTTCCACAGGACGACTCAAAATATAAGAAAGTTTTTGAGTCGTCTCTTCGGTTATCATACACTGTTTACTAAAGAAACTTTGATGATACTGATGTGCGATATCATAGAAGTCATCAACAATCATAAACTTTTGATTCATCAGTTACCTTCCAGTTTCTTCTGCTCCTCAGTGCTTCCAGTAATCATACCCAGATTTTCACCAGTGACTTCTTGAATACCAGTGAGAACTTTTCTTTGTAGGTCATTCAGGAACTCCATCTTACCTTGAGGACTTTCAAGCATCTTATTCAGTGGCAGATATCCTTCTGGTAAATCATTTCTCTTATCAACAATTGAAGGTGCAGAAGCACGACGCATACTGTGAAGATTGCCAATGGAAATACCAGTCTGTGCCGCAACCATTTCATCCATTGCCTGATCCGCAAATCTCCTTTCCCAATACAGAGCATCACCTTCCAGGAATTGTTGACGGGTGACTGGTTTACCACCATTCTGCTCCATCAGTTTATCCAGAATCTTATCCAGATGCTCCATTTGATGAAGACGGTCACGGATTTCTAATTCACAAGACTTTAGGTAATGAGTCAGTGAAAGTTCATCCAGGTCAAACCAACACAATTTCTTTGACCCACCACCAGGACCAGACTCTTCCCAAAAGATTGGTTGACTTCTATCTTGATCTTTCCACTTATATTCAAACTCACGGACTTTTTCTTTCATCTCAATAAGTTTATACATATAACCTTCTGCCATCTGCCTTCGTGCTTTTAGAGTATTCTCAAAGGCAACAGGAAGTGTATGTGTCTCAAGCAGAGCAAACTTCTCCAACTGGAAATTAGTTCTGCCCTGTGCGAGTTCTTTATCACTCTCTTCCCACTTCATTACATTATCAAATGCCTTACGAAGATAATCATCATCCATTACTGCTTGTTCTGCCGAAACTGGTTGATAAGTCAGTGCAGTATTTTCAGTAGTCATAGTTTCTCCATTCATTTTAGACTTGTGTTTTGCAAAAAATAAACCACTTGTTTCATTATATTTAACTTTTTTATATATGACAAAGTTTTGAGTTGTCAAATATTTTTCTAAATCATTTAATGTTTTGTCAGTCATATCGTTATGATACTCACCAACAATACTTTCAATTTTTTCAATTGATTTTGAATTCATTAAAATATCATATTCACTTCCTTCAGCATCAATTTTTAAGATTTTAATTTTATCATATGAAGATAAAATATCATCTAGAGAAATTGTTTTAACCTTTCTTTCCTCATATGAATTCATATAAGGATTTTTATAGAAAGAATTAAGTCCTGTATTTTCACTGTGTGGATAAGTATAAAAAGAAACTTCATCACAAGTCTCTTTCCAAACTGCAACATTATCACATTTCCATCCTTTATATTTGGATAGATTTTTCAAATAACATTGATAGTTACTTTCATCTGCTTCAAAAGCAATTACATTTTGACTTCCCTTATCCAAACATAATTTAGAAAAATATCCACAATGAGAACCAATGTCTATAATTACATCATCCCCATTTAAATCTTCAATCTCATAAACATTTTGAATATAAACTTCATCATAAATTGACTTATCAACACTATTGTCCCTAAAAAATACATTAGGATTGCAAACAGTATTAATGAGTTTTTCCCACTGTTTTGCGACCTTTTTCCAATCACACTTTTGTGAAATATGATTGGAAAGTGATTTTGAGATTTGATTATAATAAGATCTGTCTCCTTCAAAATAATCTAGAGCAGTACAACAAACCTCTGCAAAGGTATTTAGGAAGTTCTCCGTAACCTCATATCCTTTTGGTGTGCGGTTACCTTCAATCGGCACAACAGATGCAAAGTTTTCTCCTGCAACTTCTTGTAGTGCTCCAATGTTTGTAATGATTGGATAGCAACCAGACTTCATTGCTTCTGCCATTGAAACACAGAAGGTTTCTTCCCAGATATTAGGATGAATAAAGAATGCAGCATCTTGATAGTGCTTTACCAATTCTTCTTGATTTACTGCTGCAGAATACTCAACATTTGGAATTGTCTTTAGGTCCTCATACAATTCAATATAAGGGTCATTGGATGGACCATAAAGAGACATTGATGAAAAGATTTTGAACTTTGCATCAGGATGTCGTGTATGAATACGACGAATAATTGCAGGAAGAAGTTCTAGACCTTTATAAGGAATAGAAGTGTGAATAAAAGTCTTTGTTTTATTTTCACCAAAGGTAAATGCATCACTCACTCCAGTTGGAATCACTGTGATTTTATTCTTTGGCACATTGAGAAACTTTATCAGTTGCTCTTTTGCCCAATGAGATGGTGAAACAATATGAGTGACTTCTTCGTGATGAAAGTTTGCAAAGACTGGTTGGTCGTATGCGTGTTGGCCCCATAAAATCTTATAAGGTTTATTTGATTTTCTTAAAACTTCTGGAAGATGTGAGACTTCTACATCTTCTGGAATTATATAGTGTTGTGAAAGGTAATGATAAGAACTTTCAGATGCTCCAGATTTCATAATTACTCAGCAAAAATATGTGAACCAATGTGTTGTAATTTGATTGATGTATCTAACCAGACATCATATCCTAACATTCTAGCACGATGAAAGAAACTTTTGTCCTCACTCATAAAAGAGTTATTTTCTTTGTGCTCCATAAAGTAATGATATGAATGATTCATCTCTGCCTGTGTAGGAGGATGATTACTATCATTTGTTGGTGGAATGTATTTGAGGTCTGGAAAGTTTTGTGCCATATTCAAGAATACATTGCGATGAATGAGAACAAAACCCATTCCATTTCCTTCAATTTTGACTAAATCTCCTCTGCGTTGCTCTGGTTGAATTGTATTGTAACAATAACGAATTGGTATTGTTTTCATTGGATATGCACCAGAAACAATATCAACCTGATGAGATAATAGTTTCAACACATCTTCTGGATTAAAACCAATATCACTGTCTAGAAAGAAAAGATATTCGTGCTCTGTGTTGTTGAGAAAGAAGTTAGCACATTTGGATCTTCCTATGGTAATTAGAGAAGAGTTTGCCTGTGTAAGAAGACCGTGAGGAATATTATTTCTGACTAAGAGTTTACCCAGATTGAATAAACTCATTGTTGTTTTTTCACTCACAATTCCCCCGTGACAAGGGAGAGCAATCATTAGACTCATAATGTTTTATGTGTGTTTGTAGTATTTATTGTGGTAATCCGTTTGCTGCTGCTGAGGTTGCTCCAAGAGAACCTCTAGCAAGACTCAAAGGACCTTTAGGTGATGCTGTTGCTGTGTCGTTGGAGTAATCTATACGGTCTACTGTTGATCTTGGACCAGGAAGACCACCACCAAAGTAACCATAAGAACTATTACCTGTTGCTGCTAAAAGATATCTAGCAACACTTAATGGACCCTTTGGTGATGCTGTTGCTGTATCATTAGAGTAATCTATACGGTCTACTGTTGTTCTATATGTGGGATATCCTCCACCACCAAAATAACCATAGGAACTGTTACCTGTTGCTGCGCCCCCAGCACTATTTGCAGAACTTAATGGTCCTTTAGGTGATGCTGTTGCTGTGTCATTAGAGTAATCTATACGGTCTACTACTGATGTTTGAGCAGGGAAAGGTATCCAACCACCACCAAAGTAACCATAAGAACCATTACCTGTTGCAAATGTTCCTACCTTAGAAACACTCAATGGACCTTTTGGTGATGCTGTTGCTGTGTCATTAGTATAATCAATGCGGTCTACAGAAGCACTAGAACCTGTTACTGTGCTGGCATTTCCTCCACCACCAAAGTAACCATAAGAACTATTGCCCGTAGCACCAGGAAAATATCTATTAACACTTAATGGTCCTTTAGGTGATGCCGTTGCTGTGTCGTTGGAGTAATCTATACGGTCTACTACTGACATTGTAGGACCACCACCAAAGTAACCATAAGAACTATTACCTGTTGCTGCTGCGGCAGATCTAGCAACACTTAATGGTCCTTTTGGTGATGCTGTTGCTGTGTCATTAGAGTAATCTATACGGTCCACTGTTGATACTGCACCAGGAAGACTACCACCGCCAAAGTAACCAAAGTTTGTTACTGATGGTGGGGGTAATACTTGAGTTGGTGAGTTTGCTGGTGGTAGTGTGGAATCAACTCCTGGAAGCGCATTTGCTCTTGCTGAGGATGCTGCCAATGCTCCTCTTGCAAGACTCAATGGTCCTTTTGGAGATGCTGTTGCGGTGTCATTAGAGTAATCTATGCGGTCTACTGTTGATACTGAACTAGGAGTAGAACCCCCACCAAAGTAACCAAAGGAAGCATTACCTGTTGCTGCTAAACCGTATCTAGAAGCACTTAACGGTCCTTTCGGTGATGCTGTTGCAGTATCATTGGAGTAGTCTATGCGGTCTACTGTTGATCTTGAACCAGGTTGACCCCCACCAAAGTAACCGAAAGAAGCATTACCTGTTGCTGCCAAATTATATCTAGCAGCACTCAATGGTCCTTTTGGTGATGCTGTTGCGGTGTCATTAGAGTAATCTATACGAGATACTATAGATTTAGATGGGTAATCTCCACCAAAGTAACCGAAAGAAGCATTACCTGTTGCTGCTAAATTTCTTCTTGTGGTATCAAGAGATCCTTTAGGTGATGCTGTTGCAGTGTCATTGGAGTAGTCTATACGGTCTACTGTTGATACTGGACCAGGATTACCACCACCAAAGTAACCAAAAGAACTATTACCTGTTGCCGCCAAACGAGTTCTAGCAAGACTTAATGGTCCTTTAGGTGATGCTGTTGCTGTATCATTAGAGTAATCTATACGGTCTACTCTTGATGTTGAAGGTTGACCACCACCAAAGTAACCAAAAGAACTATTACCAGTTGCTGCTAAGTATGCTCTAGCAACACTCAATAATCCTTTTGGTGATGCTGTTGCGGTGTCATTGGAGTAATCTATGCGGTCTACTGTTGATCTTGGACCAGGATTACCACCACCAAAATACCCAGTTTGTGGAGTTACTGTAGCACCAGTTCCAAAGTTTGTGAGTCCTTGTGGTAGTTGTAACCACACATCACTCTTTGCACTCCATAATCCTTCTACCTGAAGTCGGTAAACTTGCTCTAATCCAAAGACATCCTGACGAATACTCATTTTATATTACCCCTACGAAGTGATTTGTTTACCGGCAATAATGACATCAATCGTTGATGTTTGACCGACTTCTACTTTAATCACTCCATTTGTCTCAACTCTCTTTGGTCTATCTAGTATATCAACCGTAGAATATCTTGGAATAATTAAGTTCTTCGCAAGATAAGTCGTTGTAACTCCATTTGTGATGCTGACAGAAACTGGATAATCACCAATATCAGTGCGATTCGCAAAGTGAATTGCTTCAATCGTTGATGGATAAGTGCTTGAAGTATAAACTGCAGTTGGATCTGTGGTTGCAATGGAAACCGTAGATGCATACCCACTGATGTATTCAGTACTATCAAACTCTGCATAATTCATATAAACTTCAGTAGCATTATTGACACCAGTATAATTACCATCAGTCACCCACATCTTCATTACATCACTTGGTCCTGTAACAATTGGGTTTTTTAGTAACTCAATCAAACCACCATTAGTGATTGGAACATTATAAGCAATATAAGTTTGCTCTCCACTTGAATCTTCAATTGATGCGATAATATTGACTGTTGTGCCTACACCAACTGATGTATCAACATTCGCAACATTAATACTTTCAATTACATATTGCTTTCCTGCCGTTGATGGGAAAGTATAAATTGAGGTCTCATAAGATAGTGGTGTAAGTTGTACTGAACTTGAGATTCCAGTGTTGAATTCACCAGAACCACCGCCACCACCTGCAGCAATTCCTGTAAGTTGAGAACCATCACCATAATAAGTGACTATACCAGAAGTGGCAGTTACAATACCTGATGAGATTTGTACGGATCCCAGTGTACTGATACCTGAGATTGAAAGTGCAGTTCCTACAATTGAATCACCAGTAATTCCACCACCAGTGAATTCACCATAAACATTACTGTAAAGTTTTTCTGCAGTTAGAACTCCAACAATATTAACATCACCACCAACATAAAGATCACTTACAAAAGTTCCAATTCCAGTGAATGTGGAGAATCCAGAGACTGATAGTTGAGTAACAGAAGCAATTCCACCAATTACATTTGTGGATACTCCAGCAATATTTGCATAAGTTGCACTAGTAGAATTACCACTTAAATTCCCACTAAAAGTTCCTGCAGTTAATATATTAGTTGAAGGATTATAACTTAATGAAGTATCAGTTTCTGCTCCTTGAGTTCCTGTAGCACCATCAACAAATATAGGATATACAGTTTCATTTGTAGAATTATTTGCAGTAACAGTGAAATTAGTTGCCTCAGTTGCTGTTGCTGCATTGCCAGTTATATCACTGGAAATCGTTGCTGGTAAATAAGTATCACTAATAGTTCCAGAAGAAATATTAGAGGCATTTAAGGCACTTAAATTAGAACCATCACCATAGAATGATGTGGCAGATACTATTCCGACAACATTTAATTTAGTAGAAGGAGATGTTGTTCCAATACCAATATTTCCATCAGAGGAACTTAATCCGTTATCAGAAACAAGATTTGCTGTTTGTCTGACTAAACTCACATCTATATTCCTATGTTGTTTATGGTATTATTTATAAAGATGATCCAGGAGGAACTGGATATGAAATATTAAAAGGATTCGACTGAGCAACTGGCAAATCTCTAAGTTCCTGACGATATGATGCCCATTGTTCTTTATTTTCAAGACCTAAATCATAATCACTGATTTGAGTCCAATCACTGTCTTTAAGTAACTGATTTCTTTGTTCCCTTACTTTGCTCCACTGATATTCAAGTTCTTGTGTATTATAAGGTCTTATAATAAATTCTGTTCCAGTCCATTCAATCGTTTCTGTTTTTGAGTCATATGTTGGATATTCATAAGGACCAGTATATCCAGCAACAGAAATTTCATCAGCAGTAAATGTTGATGGATCAGTTCTTGTGAATCCATCTGGGAATTTGAGTCTAAATGGAATTGGTTCTGGTTTTGAACCTTTAAGTGAATAAAGAGTCATTTGAGTATTATTATTTTGTTACTATTTACTATATGGGGCTCAGGGCGAGGGCCGTGGAGGGAGTAGAGGGTCATAACGCACCAGGCGGGGTGAAGTTAGATGTGTAGCGGGCGACGCCTTTGGTGATGCGAAAATCATCAATATAGCCATTAAGATTGCCATAGACTGAAGAGTCAGTGTAACGTCTACCAAAAAATAGAGTTTTATTTGCAGAAAAGTTTGTGGTGTTGGTTGCGGAAGCCTGTTGTACTCCATTAAAAAACAGGCGCAATGTGGAACTGGATCGACATGCCGCGATATGTGTCCAAATGTTGTTATATGACGAATAATTAGCGCCAACGATTGCCTGTCCAGAGCTGTTAATTCCAAAACTCATTTGATTAGCCGTATTGCTAAACCCAAGCAGCCATTCATCTGTCGTAATGCCAACGTCGGTCATTGTAACAATTGTTCCATACTGCGTATAGGAAATGCGTGCCCAACACTCAACCGTGAAATCGGCAGTTCCAAGTACAAAATCAGAGCTTGTTCCAGCACTTAAGTAGTCCCCGGCGCCATCAAAATAAATACTACTTCCTCCATATTGGCTTTGCGCCGTACTTATCTGTGTATTACCGTAAGTGGTTATTGTTTTTGGCGACGAGCTACCATCAACAATCGCCGTACTTCCATTCGTGCCATCGCCGCGTAAAAGCAGTGAAACATTGGCGAAATACGGGTCGTTAATAATGACCGGCCAAGTACCCGCACGCTTTGCCTTCAACTGCTCTCGTGGTGTCCATACACCAGGCACAGACTGGTTGACGCTTGTCTCACGCGCAGCGCCGATCAATCCCCCGTTGAATCCAATCATTACGCAATCTCCTCGTATCCGATGATCAGATCTAGGTCGCTGGCTGCACTTGCAAGGGCACGAAGAGAGTCGCCTTCCTCCAAGTAGAAATATGTCTCTTTGGTGCTGAGTATCTGCGTAGCGTCAGCAGGCACGGCGATAGTCTTAGCGAGGTAACGATCTGTCGTGCCGTCGTAGATACTCACGCTGATGTCTGCAGCGTTGGTGCCATCCACGTTGGCGCAGAAGATGCTGTTGATCTTTAGTACAGTATTACTAGCAGGAGAGTTTGTTAAAATACCAACAATAGAAGTTGTGACACCAACTCTTGCAGTTTTTCCTGTAATCGTTGTTGGATTCTTAAGATTCGGTGCTGCCATTTTAGAATATCATTCCCATCATTACTGGACTTATATCTGGTGTGGAACTTCCACCGCCACCTTCTATATTTATAGTAGCAACACCAGAAGAAACTGTAACCGTAGAAATTCCTGGTCCGTTAAAGTTGATAGTTGCTGCACTACCAACTAAAACACCACCAGATTGAATACCAACATTAAAATTATGAAATGTAAAAGCAATAATTTCTACAATATCACCAGCAGCTGCTCCATCATTTAGAATAACTGCGGATCCAGAAGTAGCATCATACAAATCATCAGTAAGTTTTACACCGTTCAAATAAACATCAACATAACCAATCTCATAAGTTGCTGCGAAGGATGTTTGTCCATCAGTTGCAGTATATTTTGATGATGCTTTATTTGCAATATTATTTGCCGAAGCTGCTTCTGATGGTTCAATAAATGTAAATGAAACAATCTCTATAACATCATTAGCAGCTGCTCCATCATTTAAAACAATAGAAGTTCCCGATGTAGCAGTGTATAAATCTGCAGTAAGTTTTACACCGTTCAAATAAACATCAACATAACCAAGTTCATAAGCTGCTACAAAGGTTGTTTGGTCAGTAGCTGCAATATATTTTACTACAGACTTTGATGCTCCATTGAAATTATTAGTAACAATATTAGTTAGTCCAGATCCATCTCCATAATAAGTAACTGCAGCACCTGCTATTGCAGTAACAATACCAGAAATATTAATATTTCCAGTTACAGTTAATACATCACTTCCTTCGGTATAATTGTTTATACCTAGATCCAATGATCTTTGACGATTACTTAGGAGCTTTGCCATCTTTTTAAAATATTAGTTGAGTGTTTCTAAAATACTTCCAATGAACTTAAGATCTGTTGCAGTACTACCAGATATTTTGATAATATCATTGGTTTCCATAATTAATTTTCCATTCAAAATACTTGCAGTATCATTACCAGGTACTGGAAAGTCTTTTACAATTTCTGTAGTTACTGCAGTACCAGAAACACTTCTTTCATGAGAAACAGTGACTGTTTGTGTCGATGAACCAATATTTGCAACTTGTGCTAATAGAACAACTCCAGAATATCCCACTGGTGCAGTGTAAATACCAACTGCACTAGTGGGAACAACTTGAGTTACTGTTTTATAAACATTTAGTGCTAATGCCATTTTTTACATACCTCCTAATGCTAGTACAATTGGCGTAACATTTGCTATCAAACTCTTTGAATAAAAATTACCACTAATGGTTCCAGTAGATTGATTAACAACAACACCATCACCAATTCTAAAGTTTCCAGATTGATCTGTACTGGTATAAATCACCAAACCACCATCTTTAGATACAACTTCATTTACTTGAATTGTAATTCCACCAGTTTGAGGTAATGCAGTTGCAATTGTAACTCCACTTCCAATGTATTCAAATGAATGGCTAGATGCCAAAATTCTACTTTGCTTATATATTGGTGCAGTAGTTCCTACACCAACAGCATATGGTAAATTCTCTGTGATAGTAACCGTAGAAATTCCTGAATTAGGAAGTGTAGCACTTTCAATCACATAATATTTTGGAGTTAATGTTGCAGTAACAGTTGCCGTATTAACACCAACATTTGGAGAAGATATTGTTACAGTCGGAGCAGAAGAACCATATCCTCTACCATTTGAAATAATATCAATAGATGTTACTTTTCCGTTTTCGATATTTGCTGATGCTGTTGCTGTAACACCCCACGATTCACTTGGAGAATCAATGGTCACAGTTGGTTGACTTGTATATCCTGTTCCACCAGAACCAACTGATATACTCTCAACTTCATAATATAAGTTATCAAATATTATTACTTGTCCGTCATAAGGTCTAACTGTTCCAACACCAGCAATTGAAAATACCGAACTTCCTGCATCTGCTGCTGCTGTGACGATACCAGATATTTTTTCAGCACTTACACCTTCAGCAATCAATCCATAGTTACCAAATGATGAGTTGGAGTTTGTTAAGTCGCATCCTCCACCAGAACCACAATAGATTGCTGTATCAGAACAAATAGTGAATAGAGAAACTAACTGACCATATCCTTCATTTGTGATAGAAACACCAATTCCGTTTTTATTATATTGCGTATAAGAGTCTGTAACCATACTCTTAGTATCACCAAGAACGTGATTTCCATCAATCTTCATTCCAATACTGTTCTCAATAAAATTGGTACAGTTTCTAATATATGGAGATTGTGTTGAGTTTCTAATAGTGTCTGGGTCAAAAGCAACCACTGCTTTTCCAGAATCTAATGTTCCAGTGAAAGATAACTCAGTAATGTAATTTCCAGGTGCTACATGGAATAAATCTTGATTTGAATTTTGTGGTTGAACTGTTACCTCTCTCAAACTATCCCCAATAATACTAACTTGAGGCGGTAGTTTGAGAGGATTGTTCTCTATGTATGTACCAGCAGAAACTCTAATAACTGTTCCTGTTGTTGAGATCGCAACTGCTCCTGAGATTGTTGCTTTTGCGTCTCCAAGTCTTTCTCCTGTGTTTGTGTCGCTTCCGTCTTCTGTGACATATAAAATATTTGTTACTGTTGCACCAGCCCCAACACTTATGATGTCTGTTGCTATACCACTTCTTACTCTTTTTGTAAAAAGTTGACCATCATAGGTATTAAGAGCTAATTCACCTAAATTTAAATCTGAAGTAGTTGGTTTTTTTCCAGCTACAGCAGACCGTTTTATTTTAATGATCGGATCTGCCATTTGAGTTCATCTTTGGTATATACCATAGATCTCAATATATATTGAGACTTATTAGTTATTTATTGAAAGTTTGTTGTCTCTGGTTTTGTCGTTCTTTTTGTTTTTGGTTTAAGTTTTTCAATTTCTTCATTCTGTTCATTAATCTTTGTAGTTAATACTTCAACCAATTCACTAAGTTGCTTAACTTTTGCATCACTTGCAATTGACTGTGAAAGTAAATCAAATGACTTTTGCTGATATGATGCAATCAGGTATTTTAAATCTTGTTCAGTCATAAAAAAGAAGGGTTTTTAGACCCCTCTATTTAGATTATATACTAGATTATCAGAATGTACCACCATCGACAGTAATGTTCTCAAGAGTTCTTTCAGAACCAGAACAGTTGATGACCTGCGATTGTCCAGCACAGTCATTAACCCACAAAGAACCAATTTCAACTGCTGCATGTGAAGCCGCAGTCAAAACACCAGAACTTTCTGAAACATCATCGGAAATTACAACTCTTGATGCACTATCATCCCAATATACTGCTGATTTCTTAGCAGAACCAGAATAATAATTAAACAGAACACCAAGATCTTTATTCAAGTCAGAAGATGGTGCAGAACCATCAACCATTCCCAATTCCAGAAGTTGGTCTTCAATGGTTGTTTGCGAAGTATTGACCTGAGTGGTTGAACCATTGACATATAAGTTTCCAGTAACAGTTAAGTTGTTGGAAACAGTAACATCATTGGGAAGACCATAAGTAATTGATTGTCCAGAAACAGTTACATCAATCTCATTTGTTGTTCCAGCAAAAGTCATTGTCTGTGACGTTGCCACAGAACCACCTCCACCACCAGTACCGTTAGTACCTTCTGCAGTGGTGATTGTCAAATCAACTGCTTCTAATGATGTTTCTAAATCTTGCAGTGCTTGCTTGACAGTTCTAGAGTCACTAATTGTTCCACCAGTAAATGTTCCAAGATCTGTGGAATCTCTGGATACACCAGATAAAGTTACAAGATTATCACCAGCCTGTCCATCATCTAAAACATCTCTACCATCAACTGTACCAGAAACGGTAATATTCCCAGTAACATCTAAAGTAGAACCATCAAAGGTGAGATTTCCACTGTCTTCTAATGCACCAGAAGTACCTGCAAGAACAACTCTACCTGAAGTTAAGTCTGAAACAGTTGCAGATGAAAGTGTAGTCTCTCCTCCAGAAATATCTGCACCACCATTTGCATCAATTGCACCAGTAAATGTAGAAACACCAGTTACACTTAAATTTCTTGTAGTGATGTCATCTCCAATTGAAGTTTCTGAAGCACTTCCAGTAACTTGTATTCCGCCAACAAAAAGTTCATTGTCAATATAGACATTTGAAGTTGTGAAAGTTGCAACACCAACAACCGTTACAGTATCAGCACCAGCATTTCCGAGAGTTACATCTCCATTAGCTGTTAATGCACCAGTAACAGTTAAATCATTTCCAATAGTAACATCATCTGGGAGACCAATTTGAACTTGATTATTAGTTACTGCGGTTTCAATTTCATTTGCTGTCCCTGCAAATGTAAGAGTATCTGTAAGAAGGGCAACAGTGTCAGTACCACTATCACCTGCCATGCTAAGATTTGCTGCAGAATCAATAAAGGATAGTGTTCCAGAACCATTTGTTGCAAGAACTTGACCACTGGAACCATCTGTTCCTGGCATTGTATATGTAACAACCCCAGCAAGACTATCTGGTGATTTGATTGTTACATATGAAGTACCATTGGATGTTCCTTCAACAAGGTTAACACCACTTCCAGTTGAGGAGGTACTGTTGGTCCAAAATCTTCCAGAACCAACTATCTGGTTTGTTGCTGTTTCGGAAGTAAGACCTACATACAGATCATAACTATCTGTAGTAAATCCAGGTTCACCTGCCCTTAATCCAGGGAGATTAGTAAGAAGACCTCTCTTAAACTGAATTACGGGAGATGCCATCTTATTTTTAGATATTTATTTGTACTATTATTTAGAGGAAATTAAAAACTACCTGCGTCTAAATCAATACGATCATCTAAATCTGTATCTAATTGATCTATGAAGTCACTTGGAAGTCCAGGAGATTCTGTATCGGTTACTGCAGCAGATAACAATGTATCTACATTGACTGTGGTATACTTTTGAGTTACCGCATCATACATAATCACATACTTATCTTTTACATCATCTTCATTAAAATCTTCTAAGTCCCCAAAAGTAGCTGGCACTTGAACACCTCCACTAATTGTTGTTACTTTAAAGTTGTTCTCTTGAGATTGTTTTAAAGATACCGTAAATGTTTGTTGACCAGATACACTAACGTTCATAGGGATACCGTGTCTACTACTAAAGCCATACCTTCAACAACTTTTGTCACCGCCCCATCAGATGTTTTGGTAATAATAATATCAAAATAATTTCTACCAGAATTTAAATCTGCAGTATTTGCTGCACTCATAGAAATTTTAATTTCACCAGTTGCTGCCGTTATGGTTGTTGAAAATGATTTTGAAGAAGAATCGGTTGGATACTTTCTTATCTTTGATGTCGCAGTATAATTATTCAAAGAATATATAGAACCATCACTGTTCGAGATGGTAAAGGTTGACTCAAAGTTAGTTCCTTTTTCAATTCTTAAATTAACTGAAGGTACTGACATCTTTACAAATCATTTTAACTATTTATATCTTTAGTTGAATTCTTGAGAAGTTTTTGAAGTTCTGCAGTAGATCCAACAAATAATGCATTATTAACTGTGGTTGGTCCTTTCTCTACCTTATCTTCATTAACATCTTTTAACTTTTGTTGAAGTGTGAGAAGTTTATCAGTCGCATCAGCCACATTTTTAATCAACTGACCAGCAACCTCATAAGCTCTTGGCATTTCACTTTCTTGTGCCAATTCTAAAATACCATCAATAGCTTCTTGTCCTTTTTCAATAATTGAATATAAGTTACCTCTGGTATACTCATAATCTTTTTTGATATGGTCCATCTGAGAAGAAAGTCTTTCGATCTTCTTATCAACTGGTGGTTCTACTGGTGCAACTTCTACTTCTGTGGAAGAAACATCAAATACTTGGTCTAGTTCATCATACTTTTTAGACATGAGTCAGTCCTCAGAAAACAGTTCCATCAAATCCGAAGTTGTCTCCGAGTTCAATCAGAGAATTGTCAGCAACGGTAATTCTACCGACTGGAGCACCCAACACATGTTCTTTAGCAGTGGTCTTATCTCTTGCTCTATCAACAATTAACTTATTACCACTCTTAGACTTGACATAAATCGATTCATCACCAATCGAGATATAAGAATCTTGTGGAATTGATGATGCGTCATCAACCTCAATAATAGTTTCTGTTATATCAACATTTTCTGCTAACAGGGTTGCAACGTCTCCATCGTAATTTTTGGTTGCTCTTGGAGTAACTTGATATGTAAGATATCTTTCTGCAGATTTAGAACCTTTGGAACCAGCAATGTAACCAATAGAAACCTTATCGATGATATTACTACTAACATCAGTAACAGGACCGTATATGAATGTCTTAGCAGTAAATGTTAAAGTATAAACAAGAGCTCTCCTGGTGTCAAAATTACCTTCATAATCATCTTCCATTTGAATGTTGTCAAGATTAACAGGAACATACTTGATCTCATTCAAATTACCAAGAAATTTGATAGGAAGTGAATATGATGGTTGAAAATATGGTAAGATTTGTTCTACAATTTGTAACATGTCATCATTTAACTTCGTCATGATCGAAAGTTGAATTGTCATGTTATATGGAACAGGGACAAATGTTTTTTTCGTCGTTCCATCAGGAGTTTCAGTTACAATGGTCTGTGTTTGAGTTACTTTTCTACTTGGATCATATGAAAGATCAGTAAACTCGAAAGACATTCTTGGAAGAGTGATCTGAACAGGACGATTCAGATTAGCCTCTTGTTCCATTCTTGCAAGAAACTTTTGAGTTGGTCCATATGCAAGAGGAACCCTAATGACACTAGATGTGTCATCATTTCCATCTTTATGATGAACTTCTATTCCATTGAAAAGAGTACCAAATCCAATAATTACGGATCTGAATACTTCATTGTAGAAATAATCAAACATTATCTTACTCTAGTTTACTAACTATTTAGATCAAGGCATTCCGAAGGGATTTTTTTCAGTGAAATCAATAATACTGTCACCTTCCGTTTGAATATTGTCATTATCTGCAAATGGTGTTACCAAGTCATCATCCTCTTGTGACATCATCGAATATAAAGCTTTAGACTCAGTTCCATAAACAGTTTCACCACTAGTGAAGTCACCATCAACAATTTTAATTTCAAGAGATTTGGAAGAAGCTGTCCATTTGTTGACTCTTGCAGTCGTACCAGAAGTTGAACCGATTACGAGTTCATTAAAGACATACGTTCCTATACCAACTGTAGAACCAATTCCAACAGCAGGTGAGTCAACGGCAACACTCATAGGAAGATCACCAGTGGTGTAACCAGTACCTGCATGTATCAGATAGGCACTGGTAATATTACCAGCAGAGTTGATATATGCAATACCAGTTGCTGATGTACCACCACCAACTGGTTCTGGGAATACAAGTGAAGGATTAGATACATATCCAGAACCACTATTTCCGATAGTAATGGTTTGAATTGTTCCAGTTCCAATACCTGTAGTTGCTGCAGCACCTGAACCAGTTTTATTGTTCAATGTGGTGAATGAAACCCATGGAGCAACAGTGTATCCACAACCAGAGTTAGACATGTAAACTGCCTGAACCTTTCCACCAGTTGATCCTGAACAATTAATGTAGTCATTAGTGATGGAAGAAATTCCTACAGTAATAGTCTCACCTGTAGGCGCAGAAGAGAAACCTACAAGTGGTTCGTGGTTGTAATTGTTACCCATATTCTTAATGAATACGTCGGTAACACCACCAGTAGTACAAATCGTTACGGTAGAGATACCAGCCGTTACACCAGCACCAATCAATTGAAGTGTCCGAATATAACCCAAATCTTGAGTTTCATCATCAATATCATCAATACCAGTATCAATAACCTCATCCTCAATACGGAAGAGACTACAAGTCAGTGTATAAACGTAGTTTTTTTGTAATTGGTAGAATGGTTGTTCGTGTTCGACATACTTAATTTCAAATAATCGATCACCAAGAGGAAAATATATCAAGTCTCCTTCTTTTGGTCTACTTGTTAGTTCACCGTTATCAATATTTTTCGTCAAAGGTGCAATATACAACTCATAACGGTCTTTTGAGATTATGATCTTCAAATCATCGTAATTTTGAATGCCAAACTTACTCAAAAGTGTCCCTTGACCACCATACCCCTCATAACTGTCAACATACGCTTCAATTGGATAAGAATTCTCAAATTTCGACTCAATTACCTCTTTTATGACCGTATTTTTAGTCACAAATTTTCTGGGTATATAATATACTTCAACCCCATACATCCTCAACTGTTCGTTGATGAGATCTTGGACTAAATTTTGTTCAGATTGTGATCCCTGAAGAAAAAATGGATTTAACATATCAACCAATCATATCCATAGGAGGAAGTTCGTAAGTAGAAGACATTTTTTCTCTAATAACTTCTAATTCTCTTTCTGCGTCTTCATACATTTGTCTACCATTGAGTTCGATTCCTCCAGGAAGTTTAACTCCTTGGAATTTCATCATATTTTGACCCCATTGTCTCTTTATTAATGAGGTGAGATAAGGTTTAATGAAAGAATCATTCCAAATTCTGCTATAATCTGTACCATTCATGGCCCTATAACACTCAATAACCAAAAATTCACCTGTACTGACAGTAGAGTAGTCAATATCAAGATATAATTTGTCCTGTCTTTGATTAAATCTGATATGTTTATGAGTATTCAGGAGAAAATTCATCGTCTCCAAATAACTCATTGTCATCGAGTATGACAACATATCGTACCCAGATGCTGCTGTAATTCCTCCCCATAAACCAAAAACATCATTTAAGAAAAACTGATATTTTACATTCCACATTCCAGATCCAACAGTATCATTAAACTGAAAAACCTTTTCAACCCCGATAACATCTGGTGGAACTTGTAAGTAATTACTATTTTCATAATAAGTGAATGTAGTTGCACTTCCTACAATACTTGTAGTTGCACTAGTAGAAGCAATACCAACTTGTGATCCACCAGAAGCACCAGGTGGTCTTGCCTTACCTCTATCAATATCGTCTTGAGTTAGTTGATATTTGAGAAAAACTTTTTCAACACCATCAAAGTGCCTCTCATTGAACAATTGAATTGCATCATCGACCAAATCTTCAATTTGTTCGTCGGCAACATTAATCTCTAAGACAGGATAACCTAACTGTCTTTTACAGTAATCAATTAGTTCTTGTCTAGAGGATGGTTTAGCCATTTATAGAACTTCTTTTTTTTATTTATGATTATCCATAAAATGTTGGAGCATCATCTTAATATCACCTAAATCACCCTTGATTTCATCAAGTTCATTCTCAATAGAATCGATTCTTTCTTTATCAGAATTGAGTTTTTTACGATTCATCAAATAGGTATTATAATCATTTTGATTTGTGTTAATTATGGCATTAGAACGGGTATCTCTATGATACCCGTCCTTACCTTCAATAGGAATCAAAGACATATTATGCTAAGGCAATTGCACGGAGGTTTCTAAACTGTGGTACAACAGACTGATTGGTCGATGTACCGACGATCTTGATTCTAAAAGATGAGAATGCAGGAAGATCTTCATTGGTAAATGTGTACTCTCTAAATTGATCAATAGAAGGATCATCAGTATATGAATCCAATTTAGGAATATTGAGATCAGAAGATCCATCACTTACAGTCTTACTAAGAATAACCTTTCCAGTTTCATCAAAGTTACTGTACCCAGGGAAAGGAACAAATACTACTTCTTTTGCTGTACTGTCGGGTTGATTCAATGCATAGAATACTCTTACATCATTGTATGTTGAAATGTAAGCGTCCAGATAAACTTTAAGTCCAGATGCAGGATTTTCAAGAATAATGTTCTTAGTAACATATACAAATCTGTTTGGATCATCAACAACTGTATTAACTCTATAATCGGTTGAGTAATCACTAATAGGATTATTAACTCTATTGGTGATAGTAACAATTGAGGAGTTATCAAGATCAATTGCGGGTGATAATCTTGAGTCAAATGAATATAAGTTTGCTGTCAATTCAAAAGACTTATTACCAGGTTGAGCAGAAAGATAAGTGTCCTCATTGACTTGAGAAGCAATCATCCTTGGAGTATCAAAATAGTTTTTCTGGAAGTTAGTAATACTTGTAAATCCCTTATCAACAAATGCAACTTCAGTTCCAGAAATACTTCTTTGGGCAGTTGTCTTTGCCTGGAATACAATATTGGAACCTTTTGGTTCAATAGTTGTGATTTTTGGAATCATAATATTGAATGGTAAGTTGTAACTACCTTTTGCATCTTCACCACCAGCAGTGACTCCAGTGTTGAAATACAATTCACTGAAATCGGTTCCAGTTCCTCTATTTGTTCCATAATCAGTATCTTCCACATCAATTTTTACATCATAAGTATCCAGAGTAATGGGATTAGAAGAAGTCACATTATTGAGGTTATGTGTTCTATTGATTCTTCTCAATGAAACACCATCAAGTTCATACTTATAAACAAGATCATCAATATTATGTTTTGTTACAACTGTATTATCAACACCTCTAGTAATACCAGTTAATGTATTACCACTAACTCCAGTATACTTGACGATTTCCTTACCAATCTTAGCGTATCCTGGATTGGTTGTACCAACACCAACACCTTCAAAGTTACCAAAATCAGTAGTACTGGATACAGTAATTGCACCAGTTCCAGTTCTCGTATAATTAACAGTTAGAGGTGTAGGATCAACATTAGATTCAATGTCACTCAAAGTAACCATGTTGACACTACTATACATTCCATGATTTCTTTGGAAGACATTAAAATGTCTTCCATCAGTATTAACTCTGATTGGAGAAACGGGAATTACGGTTCCATTAATGTTGGAATTGATGGTTGTAGCAGTTCCAGTAGTTGTGTCAACATATAATAACTCATTAGTTGTGTCAAATGAACCCTGTACTTCATCAAGAACCAGTTCATTATTACCTTTCAATTGATTAATTGAAAGTTTCATGTTTCTTCCAAGTTGATTATTACCAACCTGAATAGGTGTTAATACATCACCAATAGTGTATCCTTTACCACCTTGATTAGTGGTAATTGTTGCACCAATCGCAATACCATTTTCAACATAAATGTCTGCTCTTGCATTTACACCCTTACCAGTGATGCTTGTGAGGGCAACACCAGCAAATGTGTAGGAACCAGAAGAAGGAGTGTATCCGATACCTGAATTTGTAATCGTAAGGGTAGAGAACGCAGATCCTGCATAACCTACCAGAGTTCCAGATCCAGTTGAATTTGACTGGGTAATCTTATTACCGATAACCAAATTTGGTTCTTGAATGGTAGTTCCTATACCAACACTAATGTTTCTTGGTTCAATTGTAATTCCATCTTTTGGAATACTTGAAAGTGATGTGGGAAGTTTGGGGTTATAGAAGTTAACAGTTCCTGCAGGAACAAAATCAGCACGGTATAAACTAAACTTAAGGTCTTCATACTGACTTGGTGTCCAAGTAGAAGCATTCTGTGATTTGAACAGTGAACCAAGAACTGGTTGTTTCGAAACAAGAATTTGTCCCTCTTCGGAACCAATGGTTGAAACATCAATTTCACCAAGTCTAGAAATCCAAACATTATATTCTGTGGAGTTGGAAAGAAGAACAATGGCATATTCTTTCTGACCTTCAACATATACTGGTGATTCAAATTCAAATGTTGTAGCAACACTACCATCGGTAGATACATTTACATTTTTTGGATTAACATCAACTTCAGAGTATGGAAGAATTACTGAAGTAGGTGTACCAAGTTGAACTTCTCTAATCTGACATGTGATAGGAATATTCTCGTCTTTTGAACTGAAGAATATATCAACCTTGGTAAGAAATACTCCTCTTTCATCCTGAACATTGAATGTTTGAGCGAGAGGATCTTTATAACATCCCTGCCAACGAATACCAGTAATTCCAAAGTCTCTTGCAACTTGTTGTCTAAATGGACTGGATTTAACTGGAATGCCTTTACTAGCCGCCCATGACAGACCGTAGGCGAGGTCAGTACCAGGTCTCACTGGTGGACGTGTTGTTCTAGGTGGAGAAGGCCTTCCTCCACCTCCTCCACCATAACTTGGCGGTGGTGGCGGTGGTGGTGGTGGAAAGGCTCTAATGTTTTCAAATACGGTGTTAGTACCTTCACTGGTCTCTTCTCTTGTTTCGAAGAAGGTGTTCTCAACTTCTACTCTAGCATTTCTCAGTGAAAGAGTAACTTCCTGTGTATTTTCAATACTGCCTTCCGAATAGAATATTTCATCAGCAGCTGTAGAAGAGAGACCTTGTATACTACTATTTGTTGAATCATTAGTGAGTCTAAAGGTTGAAGAACCAGTTTCAAAAATAGGATTACTGAGGTTATTTCCATCAGGAATTCTGAAAGAACCAATAATAGTACCAAGTCTATCAGTAACTAATCTACGACTCTTAACCGTTGCAGAAGCTCCACTGGATTGTCCAGTAAGGATCATACCTTCTCTTATAAAACCTTCAAATTCAGGTTGATTTTCTGATGCAAGGCTAAATGTATCGACATTCAGAATTGTAGATGTTTCTGAATAAACTGCAGGTAATGTATTAGTTCTATCATATGGATTTGAATCATAAACATCAGTAGGATTATTATAAGGTCCATACTTATGATTTGCTGTAGCAACCCTAAATTTAATTCTGGCAATTGTGGACATATCAATACGTTGACCAGTATTGGAGAAAATCATTTCACCTTCTACAGTTTCACCAACTTCAAAAGTACCACTGTCCATAGTGATCTCAAGAAGTTTACTATGACAGAAGTTACTGACAGAGGTATCGTCAAAGAAGGCATAAACCTGAGTAAATGGTTTTAAACGTGTACCAGTAAACTCAATATTACGAGGTCTAATAAAGTGAATGATTTCTCTACTTACAATTCTATCACCTAGAGATTCATTAGTAATTAACTCAGTAACAGTAGACTTAGACCCTGTTCTTTGTTGACTAATGGCTACTTCAGATTTGGTATTAAAGACTAGAGCTTCTGAACCCCATCTAGTGTTTTTACCAGTTGCTTTCAGTTCTTCTTCTTTAGTGAGTTGTCTACTTTTATGACGACCACTATTTCCTAGTTTTCCTTTTATCTCTTGGTCACCTTCTCTTGTAAAATCAAGAACATTGATACCAACAGTTTCCCAAGAATTCCATTGAACTGGAGTAACACCAATTCTAGTACCATCATTTGCTGTTGTTATTTCCGCACCAAGTGCAGATGCAATTGCTTCAAACGATCCTTCGACTTCGATATTTCTTGCTTCCATTCTGTTGGTGTCTACCCAGACATCAACATCTGGCTCAAGAGTAATAGAACCATTCCAGAATTGAACAAGGAATGGAGTTACATTTTGACTTCTTGTGGCAAAAGGTTGACTTGCATAATTTACACTGGTGTAGTTCAGGAATACTGTCTGACCTTTTCTTGTAACGTTGATACCATCAATATTTGCAAATCTATTATCTTGATTTGCAATAGTTGTTGTTCCAATACCTGTAATTGCATCAGAACCAACTTCCAAACTGATGGCAGTTGTGTAGTGAGATGGTCTCAGAACTTTCTTTTTAGTATCAACACTATTTCTTACACCAATAGAAGTGTCTTGAGTTTTGATTTCAGAGAAGTTATCAATGTAAATACCACTCTTAAATCTATTAAGACCATTTGAATCAGGAACAAAAAGATTCAAAGTATTTGTTTCAATCAAACTCAAGGAACTATAATATTCCAGGTTTTTGATTCTTTGTTCAAGTTTGAAGATATCTCTCATTTGATATCTCTTATGTTGAATACCCTCTACTTTAACATTTTCTGAATTATGAGTATATGCAGGAAGGTATACATTTGCAATATGCAATGCACCTGATACTTCTTCAGGAAGTTTTGGTGTATCATCAGGAGTTCCAAACTTAACGAAGAAATTACCATCAGTTCCAACATAAACTCTATCAGCTCTTGGAAGATAATAGTTATAATCTAGAGTAATTGACTCATCAGATGCAATTACATACTTAGAACTATGTTGTCCCTCAGAACCACCATCAAAGTCTCTACCATAGAATTCTAATGGTGATCTTCCACCAATTGTAACGGTATAATCTTTAACTCTAGGTCTGACATCAATAATATCAGTATCTCTTACCCCATTTGTTGCATTAATTTCCTTTGAATAATCAAAAGAATTATAAGAATTAACTGTTGTGATGTCCCCAGTATCCGAAGAATCATAGAAACCTTTAGAATAATAAACTCTTAGTTTTCTATTTGCTTCTGGGAAACCAGGTTTCCTGATAATTCTAGAATAATCATAAATGGACTCATTTTGACCATTAAAGAAAGAATATTGATCAGTTACTCTCTTTGAACCTACAGAAATATTTGATGCAAGAGCACTTACACCAGACTGACTAAATTGAATAACCTCATTTGGTTCAAATGAAGTGTTATTTAAATAACAAAAACCAATACTTGTATCGGTCTTTCTCACCAGGTAGATTGCCTTTGCACCACTAACAGTTCCTGTAATTGTTTCACCAACGATCAAATCATTTGTAGTTGCAGTAGGACCATCCATTGAAGCGGTGGTCATGTTTGGTGATTCTGGATCATTATGATCACTTGATTCAAAAATGTCATGAATCTCAACGACATCAGGGACGTTCAGTGAAATTACAGAGTCCTGAACTCTAGTACCAAATGGATAGTTTCCATAAGTCAACCCATCACCAATAGTTGTTCCTGCAAAAGATACATTTGTACCAGATGCGGATTTTTTGGATTTATCAATGATCAAATTATTTGAGATAGACTTTCTCTTTACTTTAGAGGTAACTTTTGCCTTTTTCAGTGTTGCAATCAGAACAGTTCCAGAAGTATCTGACCCAGAAAGACCGATGAACTGAATAGAAGTAGAACCATTAGAAAGAACAACTTTATCACTTGTAAGTGCCTCTGTAGTTCCATCAGAACGAATCAGAATATATCTCTCTTCATCAAATGGGAGGAATGATTCATTTGGGTCAGCATTAATTATAGGAGTCTCATTGTTTGAACTAATTGATGTATCAAACTGTCTCCTAATAACAAGATTTGAATCGGAAAGATCTACTGAAGAAATATTTTTATTGGGAAAAATACTATACAGTGTTTGATTTGTGGACTCATTTCCACTTCCAAGATTCTTTTGAATCTTTGACGATAAAATTGTGAAGTCATTTACGGAGGTTAAGGATGTCGGAACGGCACCTTCACAAACTCCCGAAACAGTAGTTACTCCAACAATTTCAATTGATGTACTATTGTTTACTGTAATTCTACCTAAAGTAGGAACAGTTGAAGAAGTTGTAGTATATCTAACAAGATTTCCTACAGTAGCAATTCCTACAAATGATGTTGATGGGTTTGTTACTGTAGAAACACCAGTTACCGTATCACCTGGGGTAAGTGTTGCATTTCCAATAACAAAATTTGGTTGTGGAATTATATCTGCAGTAAAAGTATTTGCAGAACCTACAATACCATATACTGATTGAATATCTGAATTTCCATATTCTCTCACATCCGTTACATATCTACTATCTACGTCTACACCATTGAAGAAGAGATTTTCACCAATACTGAAGTCACCTTGAACATTATAGACAGTTACACCTGTTCCCGCATTTACCGCGTATCTAACAAATCCAATAGAACCACTTGATTGTCCTCTAACAAAAGTAGGGACAGAGAGGGTTACTGGTTCATTGAGAGTAATATCTGTATATGTCTGAACATCAAAGAGTGAGAGATCCCACTTGTTAGTGTCTGAATTAGATGTATCATAAGAACCAGATTCTAAAACAAAATCATAGATTCTTGCAAGACCAATTTCCTTACCTGATGCAGTGCCGTCAGTTACAACTCTTTGATCCCTAAGACTCAAAGTGTTTGAAGTATTAAAACCAATAGTGGCAGAACCATGAACATTATTTACTTCGAATGTTGGACCAAAACCAAAATTAATTGATTGACTTTGGAGTAAACGTGTACTCCTTGGTTTTGGTACATCAATTAAAGAACTAGTTCTAATGTCAACCTCATATCCTTCAACATATGCTCTACCAGGAGATACTCTATAAATTAGTAGATCATCACTTGGTTCTGCACCCGACGCGGTTCTTTGACCCTCTTGATAGATCCCTCTATTACCCTCATTATCATTGAGAGATTCTTTAATAGTAGTAGTAAATTGTCTAATATAGTAACTACCAGATTCGTCATTTGTTCTCTTTGCCAGAGCATCACCAAGTTTATTATACTCAGTTTTAATCTCCGTCCTCAATATACCACTTTGAATTTCAGATAACTGAACAAAATTGGTATCGTTAAAATCACCTAATGGTTTTTTGGTGAGTTTGGTAGTAATTTCAAATCGATCAGCACCAGGAGCACTAAAGTTATTAAAACCTTGAGCATTGTCTGTTAATGTAGGGTCTACATCTGCAGAAACAATGTTTTCATTTACTTCCAAACCAATTCTAACACTAGGAGTGTTAGAATACTGCTCAAGAATGATAGTTTCATCTTGAACATCAACAAAATGACCTCTTAAGAAGTAAACACCATTACTAATACTAAATGCAGAACCTGCTCCACTTGCATTTGTAGTTAGTGTGTTTGCAAAACCTTCACCAACAGAGATGAAAGTAGTTGCGTAGTTGATATTTACGTTTGTGACCAAGACTTCATTATCGAAGAAGGTTTGAGTCGCTGCATCAGTAGAAGCAGAATCAATATAGTTCAGATATAAAGTATAATTTCCTTTTTCAGATTGTTCGTTGGTAATATAAGTTACAACTTTAGCAGTTACACCAGAATCTCTACCAGTAATAGTGTTTCCTACTAACTGATCAAGATAAAGACCTACAGGAACACCTAAAAATTCTTCTTGAATTTGAATACAATAGAAGTTTTGAGTGTAGACAGTTCCACCAGGAATGACACAACTACCCTCTTTAAATAGATGATCACCTACATCTTCAACTTGATTCTGAAGAATTGATTGAAGATTATTGAGTTCCCTAGCCTGAACTGGATATCCAGGTTTAAACAATACTTTGTAGTAGTTGCTCTGAGGATCGAAATCATCAAAATATGGAGCAACGTTGAGGTTAGTTTCTTGTGGCATAATTCTTTAGAACTGCAAGATAATCTTTACATCTTCTTTCTGTGAAGCAGACCTTGTTACGGAAGGTCTGTTGTCAAGGAAAATAATGTTTCCAGAGTATTTTTGTGACTCTGGTTGGGAAACACCATTTGTGAAAGTTTGACCAAGATAATATGTACGACTATTTAGAACCGTTGAGACGCCGGTAAAAACAGTATCAATACCCAGATTGATACTTCCACCAACAATAGTTACATTTCCACCAGTAGAAGGATTGGAAGTGAATCTGTTCATTTCAAATCCATATGTTGGATCGGAATTTAATGAACCATTTGTGTTAAAACCTGCAGTCGATTTATCTTGCCAATACTTCAAAACACCAGTAACTTGATCGTAAGAAACAACTCTACCAACAGCAGTTGAACCGACTCCAACTGTTTGAGTGACAAACGAATCCTGAGTAAATGTTGCAGAACTATAACCAGTACCAGTCAATCTAAGTGCATAAACCGCACTTGCCTTATCAAGAGTGAGATTTGAACTTGATCCTTGTGCATATGGATTTTCTACAAGACCAACAGATGCAAATTGATTACCAGTGATAAAATCTGGATTTTCAGTATCATTCTCAAATCTGGAATAAGTCAGAACATTATATGCTCCAAGTTCTCTATAAATATCAGCACCGTGACCACCTTGTGGTGGAATAATTACATTAAATACTGGTGTGGTCGTTGCTGTAGGAACACCACCTGCTTCCAAATCAACCGTACCAAAGGTATATCCAGAACCACCTCTGGAAATATTAACACTTTCTACTTTAGAATCATTGTTAACAACAATAGTTGCTTCCGCCCCACTACCATCACCCTTAATTGGTACTCTAGTATATGTTGTATTGGCTGTTCCAATACCAACACCACGATTTCTAATCGTTACAACCTTTAACTGACCACTAGATGATGCATTATCTCTGACTGGAGCATCCTTAGAACTTGTATACCAATCATTAGGTACAGGAATATAATTTGTAGAATCAAACTTAATTGCCTGACTTGGACTAATTGTATAAAGATATTTCCAAATGTAACCATCACCACTACTACCAGCCTCTCTTGGTTCTAAATCAGTGAAGGTTGGTTCGTCCAGAGAAGGACTACCTACAAAATTATTTTCTGGATCAGCTCCATTAAAAAGACAAATGTATACTCTATAATCACTATTAATTACATAATAATTTGCAGAATATAAATCAAAAGAACCAGAAGGTTGTGATGGATTATTTCTACTTATGTCATTACGATACATATCGTAAGTAGTACCTGATGTCCAGGTAACTTTTCTAACAACCTGACTCACATCACTTGCATTTATTTTTTTCAATGCAATCATAGAATCCCAAGTATTATTATACGATTCAAAACTATCAATCGGTGTAGGAGGATTAGAATCCCATGTCGATTGATAATCTGTTGCATTGGGGATACCAATGAATGTATAATAAGAATTTGTGCTGGATTGAACCCCGGCAACAAAATTCTTAGCGTTCAATATTCTAAGTTGATCAGTAATTATCGCTGCCATTTTTTAGAGGACTTTTTTTCTTATTTATTAGAGTAATCATCAAACATAATTATCATATTTTAAATTCGAATTTCTAAACACAAAACCAGAAGTTGAAATTCCAGTATATCCATTTTTACCATAAAATTCGAAACTTTTTTGTTGTGGTCTCTCATCAAGAGTAATTTTACCCCAACTATAATTACCAAGATTTGGTAAAGATACTGTGGAGAATCCAACTCCATAAGAATCAACATTTGTCACAACTCTATTAATGTATGTTTGACCAATACCTGTAATTGTTACAAGTTTGGTTTCAACACTTGATGCCTGATAGACCATATCAAGAGCGGTTGTTCCGATACCAATACTAGATCCATCAGTCCTTTGTGTTTCAAATGTATTTCCAATAGAGGTGTTTGTTCCATGAATTGTAAAATAATCACCAGTAGAGATACCACTAATAGTCACTGCAGTTCCTACCAGAGCAATGTTTCTCATAAAGGAATCTTCTGGGATAAACAAATCAAAGATGAGTTGTTCTTGTGAACCATTATCAGTAGTTCCTAATCCAACAATGACACCATAGTCACCAGTATAATCAAGAACATTAATTTCCTCTCTAATTGTGTAAGGTTGTTCAAAAAGTACAACTGGAGGATTAGATGATGTATAACCAGTTCCAGGATTTACAATAGTCACAGAACTTACAGAACCACCAGATATAGATACTGTTCCTGAGGCTCTTTGAGTTGTTCCTAAACCAACTGGTGATGAAATTGTAAGTTCTGGTACAAAGGTATAACCCAATCCAGAATTAACAATATTAATAGAAGTGATTGTACCTGCGGCAGAAACAATTGCAGTAGCAGCTGCAGCTACAATAGAATCCTGAGATACAATTTCAATTCTATTTTGGAAGGTTCTAACACTGGATTCATTTTCTGAATTGTAAAGTGGTCTTACACTATCAACATAAACAATAGTAGAACCAACACCAACAGGTTGAATCAAATATGAAGAGGGATAAATTAGAGGTTCGTAATGATCTCTATCTTTACCAACAATTTCACCATCAATAATCTTATCAACAAGTTGTTTACACCAGGTGACAGGTCTTAACAGATTTTGATCTGTTGTAATACCAGGTCCAATATATGGAATAGTCTCCACAGTGTCAGTCGTAATAATTTCACTGACAACTCTTGGTTCTTCATCAAGAGCAATACCCTGACCAAGTTCTGGATTGTTGTCGATATCAAGAGTATCACCAACCTTGATAGTCTCCAATACATCGACAAATCTAACATCAACACCTGATGTTCCTTTGTAGAAGATGATCTTAGAAGTATCACCTACCTTAGGAGCTTCACTGAACTTGATAATACTACCACCAGTAAATTTATAACCCTTTCCAGGAACCTGAAGTACATCATTGATAAAGACAATCAGAGTTTGATCAAGGTCAATAGCTGAACCAGGTCTTGATTGAATTACAAATGGTTCATCATTCAGTGTCAGTTGGAAATTAACTGTGTCTCCATTAAACTCACTATCGAGAGTGTCAAGAACCTCCAATTCACCAACAGACCATGAATTGAACTTATCAGAATATACTTCATCAATAAGAATTTGGAATCTGTCAAATGTGGCACTTGGATCAGTAGGAATACCAGTTGTTCCACCAGTAGGAATAGTCAATCTTTCGCCATTACCATAACCAAATCCCGTATTTCTGAGTGTGAAGTCAATAATACTTGAACCTTGTCCAACTACAATATCAACAGTTGCACTTTGACCAGAACCAACAATACCAGGTGAATACTCCAGAGGAATATTATCATAACTCAGAGGATCATCAATTACAAGATCAGGAAGATTAGTTCCAGTGTATCCTGCACCTGGATTTGTGATGGCAACACTTACGATATGACCACCACTGACTGCTGCGGTTCCAATAAACTCAATGTTTGGAATTCCACCACTGTAAGTTTGAACACCAACATTGATAACAGTCTGAATACCAGATCTATAACCAGAACCAGAGTTAGCGATACTAACGGCAGTAATTGTTCCAGCAGAAGAAACAGTAACAGTTCCACCAGCTGCAACCAGAGGTTGATAACCAAATCCGTTAGAAGAACCAATAGAAACCATCAAACCACCGATTGGATATCCACCATTATTTGGATCCCATCCAGTTGGTAAACCATTATTACCAGTGAACGTGATACTAGTAATACCAGTTTCTTCACTCAATCTAAAGTCACCAACCTGAACTGAAGGTAATTGATCTCCAGTAGGTTGTTGTGTGATACCATTGATAACAACAAATGCATTTCTGGTTGCAATACCAGTTACATTTGAACCACCAGTTGTAAGTGTGAACTCACTGGTAATACCAGTAAACTTGTAAGAAATGTTATCAAAGATGTAGTTCTGATAGTATGTCTCATCAGATGTGTTAAGGATACCAGATCTCATAAATGATCTTCCTTGGAAAGATGATGTTGTAGTAAGACCAGTCCAATCAACATCATCAGGGTCAACAGTTACTGCAACACCAACTGGTTCTGGTCCCTTAGGTGCAGATGCGAAGTTGAGTGTATTACCTATGATATTGTATTCACCACTCAGTTTTTCTACCAGATCACCTGCAGTATGAGAAACTCTAGTAGTTCCCATTCTTCCTCTAACAACATTGATAGAAGTTGTGTTACCAACACCTACAGAAGCAACTTCTACAATCTCACTTCCAATACGGAGAAGATCACCAGTGAAGATTGATGTAATACCTGTGAGGAGAAGGTCTGTCTGGAATACAATATCTTGTGTAAGTGTACTTGTAACACCATAGGCGACAATTGGTGACTGAACAATATTGTCAACAGCAAGAAGAACTTTCTGATTCTGTTTGGTTGCCACAATACTGTGACCAACACCAACACCAGTAGAACCAATACTCAGTACTACGGGAATTGGTTTGAGTGCATTTTCTGCAGTAACGGCAAACTTAATTTCCTTATTATTTTCTGTAACAACAAACAAATTCTGGGTTGTTGGTAACTTATCAGTAACACCAATACCTGGAATTGTAGTTGTGTCAATACCGATTGCCGCAGTATTACCAACACCAGGACAAGTGTAAGTGACTTCTTCACCTGTAACAAAGAAGTGATTTGGAATCAGAACACCATTGTTTGTGGTTGATACAATGGCAGGATCACTACCATCAAATCCTCTCAGGAAAATGTCATCACCCTTATGTTTCAGACCAAATGCTGTCATAAGATCCAGATTAGTACCCGTATATGAACCATCACTACTTTCAATGTGTAAGTTATTGAGACTAATAAGTGAAGGTCTACCAGTTTCTCCAGTAGGTACTTCCATACCAATAGAGAATACTCTTACTTCAACATCAATACTTGCATTAGGTGTATAGGTAAGATCCATACTACCATTACTGGTATTGAGACCAACCTGACCAAGTGAACCACCACTATAGATATTTGCAAACTCAACAATCTCAGAAGGACCATTTACATGGTTGAGAGTCATAGCCTCAAATAGTTCATATTGATTATTGGTTGTGTCAGTAACAGTGACAACATAATAAGAAGACTCTGTTGGATCTGAGAAACTGGAGATTGTAGTTACACCAGGTGAACTAGAAGAAGGAATTGAAGTATACTTAGACTCTAACTTGGCATAATCCAAATATACAGTTCCAGGTCCAGTTGTTGATGCCGCTGTTTCAATAACAGAAATATTAGCCGTAACTCCAATACCAGTATTTGGTATGAAATCAACATCAACGTTACTACCATCAACATAAACGTTGAAAGTACCAAATCCAGTTACATTGGTTGCAATATCACCATACTCCAAGAGATATACATCAGTTCCATCGTGAATATAATTCAGTTCATTGATGGAGTATTGATCATTTGAATCTTCTAGTTGTACAAGTAACTTACCTGATCTATAGGTTGTTGGAATAGAAGCAATAGTTGTGGTTGTACTTGTAGGAACATCAACTCTCTTAGATTCAACATTAACAAGATCGCCGAATGTAGTTGAACCTACACTAGTAACATTGTCAATGAGACTGAATGATAGAGAACTTACATCATATGAGTTATATGCAAACTCAATGGGATAGAATCTTAAGAACCACTCAGTGTTATCAGAGTTTGGAACAAAATCAAAAGAACCGAGATTCAATGTATCAAGAACTGAATATTCGGATATATATGCCGAACTATTGTTATGAAGAACAGAAACAAATTGTACCTGTCTTCTGTTAGTAAGAATCTGATCTCTTACATATACTAAAATCTTATTGTATGTGTGATTTGATGAATACCCTACAACATTAGAAAATCTGTCTAGTCTTTCAAAACTATTAAAAGAAGAACTAAAATCATCAATACTCAGAACTCTATTACCAAAGGATTCATTGTAATCTACAAGAATTCTATTCTCAAAGTAAATCTCATCTGAGACAAGATTACTTCCATTATTGATTGAATTCTCAGAGACATTATCAAAGTCGGTAAAACAGTGAATACTTGTTTCACTAATTAAATCAACAATAACTTCAATATCACTTTCAATTGGTACAATAACACCATTTCCAGTACTATCGTCAAAACTTTCAACTACGAGGTCTGCAAACTTGGCAAGTCCACTGACATGGCCAAGACTACTTACTGGATCATCCCACTTCTCAAAAGGTACTTTGGATTTCAATGAATATGAAAGGTTTTGATAATATTCATTATTTGGAGTTCTTTGGAGAGAGTCGTTCAGGAAACCAGTATTTGACTTCCATCCACTTATAAATGTTGTTCCTGCACCAGTAGAAATGAAGGAATCGAAATCGAATTTTTTATCAATAATGACTTGAGTTCCAGAGGATTTACCAATGATTTTTGAATTAACTTCAAAATCATCAGGTGAGGAAATGACAAGTCTTCCATTTTTAGGATTCCATCTTTCAACAACACCACTCTTATCACCAGAAGTTACAACTTCATCAGTGAAGAAGGTGTTTGATTTGAGTGTGATATCAAATACTGGGAAATCACTTTGAGGAATTGCTCTACCAGAAGATCTTGAAGAATCAAATGTACCTGGTAATTCACCCTCTTTCAGATGATCAGAGAGACTGTATTCAAAGTATGCACCTGAACCACCGACTTTTGCGTCAAATGTAGTTACTTTAAACAGACTGTAACCATAGTTTTGTGAGTTATAACCTTTATGAGTTGAACCAAGTCCTATTGCAATATTTTCAATCAGAACATTTGTGTCAGTTTTATATCTAAAATCATTGGTCGTACTGAACTGTGCATCAAGATAAACTCTAACTGTCTTAGTTGAATTATTGTAAGTCAGAGAAGAAATACCAACACCATTGGAGTTACTGACTGGAATGATAGTTGGAGTTACGTCATATAAAGAACTGGTATTCTTGAAGATATCTACTTCTGTAGAACCAAGAGTGTATCTGAGATCGACATCAATAATTTGTTCTCCAGTAAATCCATCAAGAACGACCAGTAATGGATTTACCAGGTAATTTTTACCTGCAGATGTAACACCAATATTATCAAAAGAATACAAGGAATTTACTTCCAGAACTTCTGGAACATTCGCAACAACCTTAAGTGTTTGATCACTTGGATAACCATATCCAATACTTTCAAACTTAGTACCGAGAATCTGACCAATACTATTACCAGAAAGTGTCAGGATAGCATCACTACCAATTCCACTCCTTACAGAAGTAATGCCAGGGAGTTCTTTATAACCTACTCCATTATTTGAAATACTAATTTTTGAGATCGAACCATATACTGTATCAGAATTTGTTTTGTATTTTGGTTTTGAGTTTGATGAATTATATACTAAAACTTCAGGTACGGTAGGGATAGTATAATTGAATGATGTTGAACCAACACCAATAATATTGTAATTGCCATCATAAGGAGTTTTAACAATCTCGATGGTGTTAAATGCCTCAACATCACTATCAACAATAATTTCAGTGTTGATGGATAAATTGACATCCAGATTATCTGGATCAAACTTATAGTAAAGTTGTTTGGGTACTTCATCACGAACCCTAAGGGTCAGACTTGATTCTGTTCCAATACCAGGTTTACCAACTTTTACAACATCAAATGAATTCGATTTACCTGTAGTAAAGAAGATGTTCGAATAATCTCTATCAGAATAAAGATTCATATCAAAAGAAGAATATCTTACGCCACCACTAATAATTGACAAAGACTTATCAGTAAGATCAAACTTGAGGTTACTGTTTTTCGTAATAGTAACTTTGGGATTGATCAGAGAAAGTGTACCAATAGAACCACTAGTAATATCAACAAAGTTCGGATTTTGTGCAGTAACCTCAAATCTCTCTTTTACAAGTCTTACTTGGGTATCATTAAAAGGTACGGTATAGTAAATTTCATTATCACCAAGACCACCAGAGGGTGAAGATGATGTATGAATAACTTTATCACCCAGTTCAAAATACTTTTCAGAAAAATTAATGGTATTTCTCTGTATATTAACATCAGAGGTCTCAAATCCTACTGGATTGAATACCATTCTTCTGTTGAAACTATTGTAATTAACAACTACGGTCTCGGTTAGAGTTGGTTTTATGTCTAACGTCACATAATCACCATTTTTAAGACCATGAGTTGATGCCGTTGAAACAGTTACAATATTTTTAGATACCTCAGCAGTAATAACATTATCCAAATCAGTAGTAAAGTTGTGTGTATTACCAGCACCAACAGATGTGAAATACAACAGACCAATAGATGTATTAATACCCACATAAGTTCCAGTAGAACCTAGACCAACCTTATTTGGACTGATACCAAAAGTGGATTTACTTAGAGGAACTGAATAAAGTTTTGAATAACTTGATAGATTTGAATATGATGTGGAAATACCATTCCAAACCTCAATATCTGTTCCACCATTATTGGAATAATAAAGTACATCATTCAACTTAAGATTATGGTCTGGATAATAAATTGATTGAGGTTGAATGAATATTTGACTGAGACCAACTCCTGGATTTGAAAAAGTAATAGTATTACCAATACCTGTACCAAGAATCGTTCCCAATCCCACAGTCTCTGCAGGATCAATATACAATACTGTATTGTAATTAAATGTCTTGGTTGTTTTTAATGACCCAACATTAATGAAAAACTTCTTGGGATTTTCATATAATGGTTTAGAATTTTCGTGTGGGGTAGGAGAAGTTCCTTCTACACCTCTCTGAATTCTTATTCTCTTTGATACTTGATCAATATTCAATACTCTTACACTTTCGTCGTCAATTGTAAGAATGTCATTGGGTTTGATGGATGGGAAATTAAGGTTACCGTCAACATATGCATAATCTACATCATTACTATTTGCCGTAGAGAGACCAAGGTTTAGGATAAAATTATCACTTCTAACTCCAACAATATACGATCCATCAAGACCCTTGAAGTAAGATGAAAGTCCTGTGACATTAATAACCTCTCCAGAGGTAAGTTGATGAATTTCGGTGGATAAACCAAGGAACGAAGTAGAATTTGATGGAATAAACTCAACACCATAAAATACTGTACTAGAAACACTTACGGTATCAATTTCCTTTCCTTCTAGTTCTGAAACATAGGCACTGGCATTTTTACCATTTGTCCCTTCATTATCAAATACAACAGTATCATTGAGTTGATAATTTGATCCACCTGAGATAATATCAACATTTTCAACAACACCCGAAGATGCTGATGTAATTTTAATATCTTGTTCCTTTACAAGATTTGAGTTGAAGATGTACTTATAACCATAAACACTATCATTTAAATTGTAATAATGGGTGTTTCTCAACCAACCATCACCTTGAATGTCATATTCATTTTGATTTGAATTATATTTGAAGTTAAAATTGTTGGGAACAGAATGGAAACTGTCTCCAATCAAGTAGGGGAACTGTGGTCTCTTGTATCCTCGGAATAGACCAACAGAATCAATGGTTCTATTGATGGTTGTGAAGTATGCATAGATTCCATTTGGATAATCGGGTGTAACACAAAACCTACCATTATGTTCATCAAGGTCACCACTACCAGTGTAAATATAATCCTCGATGAAGAAACCAAGAGGATAAATCGATACTGGTGGTCTATTGGTAAGATTACTCTTCAACTCATAACTAGAGACCATTTCTCTTACATTGGAGGAACCCTCTGCATTATTAAATCCATATGGACCATATATTGGATTACCATCATACGCCCATCCAATAATAGGTGAATGAAGTACACTGGTAACCTCAACACCATTCTGAACTACAAGGTCTGGAGTTCCATATACAGAGTTGTCTTTATTAGTTCCCGAAACTGCAAATATATTCTGTCTTAGTGTACGGGGAGCGTAAATGTGACTATATTGTAATGTGCCGTTATCATAATTGAAGTCGAGAGTGCCATCATCATCCTCAATGGTATTCAAGTTTCTTTCGAAGAGGTTAATATTCCATTCTGTAATCTCTGATTTGATTTCACATTCATTTCCTGCAGAAGTTACTATAATTGAAGTTTTTTTAGGTTCATACTGTGCACCTGACTTGACAATCTTCACAGATTGAATTTTTCCATCCTTGATGATGGGTGTGAGTACTGCTCCTACGCCCTTCTTTGAATCTACTTTTAAATTTGGAGGAGAGTTATATCCATTTCCTGGATTATTGATAATAACATCAACAATTTTTCCGTTATTAACAACAGGAATTACAACTGCATTAGAACCACTATTGAGTGTAATTACTGGTTGTCTATTAAAATTAATAATTTCAGAAGAACCATATCCAACACCATGAGTTGTTAAGTCAATGGACTCAATAGAACCTCTAAAGATTGGTTGAACCTGACAAGAGAAATCTTGTCCAGTTCTAGTAGAAACACCTGTAATACCATCAACAGTAACAATAATTGGTTTATAGTTAAATGTACCAGTTCCAGTTGATCTCAACTGTACCGTAATATTTTTATTTTGGTAATAATCTACACTAGTATTTCCAGTACCAACTTCATTAAGTGAGAAGTTATTGTCATCAATTTTTACAACAAAATAATCTTTATCTTCTACTATACCATCAACTGGTGTTGAACCTTCCTTATATCTAACAACTTCTCCAGTAGAATAACCATGACTATTGATGTTAAAGAAATTTTTGGCAGTATTGACTCCAACAATGTTTCTTTCCTTATTTTCGTAACCAGTACCAGGATTAGTTACTACAATTCCAGTAACAATACTCTTCTGTTCAGATGATTGAATTTTATGTACACCACTTCCAAAGAAAGAAAGACGAACTGTATTAATACCAACGTCAGAATCACTTTCATTTGTATATAATTTAATTGTCTTACTATCTACAACACCAACATAATAAGAAGTTGCTGTTGTGAGACCAGCAATACCTTTTTGACCATCAGTAATATAAAAAACTTTCTCATTATCTCTAAACTTATGGAAAGTAGAGAAACCAATTGTACTTGATGCAAGACTCACTTGGGCAGAGTTTTTTTCTGCATTGAAGGAGACAGAGTGAGTTACCGAAGAAAGTCTTGGTTCTGCCTTTGCACCAGAACCATTACCACCTGAAATCGAAACAATAGGTGGTTCTTGATAATCAAAGCCACTATCGACAATTTCAATTCTCTCTAACTGTCCCTTTACGTTTACAATACCAGTTGCCCCAACTCCTACACTATCATTAATTCTTAAAACTGGTGGGTTGATGATGTCATATCCACTACCACTATTGACAACATTAAGACTCTTAATGGGACCATAGTTTATCTTATTTTGTGATTTGTAGTTGAGAATTTCTACACCATTATTAAGAATACCAATATAACCAGGATTGGTAGTGTACTCACCACTTTTGTTTACAGGAGGTAAAATACTTCTGTAAATACTTTGTGGTTGGAAAGTTTTATTGTAGAAATTATAGTATGTAAAATTGACTCCAACAACAGACCCACTCAATGAAACAAAAATATCACTGAAAAGATTTGACCTACTTCTTGAAAGTTTGATGTTTAAACTATCAACTCTCTTAACATAATATACACCTTCTTCAACACCATCAAAAGTACTTACAACTTCTGTAAAAATTTTATTTCCATCAATATCAAAAGATACTTGTGTACTCACACCTTGAGTGAAGTATACAGAGTCACCAGTGTAAAAACCATGATCACCACTACTCACTAATTGAATAGTGTTATTGGTTGCAGAACCAGTGAAATCAATACTTCTATTATAAGGATTTGTCTCAATATTATTATATGTGGGAATAGAATTAGATGCTACTAAAATATCATCATCAAAATTACTATAGGTATTCTGAACATTAGTGATTATATCACTCAGATAAGGATACTTTGAACTATTAACCTTTAACAGTTGGTTTTGTATCAAATAATCTTTTGTGATATCAAGAGATGAATTCATCCTGACAGTAAATGATGTGGCAGATAGAACATTACCTACAACACCTTTAAACTGACTACCATCAGTATCAGTCATTACAATTTGATTCCCTGCATGTAATGGGTGATCATTCTTAATTGATACTGAATATGTCTTTGATGTCAGATCTAAAACTGTAAGTTTTATGACTTCCCAAGATAACTTGGCATTCAAAATCCAATTTTTTGTGTGTTCATTATCTTTCGTAATACCAATAGACTGTACCTTAATGATATCATCTTTCTTGAGTGAATGATTATTACCATTAAAATCAATATCCTTTAATGCGCTTGATATTCTGACCTCAATTTTTCTTCCACTTTCTTGGTCATAAGCATAAGAAGTATCAAATAAACTAATATCTTTAGCCTCAGGTATAGGTTTTCCCTGACCTTCTATAACAACATTGAAAAATTGATTATCATTTTTACCATTATATGTTAAAGATACACTTTCTCCATCGATATCGATTGTATCTAACCTACCTGATTGTGGGAAACCAATAGTAGAGTCTACATCAATAAACGTTTGACCAATACCAATTTTATTAATAACCTTTGTCTTGGGACAAGGAACAAACTTACTGAAGATACTACCAATTACATCAATATCTCTTCGATATCCATAATCGATACTAATTTGATAAAACTCTGTATTGTTGTAAACTACAGGAATGACATTACTAACAGTTCCTCTTGCCCCACTGGAGTCTTGGAAAAGAGTTCTATTCTTTAAATCAAACGGATCTCCAAGATATCTCTCTACAATAATATCATTTGTGACTTTATAATTTGCATTAGAAGGTCTGATCAGATATTCTGAAGGTCTAATGACTTCTACATCTTCACCATAAAGGGCTCTGAATAGAATCTCAAATGATTTATCAGTACCTTTTGACTTATAAAAACTGTCTCCACCTAAAATAAAATTCTCTTGGTTTAAATCACCATATAAAGTTCTATCTTCAAACCCAGGAACTACCTGTCTTTTTAACTTGTATAAGAACTGTTGTAAAAATAATACATTTAAGTTACTAATCTCTACACCTTTAGTATGTGTATCAACTTCAGATGTACTAAAAACTAATTCATCAGGTCTATTACTTCCTTCATAAGAAGTGACAGCACTAAAACCCCTACTACAATTCTCAAAGGTTCTATCCGTCTTATACTCATAATAAATGATTTCTCCATCAATTTGAATTAAACCATCTCTATTAGGAAAACCTTCAGTAAAGTTTCCTGATTGATCTGTCTGAATTGTAGTATCAGTATATGATACGTTTGCACCAAGAACAGTTGTCGTTTTGAGATTAGTTAATTCTCCAACCTTCACATATTGGTCGATATTTTGAATCAAATCAAGAGTTCCACTCTTGATTTCTTGAGATAGATAATACTGTTTTAGAAAATCTACCAAAAGAGGATAATCATCCCTAACAAAGTCAGGAACTTGACTCTCAACGATATTCTGAAATTTGATTCTATCTATTGACATTCTTTAACTTCTGATGAGAGATCCGTTTGTGTAACTGGAAGATACTATGTAATTTGTTCCCGAAATATCATTACCAGACGAAATGTTATCTGAGATAACACTTACAGTGGATTTATTTGTATCCAACTGTAGGTAAAGATCCTGATATCCAAGTACATCATTTGAATATGGTGAGGTTGATATTTCAATCAATGAAATAGGTCTATTCACAGAGGTCGATATAATGTTGATTGGGTTTAATTTAATTTCTCCCTTTACATAATCAATAGTACCAATTGACTTTTTCAAAATCACAGGTTCGGTAGGAGAATTCAATTTAAACAAGAATATAGTTCCTGTCTTTAGATTATTATTTGGTTTATCACTGAGATAAACTGTATCACTGATTCCACTAACCTTAAATCCTGATGACTTAATGTTGTAACCTTCTTCACTCTTAATGTGGAAACGATTTCCGTAACAAATTTCGTATTCAGTAAAACTATTTAACACAGGTTCCAGATCTCTTCTCATGATAACTGTGGTTATGTTTGAGGTGATAGAAGAATGAGTATCATCAATAATTTTCTGGAATTTACTATATTTAAATCTTGCACCAAACATATTGAGTCCCTTAGACTCAGAATACAGTTCAATGTTCGATGTCATCATTGTTTTAAGATAATCCACAGATGGTGCTAGGTCAGTATTATAATATGCTTTAACATCTGTCTCAATATAAAGGTATTTGAGATCAGTGATAACTGGAACAATTCCAACAACTGAATATTTCTTCAAGTCATTAACAAGGTTCTCTTTAATATTATCTGAAAGATATACACCATTCTCTGGTTTTACACTAATAAAGACTTTACCATAAGATGGAGGTGTCAATACTTCTCCACCAAAAGCAGAAACAGATTCGGTTTCTGGATAAAGTCTTGGAACAATTGCTTCGTAATCTGATGCAGTAACAGCTCTATTTTGTGATGCGTAGATCTGACTTGAGTATTTTTTAACAGATTGTGTAGACTCAATCTCTTTTCCACCATAAGATGGAGTGTTAGTAGTAATCAGTGAGATACCAGTAGTAACAGAAATACCATTATTGGTAACCAAACTACCACTAAATCTAAACTTATCAAGGTTATTTGCTTCAGGTCCAGAACAAACTGCGTAGTTAACAACGATATAGTTTGGTTCCTCTAACTTTCTACCAAAAATACCATCACCAAATAAGATCTCATATCTCTCATCAGATATCTCTTGTAGGAAATATATTGACGATAGACTATCAACATCAAACAGACTATCTGCTTGATTAAACTTTCTTGTAATTGTAGACGACTCAGAGTTCTTTACTGTTACTCTTATCAGGTCAGTATCAATACCTGGATTAGAAAGAACAAACTTCTGATCGGGAAGTCTAGAACTTACAGTAAATGATTGTGTGAGATATGTACCTTCGTAGACATCAATATTATTAAACCTAGCAAAACCAGTAGAGTCAATTGGAACAGTAATGTCGTCTGTAATAATGAATGAGTAACTTTCGTTAGAAAATCTTACACTAGTTGTAACTGTAATACCTGCCTTGAGTGTAATTGATGAAGCAGATATGTTTCTTGCATCAACATTAAAACTAATATTTGCCTTTGATGCTTTTCTTGATCTTGGTAAGTATCCAATATTTCTTGCAAGTGATACAACGTTCTCTCTTAACGTTGCACTATCAAGAAATACTTCATTTGTCACCATGTTGGCGTTATATGAAGTGATGTATGTGTTATAAGCTAACACATCGATAATTGTTGAAAGGTTAGACCCTTCAAAATCATAATCAGTAAAGTTCGAGTTCGCCTTAAGGTAATCCTTAATCGAAGTCTTTATCTGATCAAAGTCTAAGTTACTGAAGTTGACTAAAGGCATTTACCTAGTGGGTTCTAATGCTAACGTTAATTCCTGTGCTGGAACATCTATACCAACAATCTCATATTGAATGCTACAATCCATAGCACCCTCATCATAGTTTGGTTTGACTATAACTTCAATGATCCTAACTCTTGGTTCGTAGTTTTCAATTGTTAATATAATCTCATCACGAATCACACTGGCAGTCTGTTTATCAATATTCTCAAAAAGAAGATCGCTGACACCTGATCCTAAGTTTGGTGCAAATGGTCTTTCACCTCTTTTTGTAAGGATTAAGTTACGAACAGATCTTGCAATTGCAGTTTCATTTTTAATTGCAATCAAATCAGTATTCAGAGGGTTAATCTGAAATGAGGCACTGATGTCTTTAAATCCTTGACTAACCCTTTGGACTGGCACAGTAATACAGGAATACTGTCATTATTTAGACAGTATTTTCAGAATTCGTTTAAGACTTGTTGACCACATTTACACACATGATCAGGATGTGAACAATCTTCTGTGGCCTCAAAGAAACCATCTTCATTAATCAGTTTCTTTTTCTTTGGTGTGAGATTGTCATTATTAATCTCACGAAGCATATTGTCTTGATTATTTTCCATTTACAATGAATCCCTTACGACGATAGTCTTTATCATCTATGTAGGTATAACCACAAGATTCGTCTAACTCTGGAACCTTTTGATCTTTCCATACAGGAATTGCTATCGTGTTGTTATGTCTGAAATCTGGATTCCTTCTAAGGTGAACCTCAATTAACTTACCACCAATAAATTCACAATTAATCCATTCATATCGAGTGGCAATATCATTTAATACCTCAGGGAACTCTACAACCCTCTCTACGGTCTCCCAAAGACTCCATCGGTATGGTTTATCCATTTCATTTCTATTTCCCTTTACAATCAATTTTGGTTCCTTATTCTGGAAATCTACTGAGAGATGTTCTCCTTCAAATACTTCACACCAAAATGATCCAGGATGTATATGTTCTGTACTCTTTCTTATTTCTTCTACTCGACTATATCTACCCATCCCCATAAAATTAATTGCGGGTCGAATAACATAAAAACCAGGGTTAGGAACTTCTAGTCCAGCTGGACCACAAGTATAACCTAACACCTGGCTTAGTTGTAATTTATTATAAACCCACAGGTCTTCTGGATGTACCGAAGACCATTCATCAGACACTGTGAGATGATAACTCATTTACCTTGACCCCTATAACGCTTTTTTGGTTTATTACGAGAAGTTGCCGAAAGAAGGGTATTTACAGATCTTCCTTGACGTGTCTTCTTTGGTTTACCAGGAAC
>Ga0208644_1000189_pt1 | contig 43688 bp, 27 predicted proteins | sample VirMetDEL_Nov_18_FD_184517 | JGI IMG/M metagenome (GOLD analysis project Ga0208644, IMG submission 184517) | Aqueous microbial communities from the Delaware River and Bay under freshwater to marine salinity gradient to study organic matter... | ecosystem: Environmental > Aquatic > Marine >...
TGACAATTGGCTTACCTCCATTGTAAAGACGAGCATAAGGAGTTCTGCTATTAGTACGGTCGTACTCATATGCATCACCAGCATCCCAAGCAGGTCGAATGCCGAAGCCTCTTACTGGTGCTTTACGAACATCTTCACCACGAGTATTACCCCACCAATCTACGAGATAATATCCGACTGCACCTTCGATGGTGCTTACCCCAAGCCCCTGTGAATCACCCCACCAATCACGAGGAGCAGTTGAAGCATTACGAATAATACGAACAGGACAACCGAAGGACCGTGTCATACGACGACCGTCGCTGTAGCGTACTTGCCATTCTGCTTTATCAGGACCAAGCATACCGCTAAAATTAGTTTGACGCTCCATAACACCAACATAGGTGGTAGGTAATGTGGTATTAGAAAGACCAGCACCACCTGAGTAATTCCAATCTTGCGATTCATATTCTGTTAAAGGACCGGCTTTGTACCCAACAGTGAAGTTGCTGGCACCACTGTAAGTTGCAGCCTCTTGGAACGCACGCATACCATAGTGACCCCATTGCGGTCTATTCCATGCTTGACGAAGCCCGAATCTATATCCAAATGGATAAGTGCGAGTTGTCACGAGGCTCGATGCTATAGCGAGTCCGTCACTTACAGCATATAAGCCGTTATCATCAGCATCTTCCCAGTGTTTTCCACCTGATGCAGTATAAGAACGAGGTACATGCCATCCTGCTGACCAAGCAGCATAACCGTCTAATCTACTGATTAATGGACCACCACGGCTACCACTGGACCAGTAATGACTCAACATTACACTTGAACTACCTTGTGCCTCATAACCAGCCATAGCATGAATATTTGATGGTGTTTCAGCCGTTCCATCTGCACCAAAGTAGACTGTAGCACCGGATGCCGGTGTAAATAGAATATCAGTCGTGAGAGTAATATCAGTTCCACTAACACCTCCCCCTGCTACTTTTCCAAGTATTTTATTTTGAACAAAGAGATAGTCACCGCCCGTGACACCATCACTGCTAATATCGGCACTAAATGTGATGACAGAAGGAGAGCCTGTGACTGACGAAAATGTACCTGAAAGATTAGACGGAGGTTTAGGTGTCTTAAAGTTAAGATTGAATGGACCAAGACTGGCTGCGTAGTTCACAGCATGATAATGAACAGTTTCAAAATGCTCAGGAGTTGAGTTATACGCTGCTTTGTCAATAGCACGGTCACTGGTAGCACTACCCCATGTTCGTGTGCTATCTGAATAGAAAGTGTGAGGTCTACCGAGATTCGGATGCCATGCACAAATAAAAGCATCAGGCGTATAGAGGCTATTTGTATCTCTTGTTCCCAGTCGCAATTGGTCAATGTTAAGCGACAAAGCACTATTTTTCTCAAATAATAGTGATGATATGTCTCGACTATAAGGTCTTGTTAATCGAAGCACACTGTCATTTGGTGGCATGTTTGTAGCAGTAGTAATGAAACGATAAGGTTGATTCATTGTAGCGAGACTGTGAGTAGTCCCAGTTCTTTTTGTGTAAGTAATGGTTTGGATTTCACCGTTAGCATCTGTGTAGTATAATTGTTGATTATAATACGGAACTTCGGGGAATAGCGACGCATCATCAACTTCAATGTAGGCTCCGGTACTGCTACTTTGTACTGTAGCCACTGGTGAAAGTGAAACATTGGCTAATACCTTTGAATAGAAATCAGGACTAATAGAAGGATAACCTGCTAAAGTCAATTGAGCACCAATTGCACCGTGAGACGCTCGGCAGAACTCGTAGTAATTATCAAGACGATGAAGAGCGAGGTGTCTAAATCCAGTAGCCGTGGAATCATCAGGACCTACTTTGTGTATTATACTCCACCACGGAATATTCAATGTATATCCGGGTGTTGAATCGCTAAACATAGTAGCGTGGTAAGGTTGAGCACGACGAGTAAATGCTGGTGATTCACTACCTTGTACTCCGAATGCATTATAAAGCAGCATTGGTGGTATATTAGTGAACTGGCTGCCGTGGTCGGGGTCATGGTCGAGTATCAATTCGTTAACAAATATCTCACAGCCTCGTACATCAGCGAGCGTCGCTTCGGCAAGGATGAGAGTCGCCCCTCCAATCGCTGTACCTCTTTCATCATCGTACTTTATGCCGACAACAAGATGCACTTGTTGACCTGTTAGTTCACGAGCAGTACCATCAGGTAGCCCCGATGCACTACTATTATTGTGATGGAAACCTGTTATCTGTTGTTTTCGTAAATTAGGCTGTATGACTATTTGATAAGCACCAACTTCGGCGGGGTCAGGGAAATGACCGTCTTGTGTGTAATTAGCACCGGCTTCAAGAACTATTGAATGTCCTCCTGCCTTATTCATGTCACCAGCAGTACCTTTTGAAGCGAGAACACCATAGCCGTCAAAGCGAACCTTAGTTTCAAACATAAGTGTAAATGCTCCACCATGAATGTCACTGGGACCGCTCGGTGTAGCAGTCAGACTACCTATACGAAGTGGAGAATTGAGCGGGTGTAGATAATCGGTGATTGAACTGCTTAGTGTAGTAGTTGTAGGTGTGACATTGTCATAGAGTTTAATGAAGTCAGCATTTTGTAGAGTCGCTCTACGCTCAGCCTCATGTTTACCATAAAGTCCCTGATACGCAGGATGTGCCCAATGTCCCGGTAGCATAGGCATTGTAGCGTTAACAAAGTGGTGTCCCATACGAGGCATCGGCATAGGCGTTAACTGAGGTTTATTGTATCGTTCTATTGCTAATTCAGTAGCACTACCAGTCAAATACTCAGTGTGTGCCATGTCAGGACTATTACCACTTACTTCTGCGTGGTCACGCAAACGGCGTGCTGCAAAGAAGCGTGTGCTTCCAGCAGGTATGTAGTAAGAAGGAGTGATAGTTATTGTAGAGGAAGATGGCGGGTTATCAATAAGGAATTGAGCGAAGTCGATGTCGCCCACTACTCCTGTAAATGTATCACCGCTAATGCCAGTGTATGAAACGACAACGGAATCAGTTGCTGTTTTTAGGCGAAGAAATCTTCTATCATCACTAACTTCTTTTGTACCGAAATTAGCATTGAAAATGCGTGTGTTAATTGTAGCCGATGATGTAAGAACGCCACTGCTGTATGAATTTACTGTCAAAGTCTGACTTTCTACTCCATTGCTATGCGTGTAAGTAGTGGAGTATCTGTCAGTGTGACTATGACCCATCTTAGTGACATGGAAGAATAAAGTACGGTCATGTAATTCATAAGATGATTGTAAAGTACGATTATTAGTTGCATCTACCCAACCATCTTTTGTGCTATCAGGGTAAGTTGAATCTTTTGCTATATGTTCCCAACCCAGTTCATTCATTGTTGGACCATAGCGTGGACCCTTGACCGCATTATCAAACAAGTGACCAAGATGAGAAGCACCAAGGTCAGGGTGTATCATACCACCGTCGCCCATTGTCTCATTCTGATAGGCTTGCAGTCTATCGAAACCACTACGAACAATGATATTACCCGGTATAGATTCAGGGTCAGGTAGTTGAACTACAAGATTAGGCTCAACTGAACTATTAGCCACTGAGGGTGATAATCCATTAGCGAGTCTCTCACCTGCGGAACTAAAGGCACGAATAACTACACCAAGTGGTGAACCTCCACTTAAAGTGTGAGTTTGACCAGTATCATCAATAACTTCTATATCTTCAAACTGCAAATGCTCGTTTGGAATTTCAAGGACATTTCTTAATTCAGTTGGGTGTTTTTCAGCCAATTGTGGATGGGCTAACTCTTGAGCCTGTAAAACGGGTAGCATAGCGGAATTAGTTGTTTCAAATGAGAATCGCACATTACCAAGTAATTTTTCACCAGTAGTATATCCTGTTCCCCCACTTACTCTATTAACCCAAGGAACAGCACCTAAACCACGAGCATTCACAGCAGGCATAGATAGACTACCACCATCCATTCTCTTCCATACTATATGCTCAATATTGAAATTCTTAGCAGGTGAGCGATTATACATTTCATATGCATTAACATCGCCTATCCAAAATGTGTTGCTTTGTTTTGTACCACCAAACAATGTTGAAGGTTGAACACTCGCTGATGAGTAAAAGTCAGCAGCAACATTTCTTTGTGCTCCAGCACTAACTGAGAAGTGTGAACCTATGCTCTTATCGAGGTCGAAGAAGAGGTCACCAGTTTCTTTGAAACATGGCTCCGCATTTTTTAATTCAACATCGCTACCAGCAGCCGGATGCAACTCAATCGCAGCATCAAATGGAGGACCGTCAAGAGCATTAGAAGCGGTATAATCAGGAATAGTCGGTCGAATGGTTGCTGTATGAATAAGGGCTTCAACATTCGGTCCAGCGTGAGCAGGTGCATAGAAACGGTCTTGGTCGTGAATACGGTCATCCCATCGAACAGTACCAGCCTTAGATAAATCAGAAGCGTCTGCTAATCTAAGCCAATCACCCATGCTCTTTTGTCCATCACGGTCTGTTTTAGCAATCAATGCTAATTCTGACTCATGTGAAACTACAAGGAATGCACGAGAGAACACACCTTGCATGTGTGTAAGTTCTTTCTGCATTTCAGGCTCATTTTCCATTATAGGTGGAGTGTTAAAATCACTTCCATCGACAAAACCAGTTGTGTATGAACCTACACCGTCAGCCATGTTGAATGCATCTTGAGGAGCATCAGGGTTGCTATTAGAAGGGAAGGCTGCGAGAGCCAGCGAGCCGTCATTAGGAGGGGAAGATTCAGGACTATTCGGCATAGGTGTAATGTTTGGTAAATGACCGAGAACACTGGCACAACTCATACTTCCACCATAAGGTGAAAATCCAAGTGAAGAGTGCCATGCACCTAATCCAGCAGCGTAAGTACCTGTAGCGTTGACATCTAATGTATTTAGATAAGAGTATCTTTCACCGTGCCAGCCCACTACACCTACTGGTTTTGTACGGTCAATAGCATCAACTAAGCCGTTGAAATGAACTTGACCATATCCATTGCCTCTATTTGAATTTCTCCATGTATGTACTCCGGCTTTTGTCCAAATATACAGTTTCAATCCAGCAGGTACTGGTACAAGGTCAGGGAATGTCAAAGGAACAGAATCAAGATAATTATCCCATGTAGCGATGCTTTCAAAAGCAGTATAACCAGTAATGCGATTAGAACCAAGGAAGAATTTTATGTGGTAATCTGTGCCACTTTTCATAATAATTCTACTATGATACGGAGCAAAAGCAGGTGAATCTTCTGAGCCAACTCCAGTAGCAAAAGAGTTGCTTGTACGAATCCAACCGCTTTCAGGTATTTGCTTAGCAGCAAGATTGTCAGTACCAAAATTAATTGTCAAATATGAAGCATTCAAATTAGTAGATAGACTTGTGGCTTTAGCGTATTCTAAAATGCTATTTCCGTCAATCTCATGCCATCCGTAGCGGTCTTGACGCATGGTGTTGCTAAAACTTGGTAAGAAGGTACCACCCATGGATTTCAAAGCCCCTCCGCCGGGGTAAGTATTTATAGCAGCACCGATTAAAGCAGCGAGTTCTTCACCGTTCTGACATCGGGTAGCGTCAACCGCTATGTACTCCATGTTAACATCGCTTGTGTCTAATGTTTCAGCAACAAAGGAGCCAGCAACGCCGTACAATACTTTTGTCGCTAATGGTGCTGCTACACGGAATGCACTTGGGTGTAATTCGTCACCGCTTTTACTACTTTTACTCACACGACTATCGTCATCGGGATGTGGTGGATTGAATGTGATTTGATTGTCCATCCACGAGCCACCGGGATGATACCCGCCATCCATGTGGAAACACCAGTCTGAACTGCTTGCCATAGCAAAGCCCATGAACACACCGTGACGATTTGGGTGAGCCATTCGATAATCGTGAACATTACTTAATGTAAGATTTGTTGCACCTGAGGTAAATACTTCACCGTACATTCTTCCTGATTCGGGGCGTTGACGCAAAATCTCAACATTAGGTTTACCCTGAGCAGGCTCCCAGTTTAGCGTTTGCCTCCAGTGGAATCTACCACGAGCGAGTTGATATGTACTACTTTCAGGCATGTAGTGATTATTATTATTAGTGATATGATTAGGCATAAAATGCTTATTTGACCCTCCGCCCTCAGGGACAGCAGACCAAGTATTTCCAACAGTCAAAGCACGACCGGGATGTGGTTCAAAGGTATTGACAGGAGTTGCTACTTCCTGAGTGAACGGGAATGCCTGCCCCGGTCCAAAAATAAGGAATGTGGTTTTGTTTTCGACTCCTTCACGATGGTCGTTGTACCGAGCAGTAGGGTGAGCGAAACGCAATGCTAACGGTATAGGAACTTGAATAGCGACTCCAGCAGTATAAGGTGCAGCGTTAGGATGAGCAGGATTTACTACTTGCGAGCCACCCATAATGTCAGGACTGAGAATGTTATCTTGATTAAAGAACGGTGGGTTGATAGCACCACGATGCTGGTTTAAAAGAGCGGTACCGGGGAAGAATGCCATAATAGCATTACAATCAATTAATGAGAATGACGATAATGTTTCATTTGCGTGCTGAATGCCAGCCACACCAGTTGGACCATTAGCATATGGATGTGTGTACTTTTCACTATAATCGTTTTTAGTACCATCATTAACATCAATAGTCACTCCGCTAAAGCCACCGCCGAAGAATAGTGGAACTGAGTGGTCACTACTATCACGCCCACCACGGAAAAAGACCTGTGCTCTTGAATGTAAACTACCAAGAACACGAACACCAGCAGTCCTAAAAGCACGCTCAATATCCCCAAATCTTTGAATTGTAGGGTCAGTAGCAGGCTTGCTATCAGGTAAAGTCCCAATTAGAGTATCTTCGTCAATAATAAAGTGGTCGAGTGAATTACCCCCATGGGCAGCAAGACCGTTGTTTAGTGTTTCTGCTAAACCTGATGCATAATTACTAAAGTAAACTGTCGACTGACTACCGAAAGATGCGACCTTATCATATGAACTGATAGTATTACCTTCATTACCTGCTGGTATGAAGAAGTGCCATGTAGCCCCGCTATTTGGAGCCAAACCTACTTCGGGGAATATTGCTGAATTAATGTAAGAGTCATTATCATCAGTTTCAATTGTTGGGTTATTCACCATCGGTAGAATATGGTCACCGGAATAAGCAGTGAAGCGTTGTCCATTGAGATTTTGTTCCCATATTTCTATATCAACTGGTTCATTACTTGAATCGACAAGCACAGGAGATGCAGTGTTAGCATTAGAACCACGCCCTTTTGTAGTCACTTGCACGACAGTATAGGGTATATAACCAACTTCTGCTCTACGCCCTGCATCAATTTCAGCATCTGTAGAAGAGCGATTATCAGATGGTAAGGTGATACCGTTATTTGTCATTTTAACGAATTGAATGTCACCATGTTCAACATGAGCAGCCTGTATTGCCATATCTTTATGAATAGTCGCTGAAAAGAAATCAGATATTGGTCGAACATTACGATTTACATTATATGCTCGAATGCGAATAGCATCCTCAGCAACACCCCATTCACCTAATGTTCTACCATCACCTGCGAAAAACTCTCTACAATCGAAAGGTATTCCTTCTTCGACATTTGGATTTGGAAGGTTAATAGCAGTTGTAATTAAGGCTGCCAATAATTCATCAGTCACGAGAGTGGTCCAATTCACACAGGAGGAGACAAGAGCACGAATCGCATTGCCAGCACCATTGCCGTTTCCAAACTGAGTATCTAATGCTGTAATTGTAGTGCTTGTAGCATAAGTATGAGAGGACATGAACGGAGTACCTTCAACTCCATAGAACACATGAGTACCAGCACTATCATTACGGGTCCTACTTGTGTAAGAAAACATATGTCCCCATGAACCTTGAAGGCTTGCATCATTAAACGGGTCTGAGACTTGAATAACCCCGTTGTTAAGAGGGAAACCCATATAGCCTAAAACATCAAAATGAGGGCATGAGTCATACGGGTCCTCAAATTCAAGTGTGATAGTTCCAGCAGCAGCATCATAATTTGCTTTACAATCATATGCAGCGTTAGGACTTGGTACACCATTCCATCTATTACCCTTCCAACCAATTAATGTTGCATTGCTTGGGTTAGCACCAAATCTTCCCGTAGCGTCTCCAAGCCCATGCATGTGAGAACCTATTGTTAAACCACCTTGCCCTGCATCTCTATCATCTATGTAAATTACAATTTCATCTTCAAGAGTGTCAGGTAATTGAGTTTCATCTAATGTGAAGTCTTTTCCAATGCTTCTGTAAACTATACGAATACCATGCCTATTTCCAAGATGGTCTACGAATTGGAATCCGTATAAAGGTGAATTTCCAATAGCGTCATGTGAAACTTCGGAAGCAAGAACATGACTTGTGTAGGTAGAGGGGATGGTATCGTTAGAACTGTTGTAAATTTCTCCATAGTGTTTTTCAAAACGCTTATCGCCCTTTCTTCCAAAGCCCCATTCTCCAGCATCCGGTGCGAAACCGGGTATTCCTGCTGCTACTAAACCACCAAAGTTTACACGACCTACTGCTTGTGAGCCACTTCTCAGACCTTCGGTGTATGATGTGACATAACCTTCTGCTTCAAGTGATTCAGTGTTGACTGTATTGAATGATTGACCTGAACCTGTCACCATTGACATTGCACGCATGACTGGGTCCGATGATTCGTCACCTCTTTGTGCGAAATCCGCATTAGATTTCACTTGTGATGATGATGCGTCAGGTATTGTGTATTGACGCAGTGAAGTAATAGGTGCAAACGGTCGACCATGTTTATTCAACGGCATAGGTGCAGGGTGCATATTTTCTCCACTGAGTTCGTCAGGTTGACACCAAAATGTTCTAAATCTTCCACCGTGACCAATTAAAAATTCGGGTTGATAAGTAGACTGACCACGAGAATTGTCAAGCCACACTGCAAAATTACGACCTGTAGCACCCGGCACAGTGCTATGAATTACAATCGAAAACCCTTCTCTACCGTTTAAATCTTGAACTACACGACCAAGGTGAGCACGGAAATAACCCATATGTGTACCCATGTCTTGACTGTTGAATGCTTTATCAGAATCCCACCAAACAGCAGGATTGAATGCAGAACCTGTTTGACCTGTTGTTGAATTAGTGCGTGCATTCTTAGCACCTGCTTGATTTATGATACGGACTACTTCACGGGCAGCAGCCTCAATATCTGTCACACCTTCACGAGTAGATACTTCACCGCAATCAATTGTTAAACGACGAGTGAAATCCATATCAGTCCAATGTTTCAAATGCTGGAGTCTTTGCTCACTATGGTTGCTAAGGTCAAGAGTGTTTGAACGAATCCCACGGAGTGCAAGGAAGGCTGGTATAACACGAGTACCGTCAGGTGTGTCGAATAAAGTTGAAGGGTCCCTCGTAGAAGCATTAGTTTTATTTTCACGATGAAGCGTTAACGCTACAATGAAGCGGTCGAGATTTGACCTAACTTTACGGGTGTAATTATGCGATTCATTAGCCCAGTAAGAAAGAGCAACAGCGTCGTTTGTTCGAGGTAAAATACTGTCTCCAAGTGAACGCTCACTAAATGGACCGCCGATATAATATCCTGTGTGTACGATATGTCCATGAGCCTTACCATATTGGTTAATACGGTCAAGGTTAGTTAAGTGAGCAGAAACACCTGTTGGAGAAATACGAGCACGGAAATAACCAGTTGTACCACCGTTTACTAAAATTAAGTCATTGTGAGTATATCCAGTACCGGCATTATTGATTGTAGCAGCAGTAATAGCACCTCCTGATGCTGTGATGTTTAATGTGAGTCCTGTACCTGAGCCTGTTATCGCAGTGGTCGCTACCCCAGTAGCAGTAGTATATCCAGTACCATTAGGAGTCCCAGTAGCGTAGTAATCTACTAATGCTGTGACCTTTCCACCAATGGGTGCTTTCATAACACTGGCAGCATAATGATTAGCAAGGTCGTGTGCGTAAGCACTCTCCATAAATCGAGAGCGAACAGTTGAACGCAGATACTTATTTTGAGTTGGATAACCAGCAGCAGTGTCAATCTGAGTAATATAGCCATGTTGACCTGCTCCGTTATACTGAATACCGTATTTACCAAGGTCAATTTGGTCAGTACCATCGGCTATATTCTGAGCAGTTGTATGGCGTTGGAAACCTATTTCAGCAGCCTTTGGACTGGATTGTACTTGCATATGTAAATCTTGGAAAGCGATAAATTCACGGTCGTGAGCGACATCATACAACAGAACACGAGCGTGGTCGTCATTATTCAACACTGGGTCGACATAGGCGACGACGGGTGGATTGCTAATTCCTAATGTAGCGTAGTTCAATTCTATCGTTGTGTTTACATGTTGAGCGTAATTTTCAGCAGTTTCTCTACAAGTATTTCCAATTAGGAAGTTTTCAAGTGGAATGGAATCACGAGCATTCGCTGCTAAAGAGCCTTTACCTCCATTGAAGTCCTTCCATACTAATGCCTCATTATAGACACCACGGCTTTTAGCAAACATTCCTTCAACAGCGTAGGGATTATTGTAAGTCATATTTGCCCAAATAGTGTCTCCGTGCCTTAATCCACCGTTAGCATATGGGAAAAGCCATGAGCGGTTTAGAATAGCATCATCATCATTTTTCATAACATCTGAGCATCCTACTCTCAAATACGCTTCAATACTACCACCAGCACCGACAGTGCTTATTAGGTCAACTAAAACTGCCGACAACATATTACCTACAAGATTGATGACCGTATCTGTTGAAGGTGGTGATTGAGCCTGTCCCTCATCAATTGATTCAACAGTACCAAGATAGAAAACTTGCTCCACTACACTGGTGCCCGTGTTAAATCTTTCACAATAAACTTCATCACCAACTTGAACATCAAGTCCAGTTGTGTTGGCTTGGAGTAAACCTGTGTGAGTTGCGTTAGTGACCGTAATAGCCAATTTAGTAGGTGTAGGTGAACTCTTGATAGTCCAAGGATGACGACCGGAAGGTGGTCGATATGTTTGACTTATGTTTAAATTAGTTTCAAGACTTCTGCTTAATTTATCTTCTTCAAAACCAATATCGAAACCTCGATGCGTTAAGAGAGCATCTTGGTTTAGAATAAACTCAGACTGAGTAGCATCGAGGTAATTAGGAAGAGAGCCTCCTTTATTGTAAATATCTTCTACGAGTATTGAATTACGATACTGCTCGTTGCTGGTAGGTGAGCCACTCAAAGCACTCCATGTAGCAGTAGCATCGCCCCAGTAGATAAAGCGTCGAGTAGTGCCATCAGGTGATGATGTTTCAAGACTATAGTTGTAGTCACCTGTTTCAAAAGCGATGTTTCCATTACTGTCAATATTAGGAGTGACATTAGGAAACAGTTCAGCCTGCTCTTCGCTAAATGACAATACAACAAGACCAGTGAAAGTTGACCCGTTCATTATAGGTGTGACCCCAAGAACCTCTCCTGTAGCCCTACCTGTTTGAACACGAGGAGCGTGAGGATTAGTTGTAGGTCCAGCCTTAAATTCAACAGCACTTACATACTGACGAAGCCCGTAATCTACATTACCGCCTTGAGTTTTCACGCTCGCTGCATCATAGTAATATTCACTTCTTCTTTCAATTGCAGATGAAGGGGACAAAGGACTTCCTTCAAGAGCAACTAAAGATTCAGATTGAGAAGAGCCACCTACAAGAAGAGTCATCCCTACTTGATGAAGTCGTATAAAATCCTCAGAAAAAGCCCATGGTTCATCTTCAAATTCAAGATAACCGTCAGTGGCAGGGTCGTTTTCATAAATAATCCAATCACCACTTGGTAAAAATGCACGCTGGTGTCTTTGCACTTCTTCGACATAGAAATAATCAGGCTCAGAACCTGATACTTTGTTGATGTCAGCAGCAGGGAAAATTTCAGGATTTGATACATACAATCGGTACATACCACTTACAACTTCCGCTTTATGCTGTATAGAAGCACTTCGAGTATATTCATCTTGTGAAAGTGAATAAGCATATGCAGCCTGAGCAGTACGGTCACCCGGTGCTATCTCAGGGTATCTTCTACCTACAGGTGAAGGGTTCCAAGTGTGAGCCGTCATTGTAGGGTCAAGATGAAGTTTTAATGAGTTATCAGGACCGGGAAAAATACCCTCAGCAGCATTTTCAAAGAATTGCTCATTAAAGAAAGGAATCTCCACAAGAGCACGAGTGCTTGCGAATTGAGTACCTAATTGATAATCATGAGTGACAGTGTCCATTGATTGAAACATACGGTCGTTAACAGTAGTACCGTCTGATGCTGCGTTTTCCATGTAAAAATTACCATCACCGAGTATAATTTCACCAAGTGAAAACGATGCAGAATTACCACTGGCTACTGCTCCTGCTTCTGCACTTAATCCCGATGCGTCTAACCACTCGTAAAAATTGGCTACCTCAGAACCATCAGGTAAAACGAATGTGCCACTACCCACAGTGGCATCAGTAAAGAAGAAAGCAACTCCGCTTTTACTACTGTATTCAGCACTCGCACCTGTTTTCAAAAACAATCTCCCTTTCTTTGGGAACGGATAAGTACCCCAAGCCTTGAGGTCATCTGCTCCATTGTTAAGTGCTCTAACTTCAATATACTGCACACGGTCGGCAGGCGTTGTGTCACGGTCAACATGAACTAATGTGGCGAAACAAGAGAAGCCATATCTTGTATTATAAGGCAGTCTTGAAAGAGTGCTTGGGTCAAATGAAGGATTAGTGTCATATGCACCTTGACCTATACCTCCGAGAGTCACTGATACAACAGGAGCATTGGGGTCAATTTCTTTGACGACATGCGAGTCAGGACTACCTGAGCCGATTTCATCAACGCTACGGTCAATCGCTGCTGAATTTATACCAACACATCGAACTCTCGTAAAGCGAGAGCCTTCGTCACTTTCTTCTTCTGCAACACTACGAAGACGAGCACGAGTCATCAGGAACATCACAGTGACATAGTGAGAATCACTACCGTGAGTTAGTTCTGATTTTATATGCCTCAATTGCGTTGTACGATTTCTATCAGATGGTTGGACAAATATACGCTGAGAGATAGTAGGTAAAGCAACAGCGTGGTTGTCGATAATGTCAAACATTTCATGAACAGGACCAAAAGACGCTGCGATACCAGTATCAAATTGACCATCGCTCGGAGAAGTTAAATCGAGTGCTGGCTCTCTTCGAGGGTTAGTGTATGTGCCAGCACTGTTCGCTTCTATGATAATGCGATGAAATACTGATTCATGGTCGGTACTTGTTGTATGCGACGCATTGATATTTTGAGGTGGTCGGCGTGGCTCATCACGAACTGTGGTATAGTTTTGAGGGGTATAGCGTTCATCTAATTCATCGTCACTCTCATATCCTTCGCTGTTATCACCCACAAGAGCATGAGTAAAGGATGCTTGAGCGAAATTACCTTCACGGGCACCTGCGACTTCAATGATGCCACCGGGCGAGTGAATCGTAGCCCCGCTACTTAAAGCAGACTCAATTGCATCAATAACATATGTAGAGCCAGTAAGAAGATGATTTGATGCAGGTACAGTCTTTTCCACCATCAACATTGGAGCAGTTTTATTCATACTGGCTCCTGTAAAATCAATAGCATTGTAGTGAATTTCTACAAACGGTGCCATATTATACGATGAAAGGTCTACTTCAAGAATAGCGACTCTACTGGTGGCTGACGGTCGAAGATGGTGCTTTCGGATATTCGCATCTACTTGACCTACTTCTTGAGGCACAGGTCCTTTCAAAACAAACGGTTTAGCGTCAAACTCTACATTTGTACCACTACCTCCGATAGCAATCAACTTTCTCAATGCTCCTGTTAAACCGTTATCTACTGCTTCATATGCAGTGCTGCTTGATATAACATTGATAATTTGTGACTGTGCAATGTCTCGATAATAGTCTACTTTACTATTGATAGGAAATTGTTTATCAATACCTTTGGCTGACTCGTCAAAAATTAAATCCACAATGTCGGCATTGCCTACTTGCTGGTCAAGAATTTCTTCATTAGCACGAGGCATATTACGAAGGTATTGATGCCCGTTAACATGATTTAGAATATGCCTACCTGAATGACCAATTTGAAATGATTCATCAAGCCCACTTGTCCAATTCACAGCAAAAGGATTGTTAGGGTCATTTGTTGTAGTAGCCATACGGCTGGAGAAAACAATGCCGTGTTGTTCTAAATCACTTTCATCAAGAATCATTTGTCCAGTTCTATCAATTAACTGGGATGCGAGATGAGGAGGTTGGTAAGGGCGACCCGTACCGTTGTCGAGTAGTAAGTCAGCAGATACAACCACAAAGTAGTCGTCACCAGTTGCAGCACTACGAGAATGTAGAACAGGGCGTAGCCCATCACCGTTGGTGGAAGTGTTGAAATCAAGATGAATACTACTGACGAGCAACGCTCCCGTATCGACATTGATGTTATGGAGTCGGACACGCTCAGGTGGAGACTGATTCGGTTTTTGATTGTCTCTATTGATAGCCCCCGGATTGATAAGAAGATTGTAGGGTACATGGGGCACAGCATGTGTTTGTTTCGTACCGGGTGTAGTTTTGTAATCAACAACACTATACTTCCCAGTGGAGTAAGGAGAGGCGGTAAAATCAACAGTGCCGGAAGATACAGATTTCCCTGTTAGAGTAGATGCTAATGAAGCAGCATCGCTTGTGCTGATGTTAATCGCTGAAAGATTACTTGCTGATGAAATCGAGTTGATAGTAAACAGTCCTTCAATCGGCTCAATCGGCTCTTCAAAACGAAATAGAGCAAGAGTGTTAGTATTGACTAACGCAGCATTTCTACTTGTCATCTCACTACTAAAAGAAGATGAAATATGTATGCTTTCAATAATTCCCCTAAACTGTCCACCTGAGCCTCCAACATAGACATGAGCGTCAGACTCAGGTAGTGTGAAATCACCGGGAATCCTTTCTTCCGCCATCAACTCTCCATTAATAAAAAGAGAAGCAGTTGAGCCACCTACCTTAGCGACAACATGAATAAGAGGGCGTTGATTAATGTTCAAATTTGTAGCATCATCTTTAGCGGAATCAAAACGATTGTATGAATCATCAAAAGAGCCAAATGTTGTACTTGGATAAACTGTTCCATCGTACCCTGTGCTTACTTCTGTAGCAGTAGTGAGTATTATTTTTCGTAAGCCACCTTCACTAATGACATTGACTTCAAACTTAGCAGGTCCGGGCGTATCTACATTACCTATACTCAATTGAAATTGTTTTTCTTTTGAAAGAATGACACCACCGCAGTCAGGAGTCACCCATGCTTCTATTGCTATGTCTCCACCGAGAGCATCACTAATTACACTCCCTACACGAGCACCTTGAGATGAGTCGCTAATTATATCAGAAGCACTACGGTCACCATCAGCAGTATCACGACCTAATTTACTAAATACACCTTGTGGTATAATGACCCCATCACTCACGCCATCAAAGAAAAGAGCGTGATTTGATTGAAGCATGACCGGCATTTTTTCACCTCATGCAAGTGCGTCGATTGGTGCAAAGACCATTTGATATGTGTAAAGTTGCTCACCAGCACTATATGACACATCGAATTTTTGAATTGCCCCTTGGATGCCAGTTGCATTGTCATCGGTGCTAAATTCGACAGATGTTGAATTGTCATTTCCTTGCGACATTTTTGAGTCAACTGTTTGAAAGCCAGTACGAATTAAAAAATTACGAGCGGTGTATTTTTTACCATCAGGTGCTTGTATCATTGAATTGTATGGAATTTGAATACCTATCGGGTAATCTCCTTCAACTTTAAAATAATCAGCAATACCAACACCAACACCAGCAGCAGCACCAGCAAAAGCAACAGCAGCACCACCACCAGTGGCTACAGTAGCAGCAACTGCACCTACACCGAGTAAAGTACCTCCAACTATGGCACTACCTAATCTTTGTGTGTTGTGTAAAATACCGTACAAATCTTGAACTTTATCACCGGCTGACTTCACAATGCTCGACGCATCTGAGCCACCTGTGAATTGAGTATGATAAGGGAAGAAATCACTACTATTACTAAAAGACACACTTGATGAGCGAGACATTGGTCCACTGGTCGATTGAGTAATTGTGAGTAAAGTATTACCAGCAGATGGTACAATTTCAGAAGTGGTAAGAGATGTAGTAAATTCCCCAAATGTCGCTATTGCAGCAGCGACAGCAGTAGCCAATTGAGGTCCTGTAATGAAAGTTGAAGTAGCAGTATCTTTGACTCGAATATTTCCACCGCTAATATGACCGACAGAACCTGCATTGGCGTAGAAATAAATGTTATACCCTGTTCCACTTTTTGAATAAAGAGTAAGCGAATACGACCCGCCTGCTAACTTTACATAGTCAGATGAAGTAATAACTTGACCGGAGCCAAATGCTTGAGCGTTTTTATTTTCAATTCCAAAATCAATTTGAGCAATTGCAGCAGAAGCCGTAGGAGTCCTTCTCGATAAGTCGTCATCGACAAATATACCTTCGATAATAATAGTCGAGTTCGACCTGTTTAAGTCTATACCAAATCTTTTACCACCAGTAAACGGCATAGACATACCACCAACTTTTCGCTCCACACTTAATGCAATAGAAAGAGCATTGAGTTCCATTCCACCTTCATAACCAGCACTACGCATAGCCTTAGGGTCGTCAAAAAGAAGGCGAATAGGAGTACCATAGCCGTCAGACATACTCACATCCTCCCTCGCATTGTCGTACCACCGAGAGCACGAGAGACTTCTTGCTGAATCATATTACCCATTGAGCGAGCCAGTTCACGCTTGTCCGTGCGGTCAGTTATACCACTTGGATTGATGCTGATGTTAAATGTATTTCCACCGCCACCGCCACCACCTTTCATTTCAACAGGAATAGAGCGACCTCCTGATAACGGCACAACAGCCTCAGTTCCATGTAGCATAACAGGATAACCACTGTTTGGTCCACTGGCTACCCCACCTTCAGAAAATCCAAGTAAGTCACCTGCACCACCAATAGCACTACCAAGAAGGTCACCGCCTGCTGATAATATATCAGCGAAGCCGTCTATAATAGGTTCGAGTAAATCCCATATCGCTCCGCAAAGCCATAATATACCGTCAAATATCGGCTCAATAATGTTATCATACGCCCAACTCATACCGTCTACAAGTAAATCCCATGCATCTATGAAAGGAGAAAAGATTATTTTACCAGCCAATTTAGTTGCTTCCCATAAAGGTCCTATGGTATCTGCCCATGATTGTGACATAGATGTCGTAATCAAATCCCAATTTTCGTAAATAGATACAATTGCTTCAATCAATGGACCAAAAATGAACATAATAGGTGTCACGACATAAGCATCCCAAGCGTTAGCCATAGCAGTGATAACACTACTCCATCTATCGCTTATACTTCCTAAACCTCCAAAGATAGCCTCGACAAGAGGATTGATAAGAATACCAAGACTGTTATTCCACACATCTTTCATGCCACTCATGACCGCATCCCAGTCTCCTTTTGCTAAAGCCATACCAACTTTGAACAAGTCGATAAACGGTTGAATTACTGGCATAATTACAGCATCCCATATTCCAGCCATAGCATCCATAACACCTTCCCAATCTCCTCGTGCTAATGCCATACCTGCCATGAACAAGCCAACAAATATGTCAATGAGAGGCTGAATTGTAAGGTTCCAAGCGACCTCTAACGCTGCTACTAATATCTCCCATGCGACTAAAATAATGTCAAATGCCGTTCCTATTGTGGCTGATAAAAAGGTCGCTATCAATGTAATTAAAGGCTCAGCGACTGCGTAAAAAGCATCCCAAATCGGCATGATATTTTCATTCCACCATGCCTTAAACGAGGCAAATTGCTCTCTTAGCCAGTCAATAGCAGGTCCGATGAAACTCAGAATAGCGGAGCCTACACCACCGATAATTCCACCCAATGAACTAAACAGTCCAGTCAATCCACCCGCAGAAGCAGTTAATCCACTTAGAGCGACCGTTAAACCTGCTAATGCTACCATCAAAAGTCCTCCATTTCTAACCAGTCATAATCAAGAGAGACAGTCTCCCGCCCTCCGCTCTTTGCCTCTTGTTGACGACGCTTCATTTGTTTTTCCTCTTGACTCCTGCCAACAAGGGTCCATACGAGAGATTGTTGAAAAGTTTCAGGAGACATTTCATGAACTTCTTTGAGTGATATATTGAAATGTTTAGCCACGATATACCCCCATAATTCTATTTGCATTGCTATGTCTTTCTTGCTGGCGACGGTCTTACGACTGAGGAACTCCTCAGTCTCTAAGCGTCGCCTTTCGTAAAATCTCCTTGTAGCATTTGTCCAACTTTTTCAGGACTTGGTAAAACAGCAGCAATTCGCTGACCAATCTCACCTTTGAGATTGAGCAGTTCATTGACTGTAAGTTCAGGATTAGTTCTTACTATCCAGTGTGAGAAAGCGTGCTTCCAGTATGATTCGAGGTCAAGAGACATTACGCCGTCTTTTATGTCCAACATTTCTTGAGCAGCCCTTTGAATGTCGAAAAAGGAAATATCCCTAACCCACACTTCTAAGACGACTTCGGGGTCGCCGGGGTCTACGGGGATTTCGTGTTTCTGTTCATTCGTCTGTCTCAGTAATTGGTTCTTCATTGGTATTCTTGGCATCTATCTCCACCTCGGTTGCAGCCACATCATCTGTGGGGGCATCCACCTCTTCCTCAGCAGCCGTTTCTACGGGGGCTTCGGACACTGGCGTGGACTCGGATATTCCCTCATCATTTCGCTTCAAGCGTAAAGCGAGTTCTGCTTTTGTGCCGGAGACGGGGAGTTCTCGGACACGGCATTCTTCTTTCAATTCAGCAAGAGTCATAGCATCATACGATAAAGATGCAGGGAAATCTTCGCTGTTTGGAATTTCTTCTACAGTAGCAGGCTCTTCGACAAGAGGCTCAGCGACTTCTTCTACCACTTCTTCTACCACTTCTTCTACAGGAGCAAGTAGTGCGTTTAGCGTTTCTTCAATCAAACCTCGTGAACGGTAAACAGCACCTGCTTTTGATTGTTCAGCAGTCAATCCGATTTCAGCACCATACCATTCAGCGTACTGTTCAGGAGTAGAGCGTCGGAATTTGTAAACGGCTTGAGAAGTAGTTGGCATGTTTTTTCACCTCAACAATGGAATAGAGTATCTGTCGATATAACACGGATGGCTTTTGGCGACACCTTTAGAGGAGCACGGATTGGTCCTTTGTCTTCAGGTATAGGCAATGGAGCCTCAGTAATAACATAGTCGTCAAGTAAAATATCAATTCGCTCACGAGTAGCACCGCTTCCAGCCTTTGTGAATGAAAGGCGTATCATGTTATCAGAACTTGCTGAGAAATCAACAGCACGACGCATGTTGTGATAGAAGATTGGGTCATCCACAATAATTTCCATGTCTAAAGTGTATTCAGTTTTACCTTCTATGGCAAGAGAGGCGTTCCTACTACCAGCGAAAGGCACTTGGTCAGTCTCACTATCGGCTATTGGAGAGCCGTTGATAGTGTAGAATTGCTGAACTCCAGTGCTACCGTTTAGAGTGAAAGAGACGACTTGACCGATACGAGTTCCAGCGAGGTCAATTGTACCATTGTAGAACATGTATGGTTTTTGTGTACCTTTTGCTATACCGCTTTCTTTACGCTTAGCATCGGTGTTAGCAGTGTCCTCAAACATACGGTGAGTGTTGTATCGGTCACCCGGTGCAGTCTCAAGGCGACCAGTGTCTGTATAACAAAGAGCAGAATCGAAGTTAACTGTCATTCTTAACGCAGCATCAGTATCAGCAGTGAGTGAAAAGTCTTTGACTTTACAACCACGGAATACACGGGTTAGTTGTTTAGTGTCAGATATTCCACCGTCTACAACATCGTCATCGACTCCGTCGCTATCCCTGCGTCGAATGCTGACTTCCATAGCAAAGGAAGGTATTGAACTGCGAGAATACAAAAGACGCTTAACGGGATTCTGAATATTACCTGTCGACTCACGATTCGGGCTACCGATTGCATTGTCGGCTGAAAATCGAGCAAAACGAATGACTGTATTATCAGCGTGTGGAAAACACAAACCGTCATCGAGGAAAATTGTACTTGCAGTAATGGCTACAATTCTGCGAATTTCACTTGTTTCTGTTTTATCAAAATAAGTAGTTTCAGGATTCGCCACAGCACCAAATTCAGTGCCATCAGCACTATCAGCCTCGTTGTAAGTGATGACATCAGCACGAGTTTCATCTTTGATAATAACATAATCACCTGCCCCTACAGTAGAAGAGCCAGTGCTAAAAGTAGGAGTACCTGTACCGTCAAAAATAATAGATGTCGCACCAACTTTTGTAGCACCGTTAAGAGCGTAATCGTTGCTGACACATAACGAATCATAGGTTGTACCTACATCAACAGCCTCCATGCCAAGACAGTAGTACAACCATCGTGGGTTATGCATGTTAACTTCAAAAGACCCACCTTCGTTAAGGAAGCGACCGGGTACTTGAACGGCTACATCACGACCAAGCCCTACAACATGATAACGCTTCAAATCCACTTTTGTTTCAGGAAGCGTCACAGTAGCAGCCAATCCAAGAAATTGGTCAGTAAGCACTGACTCACTTGAGTCAGTTGCTGTGTCATTATAACCCATGCTAACATCAACAGAAGGAAGAGTGAAAGCATGAAAATGAAGAGCATCGTCTGTACTACTGGTTGCACCAGCAGCAGGAGAGACATCAGGATTCTTTAAAGCAGGAGTCACAACGAAATCAGTTTCTGTAGCACCGGGATGAGTATCTACTACAGTGTAAAGTCTACCAGTGGAATGAGCGTCATCCTCAGGGAAATTACTACCTCCTATGATACTCAATTTGGCACCGACAAGCATCCCACGAGGTAATTTCAATACACCTGATTCAACTGGTGTGTCAGCAGCCCCACCGCTAAGACGAATAGTGCTTGTGTCTGCCGATGCATCAGTAGACTGATGAGTGAAAGAAAAACTTCCAGCATAGTTATGTTTCAATTCTAATCCTGTTTCATGACCGAAAGAAATTTCGGTCAAATCTCCTTTATACACTGTCGACGGCATCCGGCTCACCCTATGGCACTAACTCCGCAAAGATAACAACTTCGATTTGGAAGGTCATGCGGAATAAATTTTTCGTTCTATCTGAAAGGTCAGTTCGAGTCTTGAAAACCATACGGTCAAAGTTAACTCCATCACCTTTTCTTTTAATGTGAATGAGGCGACGCACCTCATTTTCCATGTCTTGAAGATGTTTTCGAGACTTGGTAGTTCTCATATCTACTGTGATATTTACACGAGTTGTGACGAAATCATAGAGGATTTCAGGGGCTTCTTCATTGTGAGCCGTCTCATAACACATGATGTAATCGGATTTTTTCATATCAATTCTTTTTCCACGCTCAGGTGTCAAAGTAGCGATGTCAGCGATGATGGGTTTGATGTTTGAAGTGTTGCCACGATTCCAGTCATTAAGAGTGTTAATGACTGAGTCCAATGACTCATTCCATGTTGCTACCATCATTCAGCCTCCTTCTTGTAAGCATCAATGTCAGGCACTAAATTACCACCAGTGAATTTCAATTTGTAAGTCACAAGTGCTGGCGATTCAGTTAACATTCGCTTATCTACCCTATCCAATGCTGCCTTAAGAGTGCTTTGGTCGGCAGGTCTACCTCGTGCCTCATATTCACCGCTTTCGTTTCGCACGATACCATCCATACCAAGTTCCTGTTGCTCTACAACTCGACGGTATGATTCAGGTGTATTCATAACAATTTGACGCAACTCTTCTTGACGCTTAGGCTCAAGCATTTCTTGAGTGAGATGTACGACAAGAAATTCGTCAACCTCAGCCTTACCCATTCTTCATCACTCAAACAAAACAATCTCTTGATAGCGAGGTAAGATTTTATCAATTTCAGCCTGTAGTAGTTGTACTTTCGCAGTTATGTCTATATTACTTGTACCCTCAGGTAGTAGGACAGTACGGTCATCTGACATCAAAAGGTCGATAACCACCATCTTTGTAGCAACTTCTTCTATCGCTTTTTCGAGATAACGCTCCCCGTAAATGTAAGACACCTTGACAGCATTCCATTCAAAGAATGGATATGAGTTGTTGAAGTAAATGATGCCCTGTTCAAAGTCCATCCACCAATCTTTGAGACGAGCGTTATCACCACTGGAACTACCGCCCTGTAGGTCGACGCTCAACTTGTGCTGAGTGAACTCTTCCGTGCTGAGACTACTATACCATCCACCAGCAGTGGCAATTTCCCAAGCACTACCTGACCATCGCTCAATATCAAGCAAGGCTGTAGATGTCTTGCTGCTGTAGCGGTAGATTTCATTGTTTTCATCGACCAAGACACCAGCAGCCGTGAAATCATCAGTTGCCGAGAAAGTGATACCGTATTTACCAGTGACAATGACCTTACCAGTCATGGCACCGTTGACTCGTGTAGTTTGCTCAATGGTGACTGAACTATCAGAAGACACGATGCTACAAGATTCTCCGCCCTTTACTGGTCGCATACTGGTGACCTTTACTACCCCGCTACCAAGGTCGGAGTTAGCAGTAGCAAAGAACTCATTGTTGACAGCAACATTAGAAGTAGAACCTTCAAGAGTAAACGATGGTGAAAATTCTACTGCTGCTTTGCTGACACGGTCTTCTTTGTTGATGAGGTCGGCAAGGTTCTGAGCAGTGGTTGTAGCGTCGAAGTCAGCACGCCACTCACCTGTCCCTGTGCCGTTCTTCAAGAGGGCGACACTACCATTGCCGGGAGAAAAGGCAATATAGCCGTCGATGGAACGAACATCGGCTGGAATCTTGATGCGAGCCTCAGCAGCACCAATCTCACGATAATCATCACCTTGCCATAATTCAAGGCGTAAAATTTGCTGAACATTCCTAAACAATAAGGGGGTAGTACCCACATAATCAGTATAATATCGCCTTCTGTATGGCTTATATGTATCAAAATTGATGTACTCAGCAGTCACAAGATAAGGTCGCCAAGCGTTGTGAGTGATGTTGTCAATCTTATCTTGAACTTCACGAATACGAGCCTGCACGATTGCCTTCGTGACTCCTCTTTGCCTTCCAACTTTAGCGTTAGTGAAAGAGGACAAATTCTGAACTTCTGCATTGTCGGCTACTTGGAAGTCAGCAGCAGTTATAGTATCAGTAAATTCTAATTTTACCCCATTAGCACCCCCATTAGTGATAGCGGTAATCTCACGCTCGATACCAAGCGGATTAGCGTCACTATAGATGAGGATAGTATCTCCAACTTCTGTTCCACATCTACGGTAATCTTCACCTGTAATGTAGACTCCGTCACTGTCAGAATCAGATGCCACTGTGACTGGCTCTTGAGGACCTATACCGAGATAATCAGCAACTTTCTGAGGGGTAGTATATACTGTAGCCGTTGGGTCAAGAGGTCGTGTTTCACCTTCGCCGGGACTGAAAACAACTGGCATTACTCTCTCGCCTCCTCACTGCGTTTTACAAGATTGTATTCCATTGGTCGTTGACATGAGCCACAAAGTTCACGCCACAGGAAGTGAAGCATCCCGCAGTGTTTACAGCGAGTGCCTGAACCTATGTTCATGACATCTGCTGCTTCGCTATTACGATTACGCTGTTGTCTAACTATGCCCTTCAAAGGATTTTCAGGGTCAACGAATGCTGATTTGTCAAGTGATACATCTGAGCGAATGCCTTGTTTTTGAAATCGACTTATGTCATCGAAGTCAATCTTTGATATATCGAAGCCCATACATTTCCCTCACGCTCATGTAGTAGACACGATAAGAAATACATTTCCAAGAATCATGACTGGGTCAACAGCAATAATAGTATTCGCACCCTCAGCAGCAGCAACATCAGCCGTCATAGTCGATGACAGCGTAGAAGTGTCACTGAAATCTTTCGGTGAATACGGTCCAACTACCACAGTGGTCGTAGCCATTAGTCATCACCTCAAGAGCGACGACCTATTACAAACCATGTTCCGCCGACTACCGAAGGACCTGCTTCTGCTGCTGTGATTGTTAAAGTAGTACCACTAACGGTTGCTACATCACTCGCCTCTATTGTGACAAGGCTTGCACTGGCACCTGCTTCGGGTAGAGCCACTGAACTTGTAGCAGTAGGTGTCACTGCTGCAAAGTCTATGCTTGACAAAAGCGAACTTAAGTCAATTTCTTCAGGACCTGCACCCGATGTGTATGTGCCTGTGATTATCATTCTGTCTCCGAAATATGTCGGTCTGTTATCTATTGTATTTGCCATAATTATTCATCTCCTTCTTCTAATTCTTCAAGATTGTCTGCTACCATCTCTTCTGTTTCTGCGACTCCGTCAGGACTCATAACAGTTGCGACGATTTCGAGTAATTGTGTTTTAGTTGCATAACCCGATGGTTTTAGATTGTAAGAAGCCAGCCACTTTTGAATGTCTTTTTTACTCCAACCCGAATCAGGGATGCCATCTTCACCATGGTCGATAGTACGCTCATCTGCCTCGGCTTTAGTCCAACCTTCAATTCTGAAATTTTCAGCATCGAGGCGTGGTGCGAAATAGTCCAACCATGCAGAAGTTACTTCTACAGGTCGGTTTTGTTCCCAGTCACGCATGGTTGGGTCTGTCGCACGACGAACATGTGAACGCCCAATGTATGTCACTGTAGGCACTTAAAGCACCTCACGAGTAAAATACTAAAAGTTGACCACTGGTGACTGCACCTGTTGCTTCTAAAGTGATAACTTTACCACTGAATGAAAGTCCTGCGGTTTGAGCATTGTTTGCAGTAAATGAAGTCAAAAATGCTCCAGTAATTGCACTGATACCGCCAGCGAGAGTGACTGTATTACTGTCAGCGATATTCGCCAATGTCACTATAGCCATCTTTGGTGCTGCGTCATATCCATTTGCTCCATCGCTGTTAGAAGCGTTGAATGTACCCGGACCACCGCCCGGATATGATACATCTGCTGCCCCATCTTGCCACTCAGTGGTGTCTTGCGACCCTGCTCTAAGTTCCCATGCTCCGGTGACTGTTGCTGTTAAAGTGCCACCTGCTGCTGTTGCTGTTAATTCTGCTGCCATATTTTTTCATCTCCTATTTTTTTTATTATTGTCCTCACTGCAAATCACGGATGCTACCTTGAGCACGGAAGAATGTTGTCCAAACTTCACCCATTGTTCGGTATAGACCCTCTTGTCCCAATCTGTTGATTGCGAATGGGTCACCTGTTTCAATGCCTGACTCGAAGTATTGAGTAGGAATTGCAGTTGAGAAGTAAAGATAATCTGTATCAAGGAAGTACATTCTGCTGATACCGTCTTTTTCGACATCTTTGGAAGGAATGATTGGGACTCCGTTGTAGGTTGCTACAATGAATCCTGCTTCAATACCCGGAACACCCTTAACACCGTTGTAGGTAGGTGTGACTCTCTTTTCTTCCATGAATCTTTGTTGTGCTTGTAGAAGTTGTTGTAGTCTCATTAGAGTGTCATATCCAGTTAGGATAACCTTAGGATTACCACCAAGTTCCCACATTCTTTGGAATACATCATCCAATTGGTCAAGAGACATAGTTCTCCTGTTTGCTGAATCTTGGTCTGAACCACAGTTAACAACAGCGTTGGACCAAGAGTTTGCACTTCGGTCGATGCTGTAGATGTCAAGGTCGTTTGCTCCACAGTGGTCTGCTGCTGCTGAACCAGTTTCCATTGATGTAGTACCACCGGATGCTCCACCGTCGTTTCCGGTGATTCTGTCCAATGACTCGAAGTTGTTTCCTGCTACAGTGTCTGAGTCAGTCAAAAGCATTTTGTTTACCATTTCAGCGTGGTGCTTACCCATTTCTTCTTTGAGAACTGAACGCATGTCGCCCATACCGTCATCCTTGTCAGCAAGGAAAACAGCAACTTCGCTAACATCGAATGAGTGAGCGATTGTCTTTGGCTTTGCTGCAATGTGTTGGAAGGTTGGCTTGATTGTTTCAGGTAGTGTACCGTTTTCTGCAATTCCGCCAGTTAGGACTCCGCCGTTTGGTTTGTCAGTAATGACTCTCCAACCGCTTCTTTCCCATGGTTTCTTTGGTAGAATTGAGAATGCGTTAAATTCTTGGTTCAACTGTGACCAAACTTTGCGACCGTAAATTGCTTGGTATGTACCAGCAGTGGTGCTTAGCATTGGTGAGTCTGCTTTCAATAGTTCGCTACCAGTATATGAATAACCCATTGAGTTGCCAGCACCGTAGTAGTACCTCTCCATATCTGTGACTGTTCTTACATAATTTCTTGCCATATTTTTCATCTCCTTTTTTTCATTACTTATTTTTGAGTATCACTCTTCTCGGAATAAACCTCCAGCGAGTTGGTGAACTTCTTCCCATGACATATTTGCGAGGTCCTGTGTTGTTGGTACCTCAATTGCAGGGGAAACGGATTTTGCTATGGTTGTAGATTCACCTACAGTTCCAATGTTGTCGATTCGCTCGGATAGAGCGTTGATAGATTTCATGATTTCATCAAGAGGTTTTCTTGCATCGAATGCTTGTGCCTCAGCCTTTGCGACTGCTTCTGCGGATTCTTGTGCGTATCGTGCTTCAAAGTTTGACTCCATTGCTTTCCTTAGTTCTTCTTCTTGCTTTGCAGCCTTGAAAACTTCGTAAGCACTCTCGTATTGAGTAGGGTCTACTGATGTGACGAAATCGGATTTGCTAACTTCTCCTCCTCGGCTTAGTCCAGCACGGCTTAGTGCGTTAGTAGATGGTGAGCCACCTTCTTGTGCTCGACCCTTTACTTGACCAGCGAAGCGGGTATCGTAGTCTGAAAGTTCCTCAGGTGTAGAACCGAGGTTTGCTTTGGAAATTCCATCGAAGTGGGCACGGGCACCATCGGTGTCAACGCCAGCAGACTTCAAGGTGTTTTCCATCCAGTCAAGATACTCAGCAGAAATGACATCAGAATACTCGGATTTCTTAGAGTCATCCTTTTCTTCATCTTTCTTTTCATCGTCTGCTTTGTATGCTTTTTCAGGCATATCCTTTTCTTCATCTTTTTTGTCGTCTTTCTTAGTGTTCTTGAGTTGCTCAGGTATTTCTCCCTTTTCCATAGAATCGAGTCTACCTTCGAGCCTCTCAAGTACGCTGTTCATTTGTTCCATTACATCATCGCTCATTTTTTTCATCTCCTTGTTTTTGTCTTCTTTTAGGATTTTGAATGTTGCCTCAGGGTTTATTCCTTTTTCACAGATAGTGATTTCGTGTAATTCGAGTTTGCTGATTTCTTGATAATTACCATGGGAGTTGTCGTGCTTTCGTACTCTTTTGAATGCTTGACCTCCAATGCTGAATCCCGTTAAGTTCCCCTTCCTGACTTCGGCTGCCACTTCTCGTGCCTTTTCGATGTCATTTCTAAGTTGAACTACGACGAACATTCCAGCGTCATCAACTTCGCTCTTCCATAACCTCCCTTCACTGTCTGTATATTGTGGAATGACTTCTCCTACCTGAATGTTAGAATGAGCGAGTTGCACATTTCTATACTTCGGGTCAGCCATGTACTTCTTGAAAGCGTCTTTCAAGGCTGAACGAGTTATCAAATCCCCCTGTTTGTCGACCAACTCAACACTGGCATAACCTGCGACCACAAGGTCATTGCTCCCTTTGAGGAGCGAGAGGTTATCTTGTCGAGTTCGGAGCAACACACTAACCAGTCCTTGTCTTGTTCTCCTACATAAATAAAGCGGAATCAATCTTTTTCCGATTCTGCTTCATAAGCAGATGACTGCTCCTCATTTTTTCGATTCAATCTTTTGCTACGAGCAACCGGGTATTCTTCCTCCGGGTCCTCGGTTGGTCTGTCAATCATATCCCAATCAGGTAATGATTGCTCAGATGTAAGTGAAGTAGGTCCACGAGGTGATTCTATTTGTGACCCTACATCTATTCCTAAGCCACGAACACCAGCACCACCTGTCATTTTTTCTTTTTCAACACGGTCAACAAGATTAGCGATTCTCATAATGGTTTTAGCCATGTCCTCTATGTTTTTTGGTTTGAGAACATTGGCTTCATCATCAGCATCAATGATACCTGCCGACTCATCTTCTGACTCTTTTCTATGTTTAGGGTCGGACATACTACGGGATTCTTCCATTTTTTCAGGCTTTATTCCCTTTAACATTAGTGAGGCAGCCGTATTCCATAATGGCTTTACACTTTCAGCCAACAATACTGGATAGTCACTACCTTGAAGTTCACCAAGACTGGAACGAGGAGAGTGTGCCCAAGTACCATGGAAATTACTGTCCATTTTGTAAATCACAGTATCAACCTCAGGGAAAGTAAGTACAAGTTTATCATCATCAATATCAACTGAGAAGTGAACAGGGAGAACTGGATGAGACTTCGTTAACAAGGAAAGTGTTTCTAAAGATGCAGGTGCATCATCGCTTTCACCAATTACTTTAGATGTAGCAACATCATAAATTGTCTTTTCACCACGCTTTTTAGATTTAACACCTGATACAGATACATTAACTATGTCGCCTTCACTAAACGGCTTAGGACTTGTCACTGTACCTACATCGAGATAAGATTCACCTTCGTATTCAACTCCACGATTACCAAGTCCTTCTGCATCGAGAGGACCTGCACCGAGGCGATAAGTGAAAGGACCCTTACCACGAATGTCGAGAATAATTAGACTGACTTTCTTATCAGGGCGAAGTAAGAACCACTTAGGGTGCCTTCTTTCACCACGCATGTAAGTCGAAGTAGCGTCACGGAGTAAAATACGATTACCGGATTCTCGTAAACTTTCTATGATAGCAGGGAGTCCTTCGTCGTCAGTTAAGCGAAGATTGTGAGGTCCGGGTATAATGATATGTTCATGACTGTCGAATTGACCACGAAGAACTTTCAAACGCTCACGAACATTCATGTCTGCTATATTAGAATCATCGTACTCAAGAATATCTACAATATGAATTTCCTTACCGCTTCGCACTCCATCCAACATCCAATTTTTATCGCTCAGTGCTTTTAGTTGTGATTTATCTTCTGAGGATAGGGCGACTTCACCGTTTACATCATAAGCACTAATACGACTTCCTTTACGCCGAATAATAAATCGCTCACCCTCAGGAAGTAATGATGCAGCCCATTCGCCACTAAAGCCACGAAGAGCATCGAAATCTTTCAAAGAAAATATGCGGTGCATCGGTAAGACTGGGAGTGGTTTTTCACCATCATTTTTGATAAGCACATCAGGGTCCATTAACGCTACCAATGATTTACCAATGTCAACTGGCATGTCACTTTCAGCACGACCACCTTGTACGATGTTCGGTTGAATTGCATTTGGTACACTTGGGAATTGACCGGGTTGAGCAAGAACCTGTTCAACCGTATCTTCCCCATGGATAGCATTGAGTAAAGGAAGTTGAATTGAATGGAGGTATTGCTCATTTGGCATCTTTGTACCACCTATGAAATTTTGTCCATCCCACTCTACACCAACTGTAGGTTGCATACGATACCCATGTTCCATTCCTCCACTGGTATAGTAGTCACCGATGTTTGCTCCTTTAAGAGAGGTAGCAGGATGAATCTCACGACCACCTTGACGATTTAATACAGTTTGAGTAGTATTTTTATCAACTTTATTCGCAGCAAAATGCTTTGCGTCAATGGCAGATGGGTTGACTGCGATGACATCATGAATAAGAGACTTCACACCCTCTTTGAGTTGACTTCCTCTTGGGTCTTTCACAGGACCCATTGAATGATGAGTTAAACCATATTTAGCAGCCTCTTCTTCATACCCACGACTAAACAAACGAGGTATGACTCCTAACTTTCCAGTGTAAGATGTCTTTACCCAATCATTCAAACCTTTAGTGCTTTTACCTGTACCTTCTTTTCGCCCAGTTGCTGCTTTTTGACGCTCAGCCTCACGATAGCGTTGTACGATTGGCTCGTTGTCATAGACTTCATCAAATTTATCAATATGATTAATGTGTTTGTCATGTTCTAAAGAAATGTCTTGACCACGAGGATGAAACTGCATTCCAGTTCCAAGTAAACTTCCATGTGTCATAGCACGAAGTCCACCTGTTTGTGGTGCTGAATTGAGGAGTTTTTCAGCAAGATTGTAATGTTGCTTGTAAAGAGGGTCACTTTCATCAAAGTCAAAACCAAGAGCACTCATTACATCTTCAACAGACATTTCACGAGTAATATCTACACCGTGTTCTATGACACTTGACATCATATTACGATGTGGTATGATAGTTTCTCCTGTCACTTTTGATGCAAGACTACTTGCTGACTCACGCTCTTCTTCATCAAGACCGGGTCCGTAAGTTGTCAATTGATGAGCGTCATGAGGTACACGCATTAACATTCTATTAGCGTCATAGAATAATCTACTGGTGTTAGAAAGAAACTTCAACTTATCCGAAGAATCGAAGGCACTGGGGTCTGCTTTTTCCATTATAGGTTTTAATTTCTTAGCCATAGATAGAATAGCCTGTAGGTCAGTTGCCATTTTTTCGTCAAATTGTTGATGATGATAATTAAAAGCCCTACCGCTTTTTTCTTTCATTCCTTCTGCCTCTTCAAGATGACGAAGATTAGTTTTAGCATCTTGTAAGCGTGACATCAAATCCTCAGGCATATTTTTTTCATCACCAGCATACATAGAAATCATATCTTCAAGTTGCTCTACTTGATGTTGAGCGTATTCAACATCTTCTTGATATTCAACACTTGAACGAACTGGCATCTCCTCTACACTTTTTCCTGTTAACCCATGGAAATTTGAAAACACCTGAGGGTTTTTAGGGTCGTGACTTCGAGCCTGTTCAAATTTAGGTAATTTCATTTTATCATGAGTGAGCATAATGAAATCAGCAGGGTCATGAGGAGGATGTAAGCGACCAAGGCGAGTAGTCACATTATGCGTTAATTTAGCATTATCAGCCCATCGAGTTTCACCACCCGCTTCACCAGCAGCCATAATTGGGTTATGAGAAGATGTAGGGTGTCTTTCAAGTCGATGGTCATAACCTTTTTTTCCTATCAAATCATAACGCTCGTCAGGACTACGATGTCCTAATTCGTTAGCAACACCGGGGTCTAATGAAGAGTGACCTGTAAACATAGTTTGCTTTGTATTTCTACTTTGAAAACGAGTTTTTCTACCGTACTTTTGATTTGTAGAAGCATCCCATAAAGATTGAGCATCTGAATGCGTGTCACCTTTTGAGTCAGCGAATCCACGAATAACGGGAACATACCTTGAAAACAATCCCATGTTTTTCCTATTTGGCATAATCATTCCATCTTTTGTGATGTTGCCTATTAAACTTTCACCGTTTTCATCCTTAGGCATCCAATCATGAAGCATTTCTAAATGAGCAAGACTATCACGACCTGCACCACCTCGAATGTAGGGCAAATGGAATATTGCACCATTACCTATAGGACCATGTTGAGTTCTCATCCATAAATCACTTTCATCCTCAGGAATAGCGTCGTCACGAGGTCCATTAAATCCTGAATAAGAATGTGAGTCAACATTTCTAACCTTTTTATGTAATAGAATATCAGCGAATGCCTCACCCTTACCTTGCTCAAGTTTCTTTAGGTCGGCAAGCGATAATGGAGATTCACTTTCTTTAAAATGACCTTTACCAGTAAACGAATACTCGCCGTCTTTGTCACGCTTTACACCTAATAAATGATGTAATGCTGCCTCATTAATTCCCGGTTTTACTCCAGTTTCAGCCTCTTTCATTCCAGCAAGTGGCTCTTTACCTGCAAGTATTGTTTTAGCAGTAGCGTATCTTGAAAGTCCATTTAGATGAGTTAGAGGCTCTCCTCCTTCTTCGTTGTGTTTTTCATTTAACGCATTTATGATAGCCTGTGCCATAGTACCGTGTTCTTCATGAGGAGTTTCATGAAGAGCGGTATGAAGCACTTCATAAGAGTGGTCGCTTAAATCTCGAATATCATCTAATCCCTCAATATGCTTACGCTGGTTTTGAGATGTGTGAATTTGACCTCGCATTTTGTGGAAAAACTCAGGAGTGAAACGATGGGCTATGTTTCTTTTAATTCGACCGACTGACATTTTTTTACCATTGTCCAATGTAATTTTCTGCACTTCGTCTCCACCTAAAAGTGAACCTTTACTCATAAGATGTTCAACTACTTTGTTTCTATTTTTAGGTGAAAGCCATTCAAGACCTAAATTGTAGCCTCCCCATCCTAAAGAAGTGCGAAGTCCCTCGTCATCTTCATCCTTATTCATCCAACCTTGGATAGCGTCATCCATATGGGCTTGTGCTATAGCAAAATCCTGCTCCTCAGGAGTAGCGTGTTCCTTCGTTAAAGCAGTGACTGTTTCAGGATTTTCTTGTTTCCAATTTTCAAGATTATCGAGATAAAGGTCATGAAGATGTGAATCATGAAGAGGTCCAGCAAAGGGATGAATCACTTCATTAGTATCAGTATCTGTGTGACCTGTAATGTATTTGTTGCCCTTCTTTTGATGATGAGACTCTTGTAATGACTCATGCTGTTTTACCTGCTCAGCCAACGAGCGTGCTCCGGGTTTAGCGGGTAAGTAGAAATCTCGTAGTGTCTCAATGTAGGCTGGTAGACCACTAACTACATTTTGATGTAAGAGAGGGTGATGTATGTCTTGGAAGGGATGGTCGTTTGGATAAAGAGAGTGTTCAGAATAATTCGCTTGAGGAAATAGAGATACAAAGTCGTGAACACTCGCTTCACCAAATCTTCCAGTCCAATGATGACTTGGTATAATATCGGGAAGTCGACCAGTGGAATAGTAAGACTGTCGCTCTTTTCTTTCACGACCACGCTCTTCCATACCGCTACGCTCTTGTGCCCGTGCCTCTTTTCTTCTTCTACGCCTTTCAGCGATAGACAATTCTTCTTTAGCGACAATGTCACAAATAAAATCATCAGGACCTTTTCTTACTTCATATCCGTGTTGATACAAATTTTCACTGGCTAAGATGAAATTAGCAGCAGAATTTTCATAATCAAGTTCATCGAGAATTGATTTCAAAAGTTCTGAGCGTGCTCGTAGATACCAATCTGTAGCATCTTCTCGCACATTCTCACCACCATCAGTAGCGAGTTCGCATGTATTCTGATGGGTCGTAGCGGTCCTCGTCTATTCGTTCACCGGCTTCCATTGTACCTTCAAGACCGGGGCAATCATCACCAAATCCGAATCGACATCCTGTAAATTGATTACCACCGCATTGTCGGCAAACTGCTTTAGCAACTGCATCTTTTGCTTTAGCAACTGCTTCTTGTGCTTTCGTTAAATTACCATCAAGGACTTGTCGAGGAACTCCATCACCGTCATGAGGATTCATTTGAGGAGAAAGGCTCTCAATGTTTACTGATTCTGAGGTAGCACCTTTGTTAGTGACATCCGTACCTGTGTATAGATGTTGATTTGTGCTGTAGTAAGCATTGCGGGTTTGTCCACCACTTTCAGCAGCGAACATAATGTTTTGAGGCTCGGAATTAAAAGTAGTAATAAAGTTAGGCTGTGAACCCATTTCTGAGGATTTTTGCATTTTCATACATCCTGCTTTACACATACCCATTTTATTCATTTTATCACCACACTTAGGACAGGATTTACATTCACAAGGTTCCTTTCCACAATCACATTTTGCTGCTTTTTGAGTTTCATCGTCAGATAAAGGGAACTCTCCAGTTTCACGCATACCCGGTCTGTTAGTCGCTATTTCTTGCATTTTACCACGCTTTGAAGTCCGTGGTGTACCTGCACTTAATGGATATGTATCGTTTGCTTTTTTCTTAGCATCGTTATCACCTTTTCCATCAGCAGCGAAATGAGGTACCTTCTTACCTTCATGTTCAACCATTTCTAATTGTTCAGCCTTTTCGAGAAGGCGTTGTGCTTTGTTTAGTAATTCTTGGGCTTCACGGCTACTTGTTGATGGGATAGGTTTCATGCTGTCACCTCGGTGCTTTTTGCTTGTTCTGCCATTTCGTGTATTTCTTCCCATGACATTTGGTGAATTTCAGTATTAGAAAAATCGCTGTGTCCTTTGATGATTGCGTCGTCGGCAGCACGGAATGCGTCTACTTCGACATCCTCACTTAATGGAGTCATTGAAGATACATATCCTGCTTTGCGGAGAAGAGAAGTAGGGTCCCTAATGGCTTTACGAAGTAAAGCGTTTTCATGCTTGAGTGATTGAAGGTCGCTGTCCATACTTTCCATTTTGGAAATTAGAGTATTCATTAACCGCTCCGTTGGAGATACTTCATCACTCATAAAATCGCCTCATGAATCAGGGACAAATCGACCAAAAGTTCCACGGTGAACTTGCATACCCCTGTGAGTTCGTGCTGGAATTACTGTGCCGGGAAGAACTGCATCACGCTGAGCACTGTCAAATTTTTGACCACTGGCGTTCATTTTATTCAACAAAGGATTAGGTGAATCAAAATCAATAACCTCTCTTTGACTCTTTACAATAGCAGTGTGAATGTCCTCAGACAAGTACCCTGCGAACTTGATAACTTCATTGATGTGACTTTGAGCCTCATTCGCATTTCCATCCTCTAAGGCTTTAGCGAAAGCCTCACTGTGAACTGCCATTTTTCTTGCCATTGGGTGCATTTTCAATAAATCCATATGCTCGCCTCGGTTAGTCGTAGTAATGTCGCCTTAAAAGATATTACTGCCCTCTCGGTAATCGAGCATCTAATAATGCTCTACTGTTTTGTTGCTGAATACTTGGTTCCATACCACGCTGCTGAACGCTTGATAGAGGAGCACCTGCTCCTGCTGATGAGCGTTGTTGTGGTCGTGCTGGTGACCTTGGAGTTCTAATCCCCATACCTTCTCCGCCGGGTTGTGAAGGTGGCATCATTGGAGGCATTGCTCCTTGACCACCGATAGGTTGAGAAACCGGAGGCATCATCGCTGCTTGACCGGGCATCTGTTGGGGAGCAACCGCTTCACTACCTCCGGGTTGCTTGCGATATACAAATCGGATGTCTCGGTCACCTTCTTCTAACAGTTCAGGCTGATAGCCGAGCATTTGCATACGCTGAGCAAGGTTGACTTCCATTTCATCACGGCGTAGTCGAGTAATTTCATCTTCTTCCTCATTTGGATAAAGAGTCAATTTCCAATCAGTGACATCCATTTCTTTTAACATTCGAGGGAATAAATTGTCTGTGTAAACTTTTTGACCAAACTCAACAGCACGGTTAGTGACGAGAATTTGTAGACCTTCGTTATTCAAACCACCGGATTTACCATTGTCAATCATAAAGATACTGGAGACACCATAGAATGCTGCGATTCTATTTCGTATCTCGTCACGAACAGCAATGTATTGCATCTCTTCAAGAGTGTCCATAAATTTGACCCAGTTAACTCCACCTCGACCCGATGAAGATTCAATTCCAACTTTAGGCACATAGTGAGGGTCACGCTCCATTTTTTCATCGACAGATTTCCAAAACGACTTCATTGATTCAAGATTATCTGTTGTCACTGAAATGATACCTTTTGGAGTCCTACGCTTTTGATAAGCAGTGTAAATGTAATTGTCCATAGCAGTAAGACTCATTGCTTGTCTCCACATTGTATTAACAGGACTTCGACCGTACAGTTTCGATGGATTGTATTTACTGATATGAATAACTTCACCTTTTGTGAAGTATTGATTCTTACCGCTACCAGCCATATTGACATAATGAGCATCAACAAGACGAGAACCACATGTTTGACACTTTGGCTCTTGACCCGGATATGCCACTTGGTCACGATGAATGCGACAGATTTTGTAGCGACCACCACGAACACCACGCTTGTCAGCGATAATTCTCATGAAAATAGGGTCACCACGAATAATGTTTTTCACACGATAGAATGCAATCTCCCCACTTTCAGGGTCGACATAGTATTCTTTGATAAGAATAAGAAAAGCATCATCAATGATATTGAGGTCATTTTCTATTTCACCAAGCACTTGCATGAATGTTTGCTCCATGGCGTTTTCTTCATTGAGTAGCCATTTAGGATAGATAACTTGCTCAGGGTCAGGGTCACGCACAGCACCACCGCATGTTTTACATGATTCAACATCATGATGAAATTCCTCATCACATTCAGTACACTTTTTACGGAATTTTTTCTCCCAATGATAACCACGACGAAAAATTTCTTGGCGAAGTTTAGATTGAACTGTGCGAAGAATTAGATTTTCTTGACTTACAGCGTAAAGTGCCGGTAGGGTAATCCCTTGTGCGAGAACAGGCTCTTGAATACCAGTTGTGTATAACGGCATTTGTGGTTCAGGTGTGGTCCTGCGACGGAAAGGACTTGCTAACGCTGATAGAAATCTACTGACTGGACCTTGTTGTTCTTCTGCCATCATAGACCCTCCGCATACTTTCCGATGGTATCTGCGTCAACGCCCCATGAGTTAAGAAGTTCGGAAGATTTCTTGGCATCATCTTCCCAATTTTTGAAACGAACTAACCGCTTTAACTCTTCTTTTCGCACAGGGTCCTTTTCTTCAATAAAGGACAATACAGCCTTCGCTTGTAGTCCTTTCATTTTAAGATGTGGTAAAACACCATTTAGGAATTTACGAAGGTCTGCCTTAGAATAAAATTGTAGGCGATGTTGACTGCGAGTTGAATTTTTGTGAACCTTATTATCGAGAGATAAGACTCCACACTCCATTGTTTTGTAGAGGTCCTCACAATGTACTCTCCCTCTTTCCCCAGTAGCAATCATACCAGCACGAGGTTCACCTCTTTCTGTAATTGTAATGTAGCCGTCAGCATCGAGGAAGCCAGCACCGTAGGACCATACATCTTTCAAAACTAAACCTTCATTAGAAACACGAACATATGTGCCTCTTTCACTGCCCTTCATAATGTCATATTCCTCACCATATAGATTAAGTAAAGTGGAATACTTTCGAGATGTAAATGATTTTTGCATTATGCCTGCATCGTTTATGTTGCTTTGTAAATCAGATACATGCATGGGTCCGTTATTCAAAAGTTGCTGAGATGAGAACTCTAAGTATGCCTGCTCATGTTTAGTTAATTTGTCAGATTGAAACAAAGCAGTACGCCACATTTTACGAGCATCACTTCGGTCACGCATAGCAGAAGCCCATGCTTGTTGCTCTTCTTCACCCCAAACATCTTCATGTTCATCAAGCATTTTGAGTGTCACTTCTGCCTTATCCCATAATTGACAGGCTTTTTGTAATGATATAGCACGAGCCTCACCGAATTGTCGAAGGTGTTTGAGAGAGCGGTCAGACAAACCTAATCCCTTAATGCAGTGCTCCATTCCATCAGACCAAGACAAATTACGAATTGTCAACTCAGTCTCAAGGGCTTTGATAGTTCTAATATCCCCAATAAAATAATCTATATCACTTGAATCGTCTTTATTGTGCCTACGAGCCTTACGAAGTCTTTTTACTAATTCATCAGCAGTACAGTTCATTTTAGATTCAAACCAACCATCACCATTTGGAGCGAAGCGATAGGTCTTACGAATGGCTTCTACAGCCTCTTCTTGATAGGGGTAATCAGCCTTAATGACAAGGTCATCTTCGATAAGTGCAGACCCCCACATAATTCTACCTCACAAGATACCTCTATTTAACACTCAATGCCCCGTCTGTTGTTGATGTTGACTTAATGCCATATAATTGGGAAACAAATTTCCACAAGTATAGCATTGCTCCAAACGACCGAATTTGTGCATATCTTCTTTTACAATAGTAGGTTTACCACCAACACCCTGCTTCTTGGCTCGCTTGCGTTTTGTAGCAGCACGCTTTTGACCTTCACTCATTGAACCACTGGTTTTCGGAGTCTTATCGCTTACCTTAACAGATGGGCGACACTTAGGGTAGCCTTTGCTGGAAGTCTTGGCTTTCGACCTACCACACGGTGGATGTTTTCCAGTTTTCGGGTCTTTACGAGATACATCAACCCACTTTTCCTTAAACCAACGATTTAGGTTTTTGACAATAAGAACATCATGACAAGTACATCGGTCACTCATTTAACCTTCACCTTCCGAGTTTTTTGCTTGTCAATAAGTGCATAACATGGGCACTTAGGTGCTTTCGCTGAACATTGCATGACCCCTTTGAGCATACAGACACAAGGAGTTTTCTTTGTACCTCCACAACAACAAGAGTCACGCTTTAGTTTCATTTCTTCTTCCCCTTTTTCCCTCGAAACTTACCCTTACAGTATTGAACAGCCCAACCGTTAGCATAGGCTGACGGATAAACTTTGAATTTACGCTTGGCTGCTGCTTTACCTTCGGGACATAATTTCTTACGAAGGTCATCAAAACAGATGTCAAACGGGTCACTCATATTTTCACCACTTTACTTTGTTAGCCCAATATGCTGCACTCATCGGTCCACGAGCGATATTCTTTGCGTGTCTTGCTTTGAATGATTTTTGCTTTTTTGCCCTCTTACCAGTAGGATTACTTTCAGTGACAGTCTTAGCACCTTTTTGTCCAAAGCGAATTGTCTTTACTTTACCACCTGAACGAGCCACTACGATATGTGACTTCTTAGGATGATTAGGTGTACGCTTTGGTTTGTTGAATCCACTTACACCAGCACGAGCGAGACGAGGGTCACGCTTTTTGGCTTTCACTACATCCCATGCTATTTCCATAGGACTGCCACGCTGAACCATGTCTTGGTCAGCGAAGAACTGAGTAGGGTCCTCTTCACGAAGTTGTGCAAGAGCATCTTGACCTTGAGCAGTCAAAGCATCAGCACGATTCTTTTGACGCTGCATTTGTGACATAATTCTCATAAATTCACGGCGTTGTTCAGGGTCGTAAAAATTAGGATTCTGTTTCATATCTTGATAATCCGCTCCTGCTTTACCTTCACCGTACAAAAATCGAGCAAACGCTTCTTGGTCCTCTTCGTCATCACCAAGCACACGAGAAGCATCCATACCAAGACGATTGATAGTAGCCTCTCGAAGTGCAGGTCCTCTTTGCATTTGTGAAGCAACATCAGCAAAACGACGAGCCTGTCCTGACTCTCCTGCTTCACGCATACGCTGTGATTCTTGCATGAGTTCCTCAGGACTGGCTTTTGCTACATCAAAACTGGCATTCTTCATTTGACTGAAAATATTAGCGTAAAAGTCCTCTTCTTCGGTAGGCTCTTTTTCTTGCTCTTTTAGTCTCTCCATCATCGGCTTACCCTCCATAAACTGATTTACATCCTTTAACGATGTAGGTCTACTCATACCTCCTGACTGCACATCGTCTTGAAGATTAATCTCAGGTGGCTCTTCCTCAGGAACATAATTTGGGTCGTTAAGGTCACCTTGTTGATAGCGAACTTGGTTCTTAGCAGCATTCCCTGCTAACATTCGAGCGTATTTGTTAGGTAATGGTTTTTTTGTACCTCTTACATTTTCACTACTCAGCCTATCCATTTTCTCTTTTGTATCAGGGTCAGCCTCTTTTTCAGGGTTTTTCATGTGGGGCTTTGCCACTGAAATGACCAACACCATACCTTTACCTTTCTTTCCAACTTTTTCTTCTTTCATGGTATCATCCATCCATCTTTCTTTCTTGGTTTACCCGTTATCCACTCGTCAAATCCGGGCATGAAGTCATCCAACATAACAACACTGCCTCTAAACTCCTTTGTAGCCCAATTAGCAAGGGCAAGGCTCATGGCAAGGTCATCGTGAACTCCGACGCTTTCGAGTCGCCCATTTTTTTGCATACCGAATCGGGTCAACTCTTCTTCTAATTTGTGAGTAAAACGCTTTGAGCGTTCATCTCCATATGGCGTTTTTATTTGACCCTGCTCAAACGCCATGAGCAGTGACATGAATAAACTCTCTTTACGAGTTCTTGTCGTCATAAATGTACGAATAGGAATATCCTGACGAATATCTTGAAGTTCCATAGCAAACATACGCTGAAAGTTGTTGCCTTCAAGTTCGATAAGGTCAGGTTGGAATTTATTATTGAGAAGAATAATTTGACGCTTCTGTGCTGCTGAACCCATACCCTGCTCGTGTACGATACCTACAATTTGTTTCACATCTTCATCAGGTAGTGTTCGTAGAACAGTCATAGCAGTATAGTCAGCGTTCTTATCAGATGCTATTGCAGTGTCCCAACCAATGAAATGATGACCAAGAACACCGACACGGTCGCCGTTTTCATCATACTCAGAATCTGCTACATCAAGGATTTTCAAATCGTGGTCACGAGCCTTTTCAAGCAAAGCCATCGGAAACATACTCGCTACATCGTGAATCGGCTCACACAAATATTCACGAGTAAACTGAATAGCAGGCATCGACATGCGTCGCTGTTCAAGTGCTTCAAGACTCCAACGCTCAGCCCAAAGCGGTTCACCTTCTCTATTAATCGCAGGGTATGTTTCAACTACGAATGTTTCAGTCTTTTCTAACTGAGCGTATAGGTCATTATAACTGAACGGAGTTCCAACCATCATGAGACGACCACTGTGGTGAAGAACTGGAAGCAATACACCATAAAACCAGTCAGCAGCACGCTGTAATTCACTTCCAGTTGTACCCCATAGAATATCGTCACATAGTACAACATCGGGGTGGAATCCACGAGTACCTCCACCGACAGACTTCGCCATGATACGACTACCGTTGGTAAACTCGAAGTATGTCTTTCGCCATGGTTTACCAGTTGGTTTAAGGTCTTTCAAACAAGGAGCACGCTCGATATTACCACGAATGAATCTCATGTGTTCAAGAGTCTGCTCAAGAGAGTGTGAAAATATCATGATGTGAGTGCCGGGATTGAAGGCTGCAATCCACAAAGCGTAGGACATAAAGAATACAGACTTACCGTGGTCACGAGACGCTTTCACGCAGTAGTATCGGTTTTCATTCAATCCTTTATCCCACGAACCATGGTGATTAGCATAATCAAATTCTAACACGGTTTCAAAGAAATATTTGAATGAGCGAGCAGACATTTTCTTGTCCATTTCAATGACAAGTTCTTGCATTTCAGCAGATTTCTCATTCATGACTGGTCACCTGCCATATTTTGGTCAGTGGATGATTGTTTCTTTCCACTATACTGGGCTGCTAATTCAGCACCTTGCTTAGTTGCATCAACGCCACCTTGTGGTGTGGCTCCAAAAGCAGCAGCCTGTTCAGCAGGGTCAGTAGTAATAGTTTGTTGAGTAGTTGGAGGCGTAGGCGACGCTGTTAGAGGTGCTGCTGGTCCCATACCCGGTAATGTCCTTTGACCTTGACCACCGGGCACTGTACTCATTGGAGGAGTAAACAACATTTGGGTATCAAGAGACACAGCAGGATTGAAAGTTCGATGCTGTCTTTGCTTTTGCTCTCCTCGGACTTGGACTAATTCTCTATGTCGTTGTGGTAAGTCTTGAGGTCGATTGTACTGAAACATTCCTTCAAGAACTTTTTTTCTCGCATCCAATTGTTCAGGCGTAGCACCTCTAAAATCTTTCATAGCCCTTGTTCGACTAAATGGTTGTACTGCCACTGGAGGAGGTGAAGCGGTAGGCTGAGCAACTGCTACTGGGGTTCTTCGCATAGAAGATAAGGCTTGACCTGCTCTTTGCCTCATTTGACCTGCTTTTTCTCTCATACCTGCATAATCTTGCTCACCTAAGCGAGAGCCTGCATATCCTCCTATTGCTTGAGCCGTAGGTGATGTTGTTTGATATGTACCCATAGCACGAATGCCTGCTGAGCCTAATCCTGCTTCCAATCCTTGACCTGATGCTCCCGCTTGCTCAAGTGCAGTCAAAGCAGATAATCCGGCAAGAGCACCTGAAAGACCAGCCCCTAATCTTCGACCTAACACACCTACTCTTCCTGCTCTTTCAGCACGAGTCTGTATTGCTTGTTGCTGTGGGTCTGTAAGAGGATGTTTTCGCCCTGCCCTATCTAATAAGCGTTTAGCACTTTCTCCACCATAACGCTCTTGTTGACTACGGTATTCACCAGCCTTTGCTTCTCTTTCAAGAGTTGCTTTTTGTCGTTGTAATTCCGCTTTCGCATCAGTATCTGCGATTTCAGCAGGAGAAATCATTTCACTCAATTGTTGTTGAGCCTCAGCAGCCCTTGCTCTCGCAGCATCTACTGCAATTGGGTCCCTTTGAGTTGGTGTAGTCATTGGGAGTTGCTTTTCTTTCTTCTTAGAAGTTAGTGGAATCTGAGCACCTTCTCCTACTGGTGCATAGAACTCAACAGACTTTCGCACGAGGACTTTACCCATCAAATCCCCCCTACACTCATTTTCACGACTTTAACTACATCAGATGAAATGTTAAGTCGCTTTGCTATTCTTTCCCAATCACCCATTTGATGTGCTATTGAGCGAACATCTATTGGCGTGAGACTCAAATGTTTTGCGAGATGACGAACTCCTTGCTCATCAGCAATATTGACAGGGCGTGTTAATGCGTGCTTCATGACTTTGTCATTTTGTAAAGCATCGTCACGCTGCATTTGCTCCATGGCTTTCATCAAGCGGTCAGTCTCAGGCAACATGTTGTCCTGACTCTTCATGTACTCAGTAAGTAAACGCTGTCGTGGGTCACCAAAAGTTTGTTGGAACCTTTGCTCTTGCTCAGTCAACTCTCCAGTGCCCGGTGTAGGACCAATACCAGTCAGTCGCATAAACTCACGAAGATTTGCAGGGTCTGCTTGACCTACACCCGCACGAGCAGCCTGCTGTTCAGGTGTAAGACGACCCACAGGAATACCACCAGTGCGTCGAACTGCTACAGGTTGAGGTGCTACGGGTTGAGGTGCTACGGGTTGAGGTGCTGGAGCCATAGGTGGAGTAGCAGCAGGTGGTGGAGAAGGGCGTGCCTCCGTGACGGGTCGGCGTGGTGCTGGTTCAGGTCGTGGTGCTGCACTCGGAGCAGACGGTGCCATAGCGAGGTCAGTCACGAATGGAACATGTTCAGGTACAGAAGGAATCAATTCCTCAGGATAACCCATTACAGTTCTTCCAGCAAGACCACCTTCGGGCAGTTCATCGGGAACAGCACGACGCTCTTCGTGTCCAAACGCACGAGCCATCATGTCTGCGATTGCATTTATTGCTTGTCGACGAGCATCTACATTTTCTTGTTGCATACCTTCGGTAGTGACTCCTAATGCCTTTAACTCAGCAGGGTCAGGTTGGTAATGCCTTAAATTACTTGTACCATCTTCATGTGCCCCTGAAAGCATAGCCTTCACATACATCTGAGCCATGTTTTTGTGAGTGCTTCCGTTTTTCGTCGGATGTTTTGTACCTGACATG
>Ga0208644_1000195_pt1 | contig 43421 bp, 63 predicted proteins | sample VirMetDEL_Nov_18_FD_184517 | JGI IMG/M metagenome (GOLD analysis project Ga0208644, IMG submission 184517) | Aqueous microbial communities from the Delaware River and Bay under freshwater to marine salinity gradient to study organic matter... | ecosystem: Environmental > Aquatic > Marine >...
GTCACGCACCCATCCAAACCTACCTATTCGACCACCGGGGATACATTTCATTCCCCGCGTGCCGTTTTCGCTTTGTGGTGCTCGCTGCATAGACTTTGCCAGTTTGTTGCGTCCCAGAACTTGTACACGTCGCCTCTGTGCGGTTCGATATGGTCGACGTCGGTCGCTGCTGTTACTCGTCCTTCTGCCTCGCACTGAACGCACAGCGGAAACTCTGCCAGGTGTCGCAATCGCGCCGCTCGCCATCTCGCACCGTACATGTGATGATGCTTGCCTTGCTCCTTGGATGCTCGCTCATGCCGCGACTTCGGGCGATTCGCCATCAGTCCACAACCTTGAGCGTCGCCACCTGAGTCAATCGATTCGCTGCCGTTGTCGTGGCCCAGAACGTCACCTCGTACGATGCCCCAGCCGTGGCGCTCACTTCCGTCAATCGCACCTGAACGGCCTTGCCGATCGCAATTGTATCGCCATCGCTCACCGTGATAGCGTCCGTGTTGATCGCAGGCGTAGCGACGGTAATCGCACTACCTGCCGTTGTGGTTACCCCCAGCGTCACGCCACCCGATGTTCCGGTCACCGAATTGAGCGTCTCTCCACTCGCCAACAATGGCGTGAAGTCCATCGTAAACAACCGGCTTTCGTCGACAGCCAAGTGCCACAATTCCGTTGCAGTGATACTCTGATCGCTCATGTCACCCTCTCAATGGCTCTAGCAATGCTCGTACGTGGACGACACGCCGCAACGTCTAATCGCTCAACCGCATGTGCTACGTCGATTCTGGTGCGTGCCTGTGCGATCGTAGGCCGTTCCGTGGCAGTCCAGACCGTCTCGACGTCAACGGACGTAGCCCGCTCAATATGGTCGCTGGTTAGGTAGGCTTCGTTCGCCGTAGCAATCGCCGCATTGACGACGCACTCCAGCAGATACGTTTTGCGTAGCGTCGCCGTCTGTACCGTTCCGGTTGCTGATCCGCTCGACAGCGTGACCGAGTAGCCTTTGCCAAGTGTCGCCGAATTGCTTGTACCTGTTGCCGTACTATTCGTCGCAACGATCTTACGAGCACTCGACAACGTGGCATCGTTCGATGTGCCCGTTGCCGTTCGTAACGTGCATGTAAAGGCATTGCTGCGGAACAGCGTTGCCGATTGCGGCACACCTGTCGCGGTTTGACTTGTCGCGGTTAGCAGTCGAGCAGTCGTCAGCGTAGCACTCTGAACCGTCGCCGTAGCGGTTCTTGTAGTCGCAACCAGCGTACGTGCTGTCGTAATCGTCGCCGCGTTGCTCGTGCCCGTGGAAGCTCTCGACGTACACGATAACGTCCGTGTCGCGGTAAGCGTTGCCGCATTGACCGTACCAGTGGCCGTTCGTGCCGTCGCAACCAGGGATCGACCTGCACTTAGGATGGCCGCGTTGCTTGTCCCGGTTGCGGTTCGTGCCGTTGCCGCTAGCGTGCTAGCCTTAGTCAGTGCCGCGCTATTGCTCGTGCCAGTCGCCGATCGACTCGTACAGGTCAGCGAGTAATTGTTGAGCACTGGCCCTTTCGTCGTGATCCCCGACCATCCGACGTGGAAGACACGCGGATCGGTGTTGCGTGCCGCTGGCACCGAGTCCAAATTGTACGCGCCGCCCCACCCGTCATTTCCGCTCAATGGATCGAATCCGCCAAGATTGTATAGCGCCTGAATGCTTCCTCGGCGGATTGAATCGGGGTGCGCGCCATTGGCTAGACTTAGCATCTCCTGGGAACTGAGCGCTACATTCCATAGCGCGACATGCGAGACGGCACCGTCCCAATAAGACCCCGCATTTCCGCTCGAATCTGATCCGGCACCGATGCGAATTTGGGACACGCTTCCCGGCGTAATTGACGTCGTGCCAGTGGCTAGCGAACTTCCATTCTTATACAACGCTCGTGAGGTAGCCGAACTCGCCACGATTCCAAGGTGCATCCACTGACCAGCCGCCGCATTGCCCGCCGATTGCGTGTTCTGCGTGCTCGCACCCGTGCATTGCAGAATCAACGCGGTGCCGTTGAACCCAATTCGCCAGCCGTGAGCGGTCGACGGTGCCTGTACTCCAAAGGCGTAGTGCGTGCCTGTGGTCGTGTCAGAGTAGACCCATCCGGCCAACGTAAACGCCACCGCAGACACCGGGCTGGTGCTGCTTTTACTGACGTCGCTTGTGCCGTTGTAGTCCGCTGCCACGCTTTAGGCTTCCTTGATTTCAACGCCCAGCAATTCCAGGTCGCCCACCGCCGTGTCGTTGGTAACGTCACGCGCGACCTTGAGGCGAAACAATTCACCGGCAGCAATGTTGTCCGTCGCAGTACCCGCCGTCACAGTGACGTTGCAAATCTTGACGTTACCTGCCGTACCTGGGACGGTAACGGCCGTAATCGTTTGATCCGCCGCGAACCCGTCTGCGTCAATGTCTTGCGAACCGTCGCCGATCCTTTCAAATGCGATAAGCCATCCTCCGGTGCCGCTCGTCGCACTGACAGCCGAGAAATGGACTTGCACGATAAGGTTCCCGCCCGCGTAGTTGCGAGGCATGACGAGCCGAAAGTAGCAAGTTTCCGACGTGGTATCGTCGAACAGTAACGTAGGGTGCGTGTTCCGCGTCCCTTGCCCTGGATAGTTTGATGCGGGGAAGAATGCCAATCGGCAATCGACCGCGCACAGCGTGTCACCGGATGCCATTAGCGGTTATCCTCCACAGCGTCGACTTCCGCGACGGTTGAGCACGCCAGCACTTGCGCCCGCAACGCCCGGCCTTCCGCCTTCGTGGTCAGCACAAACACGCCGACAAGCCCCACGATACGCTTGAAGTCGTTCAAGCTGTTGATGACGTACACGCCGCCATTTGTTGCACTCACCTCTTGCGGGAACGTCAAAAGCCCGATGTCGTAAAGCCCCTTCATGCCGTTCAATGACGTCTGAGCGGCAAGGCTCGTGCTAATATCCACGCCATTGACGTTCACGGAACCGGCTTCGATGATTTCGCCGGTTCGATTGTCGATCTGTTGCTTACGCGACTCTTTCGCCGCTTCCAAATCCGCCGCGTCAAACGCCGCAGTTTCGGTGCTGCTGGGTGCGCGTACCGTGTCGCCTTCAATAATCCAGCGAGATTGCGGCACGCCTTCCACGCCCGTCAAATCTGGGTTGCGGATCGCTCCCTCTACGCTGCCGTAGTCGGGATTGGGGTAGACCCACTGTTTTGTCGAGCGGTCGAGATAGCGTGCCATCGTGCGTTACCCTGAGAAGGCGAGCGAGAACACGCCATTACTTCCGTCAAAGTCGAGCGTCAGCGATTCGCCGGCCGCCAGCGTCAACGCGCTGCCGTAGTCGTACCACCCGATAAGCTCGTCATTTGTCGCCGTGTCGTTGTAAATCACGGCATACTGAAACGGACCCACGCTTCCGCCGCTAGCCGTCAACGTCAGGTCCGCGATGATGAGCTTGTATGTGCCGGTCGTTTGGCTCGAACTACTCACCGTCAACGCTCGGCTGGAGCAGTTCGTGTAACTGATTTGCGTAATATTCGCGAGCACCGTATTGCTGCGACTCGGTGCCGAGTTGGTCAATGCGACCACCAGCGAATCGGAGCCAAGGTTATGCACCTTCTCACACAAATTCTCCGGCAAACTGTAAAACGTCGTCAATGTGCTAGTAGGCATGTGCTTTAGCTCCCTAGTTCAGTTGAATATTGCGGCATTAGTGTTCCTGCTCTGGCACAGCACAGCCGACGAACAACGTGCCGTTTTTGGTCGGAAGCACCATCTTAACAACCGTTACGCTCATTTCATTCGTGACCTCAACGCCGTGTGCCGTGGCGTACGTTCGTCCGCTCATCAGCACAGCGTCCATTTTTTCGAGGCTTTCAACAAACACGCTGTTGAGCTTTGCCACCTCTGCAAACGTTCTGCCGAGAAAATCCGCTTCGGTCAATCCTAGCCGCGTTCCAAACAGCGCCACAAACTGCGGGGATACGCTCACGATTCGCTTGTTGGAAGACCGCACCCACCGTGGCAAGTCGCCGCCATTCGCCGCCTCTAGCACCGTCACGCGAAGCGCCAACGCCTCCCGTTCTTCGTGACACTCTTGGAACTTACGAGACCATGTTCTTTGCACCCATCCTACCAGGGCAGACGCGACCGGAATTGCCGCAACGGCACCCGATAGAACGGCGGTCAGGCTGTTGTAGTTTTCTGGCGCCATCGCAGCGTACTAGCTCCCCATCTCTGCCGTGATACCCAACAGCCGCTCGACGTGAAAGATCATGCCGCGACGGTCGTACAGCACTCGGTTGATCCGCTCGATTCGTGCTCGTTCCGTTTCGCTCGTCTGCAATTCGTAAACGCCGTCCACGTCAAACCAATGACCGCGTGCGGAGTCGCGTTGCCGCTGTTGTTCGATTTGGGTTGTCATGACAAAACCTCAAACGTCGTCGATCGTGATGCCGCGCCACTCGCCCGACGATTCACCGGAATCAGTCGCTGGCAGGTTGAGTGGTTGCGGTGGTGGTTGCGGTGGCTGCGTTCCGCCGATCGGTGGCGGAAGTTCGGAGACAGGCGGATTCTTTCGGGCCATGCAATTCGGGCACGGGTTCAACGTGTCGCCGTAGCCATTCAACCCGCCGCACGTTCCGCATGTTGGCGGGGCGCTATGCCCGCACTCAAGACATTCCGCCATCAGTCACCGTCCTTACCAAGTTCCTGCGTGAATGAAACAGGGGCCGCGAACGATCAGCGAAGTATCGGGCCGATCATCCAACGGAGCAGCCAGTGTCGGTGAATTTCGTTGCTCGACTTCCCGCCTCAACGATTCCGCCTTGGCCCTGCGATAGTCAACCGCCAGCAACCCCGAAAACAACAGGATGATCCACAGAATCGCCAGCCCTAGCAACACTACTTGGAGCCCTTTTCGGACTCGGTAGTCTCGCTGGATGAATCGGGCCGTGTCGCTTGGTCCAGCCGTCCAGCCGTGGGCGTGAAGGTCAAGATCAACCTCCGCAGGATCAGCCTGCCCGAGTCGCTGCCCCAATCGACGATCAGAGCCGCCAGGATGACGAGAGCCGCTATCAGCTTGTGTTGTTCGGGCCACTGGGAAACTCCAATCAAGCAAAGTCCAAAACTCGCGCCACCGGAAATGATCGTGCCGGCTGCTAGGTGGCGAATGAGCGCCGCGATTCGCTTCTTACCCTTAGACCAATCTTCGAGCGTGTCAAGCCGTCGCGCCATCGCGATTACGGAGGATGCCGCCGCCGTGGCTGCCGACACGCAAAACGGATCGGCCCAGCACCAACCGTAAATCAATCCGTTTTGATCTGGTGCCATCCGTGAATCTTTCTATGGGCGGTTCACGTCGTAGATGTAAGATGCCCCGCGCGTGCGAAGGGCGAAACACGCGCGGGGCCGACCGGGGCGGCGGTCGTTTGCGTTAGCGGATGATGATGGCAGCCGGTTGCGGCCCCACGATCACCTGTTGACTCGGCACAATGACCGATTGCGGAACCACGATTCCTTGCGGGGCGATGATGGCCGCCGCGTTGCGCGGGCCGACGATAACCGATTGGGCCGGTTGCCGAACGACCACCCGTTGGCGAACGCCGAGCGGGCCGCGACGAACGACCACGGTTCCGGCAAACGTGGGAGCGGCCACGAGTCCGACAAGCACCGCACACAATACCGCGACGACGAGCCGCGAACGATGAATCTTTCGACCATTCATAGGATCACCTACCTTTCGTGCGGACGAATCCGCGTTGAGTGTTACCTTGACTTCGTGAGTGCGGCCAATTCCTGAATCAATTGCCCCTTTTCTTCGGGCGACAATGCGACGCCCTTGGGCATCTTGCCGGACATCACCGCCTTGACTGCCGACATGCCCGGCCCACAATCGAGGGCCAATCCGGCGTCGTAGAACAGCTTGCCTTTTGGGGCTGCGAGGTCTTGCCCGTGGCACGAGGCACAGTGTTTGGCGACCAGCGACGGGCCTTGCGGAGCGGCCGGCTGCAACGTGTCGGCTTGCGAATCACCAACGGCCGGGACGGTGCCGGAGTCGGTGGCCGGCTGTGTTGATGCGCCACCTGTCGTACCGGCTTCGACCGTCCATTGGCCGTTGGCGTTTTGCGTGAGCCTGATTGACTGACTCGTCGATTTCACCGAGTTCAATTGTTGCGGAGCGGTGAGTGCCGCCGCTTGCATGACCGGCTGAGTCGCCGAGAGCGTCAAAGCGAGTGACGCCGTCTGGTTGTAACCATTCAATCCCTGTTGAGCGAGCGACTGGGCACCCTTGGTCAGTTCAGCCGCTTGTCGCAATACCGCATCGGGTGACAACGTGTATGGCTGGGCCGCCTGCGTGAGTCCGTAGACCGATTGACCCTGAGGGGCGAGGAATGCCGCCGCGCCGTTGGGTGCGTTGTAATTGTTTTGAATCGTCAAGATCGTTGGCGTTGCCGCCACCTGCTCGACGGCAACATGATCGACCACCGCGACGTGGGCGAAGCGACACAAACGGCCAAACCTGCCGCACCTACCACAGGCTTCGGCCTCAGTCGCAACGCCAAGAACGCAAAGCAGCATCAACAGCCATTTCATACAACCTGCCTCCAAGTCTTTCTGTTCACAATGTCCATCACCGTCGAGTGATGCAGATTAAACCGTTTGGCAATTTCGCAGAACGTTTTGCCGTTCTCCCTGAGTGCTCGAATTTGCCTAACCTTTTCGTCGCACATTTTTGCTGTCGCGTGTTCTGCGCCAAGCATCTTTCGAGCCTTGATCGTCGGTCCTCCAGCCTGCGGATGAAGCTTGCCGCACAGCGTTTCCGTCACTACTGCACTGCATACTCCGAATCTCTTGCGAAGCTCGCTTCTACTCGCTCCTGCGTGGAACAACTCACGCATGACACGCGCGTCTTCGTGGTCGATTTTTCCAGGCAACCGCGATTTCCGCGACGCATCAAGTGCGTTTTCCTGCGACGTTCCTCCAATTAAATGATCCGGGTTGCAGCACCGCTCGTTATCGCAAATGTGCATCACCACTTCGCATTTATCCAAGTCTCCGACGAACATCGAGTACATCAAACGATGCACGAGAACAGTTGTCCCCTTGAATCCTGCCCTTCCGTATCCGCCTCCGGCTTTTGTGCCTCCGCCTGTCCATTCCCAGCACTGACCAAGCCCAGCAACTCGCTCGATGCGATTGAGTTTTGCGATGATTTTTCGTAAGGTATTCATGTTCGGCCTCCAATACAGGTTGAACCACGGCCGCGGATGTTGACGCATCGCGCGGCCTACTTTGTTTGTGCATTTCTCCGAGTCGCCGCCAACAACGCGGCATCTTGAAACACCGTTTCCCAATCTGTTCGATTCACGCCTACGCCGATCCGCAAGAATCCCACCACGGGATCGGCTTCGATGGTCGGATCGATTGGCCCTAGAACGTCGGCCAGCAAATCGCCTTGATAGTCCTTGGGCGGCTTAAAGCCGAGTTCGAGAGCGGCGCGGCCAGGGTCGACAATCGCGTAGTCGTAATCGTGAATGATGTTCGTCGTGAGTTGTCCGACCTGAGCCACGATCGATTTCGACGGATCGAATTGAATCCCCGCCGCACAGCGATAAACCGCCGTGGAGTAATCGCGACGGGCACGAGCCAAAAGCCCATCCGCGTGTTCGATGTCGAGCGCGTAGAACCCCGCCAACTTGTCGACCGCTTCTTCTCGCGAGATTCCCAACTTGGACAGATCGGCGAACACGTTGAGGTTAGATTTCAACAACGATTGCACGTCGTTCCGCACCGTTCGCCATCCGTCCTCGCCTTCGAGGGCATGGCAGGAAATGCAAGATCGGGCCGGTTGCAATCGGCTTGTGTGCGGTGGTGGAATCGTATGATCCCGCACCAAATCGGGCGGGGCCTCGTCCACGATGTTGCCAGCACCATCGGCCAAGAGGTAGTCGTGAAGCCCGTTCGGTTGAGCAACGATGATTTCGCTGCCGTCGTCGTCGAAGTCGATGAGATTTCGCAACGGGTGGCTGTTGGCCTGGATATTCCCGTCTTTCACGTCGCGGGTAATCGAACCGAGTCCTCCGGAGAGCGTCGGGAACAGGTCGACCCGCCTCGACTTCGCGGTCACTCCAGAACGGAACATGGCCGCGCGTCGCTCGCCTCCCACCTGCTGAGTGGTGCCGACAAATAGCCCGCGTTGACTCAACCAGTTGTCGAGGGCCGTCCCCTTTTCAGGCTTCTTGATCACCTGCCGAAAATCGTAGTAGGCCCCGCCGTTGAGCGTCGAAAGTGCCTTTACCAAGAACCAATCGGCCCGATAAACCGCACCCACGGAGAGCGAAAGATTCGCCAAAACGGCCGCGTGATCAGGGGCGATAATCGGGGCCACGATTGCCAGCCCTTCGCCGGCGTCGATGTTCGAGGCTGGAACGTGCAAATAGGGGTCTTGTCGTGCGAGCGAATCCCAAACCGCAATCGTTTTGACCAGCGTATCGGCCCGTGGAGAGAGTCGCCGTAGGTCGTAGCGCACCATCCAGCCGTTCGCGATGACGGTTCCGAGTTGGATCGTTTGCGCGTGTGAAACAGCCGTGTTCACGCCGAAATTGAGCGCCGGCACCCATTGTTCGTTGCCCCAACTGGGGATGGCGAGATAGCGTTGAAAGGGTCGATCGACTTCGGGGAGTTGGACCAAGTCGGAGAGAGCCCAGCCGGTCCAATCAGCGGGGCCGGGGAGTTTTTCGAGTTCGGCACCACGGGCGACGCGAACCAGCGAGAGAAGCACGAGGATCACGACCAGCGAAAGCAGAACCGCAGCCAGTCGAGCGGCCAGGGTCGATGCTCGAATCAGTGCGTTGAGTGGGTCGCGGTCGTCACTCATGCCACCACCTCCCGGCCATCCGGGAACCGCACCACAACCCCGCTACCGATCGTCACCACCATCCGCCCGCCATCCTGGAGCACAGCCAGGAGCGAGCCAACACCGGCCGGCGTCGTCGGGATCTTCGCCGGTTTGCCGCGGTTCGGGTCCGGCTGCCCATACCTCGCGACGACTTCCGCGATATCACCCGCTTGCGGCCAGCCGATCTTCGCCGAGTAGAACGGAGCCATTAACGCCCCGCTTTGCTCGCCAAGGTGAGACACGCCAAGCCCGTGGCCGAGTTCGTGCGTCAGCACCCGAACCAGATCAAGCCGATTCGAGGGCGGGTTATCGCTGATCGTCCACGCCTTACCCTCTGCCGCGTCCACGTTGCAATCAAGCGAGTCGACGGGCGAGATTCCGGGATAGGGCAGGTAGCATTCTGCGAGCTTCCCGCCCGGCATTTCACGAATGAGTTTGAATTCGATGTTGGCCCGCGTGTTGTTCTCCACGACCTCCACTGGGTCGATCCCGCAAACCGTCGCCCATCGTTCAAACGCTTCGCGGATCGCATCGCGGTAAGCGTCCAAGGTGAATTGCGGAAGCGGAGAGATTACCCGCCATGTAATCCGCTTGTGTGGCCATTTCGGCAAACCGCCAGCACCGATGGGCGCGGACGAGCCTTGGTGGTTGCAGAAGCGGAAGCCGTCGAAGTTGATGTCGTCGGACATGCAATGGCCTTGTGATTTGCACGAGCAATTTCGATCGGTTTTGGCTCGACCGTTTCCAGTGTCCTAGCTTCGCATCGCCATCTCTCTGCGGCTCCCTCGCATCTCCGCAGTTCATCCGGGAGCTACCCGGCAACTCGCTTCAATAAGTCCCCGGCTAGGGAGTCAAACCCACTTCATTTTGTCACTCTCGCGCTACTAGGCCGGCGTTCCTTCCGGCCGTCACGAGTCGGGGACTCACGTCCCAATGCCAGGGCACAACGAACTACTTCGCGAACGCTGCAAAGACCTTCGTGAACAACCCGCGAAGCTGCTGGAACGTCGCCACCCACTTCGTGAGCTTGTCGAGAACTTGCCCGAAATCGACTTTATCAAGTTCGCCAAGTCCGCCGAGCTTCAACGCTTGCGGGTCTTTGTCGCCCTCGTCGCGGATGAATTCCGCTTCTGCCCGCTTCGCCAATCGCGGGCGACGCAAAATCGTGTCGATGTCGCGGAGCTGTTCCGGCTTCGTGTTCGGGTCGGCCTGCAACCGGCCTCGCACGTCAAACAATGCCGCCGCAAAGTCTTTTCGTTCCGCCCGTCGCGCCTGCCGCCGCTCAACACCTGCCCGTGCCATGATTCGCCCCTTGAAAGAAATGCCCAAGAAAAACCACGAAGGACTTGTCGGGACGGAAGCGAATCACAAATCTCAAATCACGTCAAACGGATTTACCATCTTCGCGCGTCGATCTTGCAACCATCGATCAGTTGCCATTGAGGCACAGCCGCACAATCGCCGCAAACTCGCTCGCATCCGCTGGCGACAATCGCAACGGGAATTCGTCGCGATGGGGAATGCGTCGCTCGAAGATTACCATGAGCCGTTCGGCCAGGATGGCGACGATCTTTTGCATCCGCTCGTACTCCGCGCCGAAGGTCAGTTCGTCGAGTTCGATCGTGGTGCGAATGTGGAGCACCGCCACCCGTCGCCAATGAGATCGACGTTGACAGGCTTGGCACACTTCCACCTGCACTCGTCCAGGTCGGTTGTCGACCGGCGTTCCGCATTCGAGACAATGCCGGATCATGTGGCCCCACTTTTCCGGGTTCTTCAATTTCGGATCGTCCATGCGTTTTGCCTTCCTCCGTGCTTGCCGCCACCACTGAGCCGAAAATTTTTCCACCGCTGCCATCGAAAACCCTTCCTTGAAAAAACTCGATTTTTTACTCATCCACGAACTTTGATCCCTTCCGCCGTCTTCCGAATTTGCTCCCGCCACTCGTCCAGGCTGCGCGGCCGATCATCGCCCAGATCATCCGGCCAGCCGAACATGATCCCCGCGCGGCGGTTGATCCGCCTGTTGCCGCTGGAAGCCGTCCAGTCGCTCGGAAATCGCGTCGCGACGAGATAGGCTCCGTTGGGCGTAGTCACCTCGCAGAATGCGAACTGGACTGCGTCACCTCCCTCACCCTCCACGGATGCGGCCAGCGTGGGCGGAACCGAATCCGTTTCCGGCCCCGATCCACTCGGCGTGGAATTTTTCGGGATTTTTTCCAGACCGCTTTTTCGCGGATCGCAAATCGCACAACGAATTTTTCTTGTGGTCGAGCAAAACCAGCCAGCTTGGGCGATGGAATGCCCACACTCGAAAAAATCGCGATTTTTTTCCGTTTCGGTCGGTGTCGAAAATCTTGCAAGCAGTGACATAGAAAAAATCTCAATTTTTGGCGTTCTAGGCGTCTGTCCCCATGTCCCCATGAGCGTAATTTACATGGGGACAGCGTAAATCGTTTGTATGATTGCAGTTAAGTGTCTCTGTCCCCATTGTCCCCATGTAAATGGGTTTTCCATTACTCCATATATGCAAATCATCATTACTCACTCCCCCTTACTCTCTCTTCTTCTTCTCTTCTTCTATCTCTTCTACTTTCTATAAAATGATGGGGACAATGGGGACAGTAAAGGGAGACAAGGAGTTACGTCGTTTTTTACATGGGGACAACATGGGGACAGTCATGGGGACAGAGAGCGAGAGTCGAAAAAATCGCGATTTTTTGACTCAAAAAAAAATTAGTATGCAATTTCATCATCGTCGGAATTTGAAAAACCGACATTTTTTGTCGATTCGCCGCAAACGGAGTCGAACCGCCACGCGATGCCATCGAGAAAATATTCGCGTTTTTCTCCACTGCGAAATCTGCGACGATTCGACGACGGAAAAAATTTGCGAATTTCCTTTCCGAACTGGCGAGCGTCCAAGGGTCGGTAGTCCGAGTCCTTGCAGAATTTTTTATAGATGCGGTACACGTCGTCGGAATTTATCGCGGAATTTTCCGCTGGCTCCAAAAACTCGTCGAAGAATTCGCGAGCGGGGTTTGCTTCGGCTCGGTATTCGTTGATGCAATCTTGGGAAATTTCCGACCGACTAAAGCCCTTTTGATTGCGAAGTCGAATGAGTCCTCGCAAGGCCCAGTTGAACATGCCGGGCAACTCGTCGTTGATCGACCAGTATTCCGGGTCGTCCATTCCGTGGATCTTCTCGTGGTCTTTGATTTCGACGCGAAACGGAATCAGGATGATCCGTCGCCAGAGTCCTTGAGATCGGTCCTTGAATCGTGGCCGCTCGTTCCACGACATGACGAGCCGGGCGGTGGGGCGGACGGAAACACGCGAGAGGCCCTTGCGGTTCATTGATACCCGGTCGCCGCTGGCGAACCGTTTGATAACCGCCTCCATTGGTGCATCCACGGTTTTCGGAACATCGGCCGCGATGTTGGCGAGTTTGCCCAGCGTATCACTCATCGCGAATTGGTCGGCGAAATCTTCGAGCGAGAGGCAAGAGCAGTTGTCCTTGCCGATGATGGCGGTGAGTCCCGCAAGGAAAGTCGACTTTCCGTTGCTTCCCTCCCCTTCGAGACAAAGGAGTTTTTGAAGGCTGGTATCTGGCAGCAACAGGTAGCCCGCGAATTCCTGAATGATCTTGATTCGCTCCGGGTCCATTTCAAGGCACCGTTCCAACATGGCATCCCACTTTGGGCAGGTGGCTTCGGGTTTGAATTCGTAGGGTAGGCAAACGGTCGAAAACCAGCGTTCGGAGTGTGATACAAGCACTTCGGAATCGTTGCCGGCCAAGAGTGCATCCAGGTCGATCAACCCGTTCTTCATCGCGATGAGCGTCCGCTTTCGCCCCGAGTCCTTGCGGGAATCGTCCAGCCAGGTGAGAAGCTCGACCGTGTCGGGGACATAGCACAGCGAAGCGGTCGCCGTTAGCACGTTCGAGAGAAGGGAATTCGTCACCTTGGTTGCAACGGCCTCCGTTTCCCCGAGTGCCCGGCGATATTCGGCAATCCGGTCGAATTCGGATTCGATCGCCGCGGCTAACTTGGACCGCAATTCCTCTTCCGCGATTTTCCGATACTTCCCGCGGGCCGGCTTCCAGCCCCACCATTCGCCGCGCCAGAACCGGAGAGCCCCGCCGCCGTGAGCTTTGGCATACTGGTCGAGATTCATGCGGGCCAGCCGGTGCGGATCGTCGTCTGCTTTCTTGTCGCCGTTGTGAGAGGGTTGTTTGGCAATCGAAGTCTGTTTGGTTCCGTCGTAGTCGATGACGATGGAGAAGCCGGGAGGAACGGTGAACGGCTGGGTTTGTTCTTCGAGTGCGGCCAAATCCTTGTAGGTTCGACCATCGCAAATGAAATCGCGGAGATCGTGGCCGTGGGCTGGTTCGATGGGGTAGGGGAGTTGCAGATTGCGAACTTCCTTGGCGACTGTGGTAAATGCCGGGCCCCATTTGCTGGCCGCCCCATCTTGGCCGGGCTTGTCGGCATCGTGGAGAACGACCGCCTCACGATCCGCGAATAGGTCGACTACCCACCCCTTCGGCGTCTCGCCCGCTCCGTTCGCGTTGGTGACGAACGAAACGTGAGTGGGAACATCGGGAAGCGAGAGCGCGGCCAGGAGGTCAGAGGGGCCTTCGAGCTTCCAGAGTTTGGTACAGGCGGGGGAAGTGATGGCGGCTAGATCGGCAATGATGCCGTTCTTCGATCCGTAAGTATTCTTGATCTTTCCGTAGGTGTACTCGCCATCCTTGCCCTTAATTGGGATCGTTCCGCCTGAGACGTTGTACAGAGCCCAGCCGACCGGCTTGATTGCGCCCATACTTCCATCGCTTGCGCCCGTACCTGACGCCACTGCGCCCGGACTTCCGCTGCTTGCGGCCAGGGCTTCGCGGAAATTCGCTCCCCAAATCGGGATGGCAATGCAGATCAACCCCATGTGCTTGCAACGTCGTGCGCCCACTCGTCGAAGGGCGATAGGCTGGATGCCCGACTTTCGCCGGCACCATGACGCGGCCAGCATTTCATTCCAATCCAAAAACTCGATTGACTCCTCCGGGTCAACGTCCTTCTTCGATCCCTTCTTCCCCTTCGCTTCCGGCTTCACCCCGAGATATTCGGCAGCGAGTTTCACCGATTCAAGGAAATCACAACCTGTCATCCATTGGATGGCCGCGAAGAAATCGCCATTGCGAGAGTCGAAACACTGATTGCAAAACACCGCGCCGGCCGATTCGTCGATCAGTCGGAATCGGTCTTGTCCGCCGCACTTCGGGCACGGGCCGTGGTTGCGGGATAGGTGGTCGCGTTTGATGCCGGCCACACGTTCGAGAAGTTCGAGGGTGCGACCAGCGGCGGCGGATCGAACGGTTTCGACGTCGTAGTGGGCGTGGGTGGACGAGGACGAGGAGGCGGAAGACTTCGGGGCCATATTGGGAATCCATTCAGCGAGCGGGACGAACGGGCAGTCAGGGCGAGCGAGCTGAGAGAAAAACAGGCGGGCGGGGAGTTCCCGCCTATTCGAGAACCGAAATTGGCTGACAGCCGGCTGACAATTGGCTGACAATTTCGGTCAGTGACGAACTAGTCGAACATATCGTCAATTGCCGGATCGCTGGCCGGCATCGCGGGCGCGGGATCGACCTGCTCCACTGTGGCCGATTCCTCCACCGTGGCCGCTTTCGCTTTCCGCATTCGCTTGGCCGGCTTCGGCTTCTCGGCCTTGTCCGCTTCGGCCATCGCCCAAGCGTAGCCGCGTAGCCAATCGTCACCACGATCGGTTCCCGGCTGGTAGTCGTTCGCCAAGAGTCCCTTACCATCCTGGAAGGCATCACGCCCGAGTTCCCACGCCGATTCGGATTCTAGCGGGGTGGCAACGTCTCCCTTCGCTTCCAAAAACGCCGCACGATCCCGCAACCATCCTTCCTTGGACTGGATCGCCATTCGCTCCCATTGCTCCCAGGTGGGGCAGGTGGAGCCAGTGCCGTCGAAAGTGACGGTTTCCGTGACGGTTTCGGCGGCTTTCGTGACGGTTTCCGCCTCGCTGGTCGCCTCGTCAACCGGCGTCCGTTGAACACTCGCCAGAATGTCACGATCCCGATTCGCCGACAGCCAGCCAATGACCGCGTTTTCGATCATCGTGATTTTCGCTTCGCCGATCCCCTTCGGCCACTTCTCGCGACCCAAGGCGATTTCCGAGCGAAGGTCTTCGAGTCGCCCAACCGTGGTGACCTCGCATTCGACGAGCTTCGTGACGAGTGAACGACTCAACCCGTGGGCCTGCAATTCAGCAACGGTGCAATCTCGCCAAGCGTCGGAGTTGCCGGAACCGGAACCGATCCCGCTTCCCGTGGCCGAGTCGCCAGCCGACGATTCGCCGAACATGGCCGACTTCTCCACGCTCGCACCATTCCCGCCGAATTCGCCCACCGTGGCCGATTGTCCCGCCGCGACCTTGGCCGCACGATCCGCTGCCACGCGACGTTCGGCGATTTCCTGCCAGCCGTCTTCGACGAGCTTTTCGAGGGCTTCGAGACGGTCCGTATAGATTCCGGTGACCGTCTTCGCGTTTGCTTTGGCGCGAGCTTGTTCGAGTGCCAGGTCAGCCACTTCGATCTTCAAGCGTTGCTCGCGAATGTTGTAGACCCGCATCGCCCATTCTTGGAGCGATTCACCGGGCGAGAGTGCCGGCAGTTCTTCTTCGCCGTCGTCATCGGTGACGATGGGCGAGTCGGTGACCGTGAAGGAACCGTCGACCACTTCGCCGACATCGTTTCCTGGTTCGGCTTGTTCGCCGATCGGCGCGGAAGGTTCGACCAGCGTGGCCGAGTCTTCGGTCCCGTAGTCCGCCGCGTTGTCGGATTCTCCATCCGTCCCCGCGTCCGAGTCCGAATCGGTCATACAGTCCGCGCCACAGTGAGGCACGCCGCTGGCCGCGTCCGACATTTCAAATTCAATCGTGTCCGCCGATTCCGCAACTTCCATTTCAACCTGCGACATATTCCTAGTCCTTTCTTCCTGAGTCGTATCGTTTCAACAATCCGTGAGAATTCCTGTTGAGCGGGTTTAAGTGGTGGCACCGCCTTTCCGCTTACGCCGTTGTCCACTCATCTCGAAATAGTCAATGCACCGATCATGAAAAACGGGATCGTCGCGAATCGCGGATTTCAACCCGTACAAAACGAGATTGGCTTCGTCGAGGCTGTTAAACATGCCAAATCCCGCGTAACTTCCGCTGGGATGATGTAGTCGCAGTACATATTCTCCAAGCACATCCCTGTGAATAGTAAATTTCGGATTGCTCATCACTCACCGCCTTTCATCCGTTCCAGGTACCAAGCCGCTTTCGCCACCGATTCGTCGCCGCCCTTGTGTCTCTCTCGCCAGATGTACTTGAGAGCATTTCCCTTGCAGTACCCTCGCCACTCCTCGTCGGTCAGCGCGGCACGAATGGCGTCGATACACTCGACAGAACCTTGGTTGTAGTGCGGCGGGTGGTTGACGGGGTCGACTCGCTTCGCGTCCACCTTCGCCAGAGCTTCCGCCGCCTCGTCGCGGATTTGCTGCGACTTCGACGGTGCGGGCTCGGGTTGCTCGACTTCGATTGGGAGGAGATGGGGTTCTGTTTGGTGGCTTTCACGTCCAAGCATTCGGCCAGTTTTCGCAATCCAGTACCACGGAGCGTATTGCTCATCGCTGCGTTCGCCGGCAATGTCGCCAGAGCCATCGATCTCTGTGACTTTGACCGTCACGCCCTCCAGCGTCGTCTTGTACGTTCGCCCCACCTGCCACACGTGCGACAAATCTTGCGGGGCTTGATCGTCGCAAGTCTCTTGCGGTGGATCGGTGACGAGTTCAAAACGGCCTGGATTCCACCAACTTGGAACGCCAAGCAAAGCAAGATTTCCAGAATCTGTAACCTCCGTTACCTCATACACCTTGTCGCGATTCAGTTCGTGACAAGTCCTGTCTTCTTTTGGGCGCACCTTACTGCCCACTTCGATCTTGCTCACAGTTCACCTTCCTTCCATTTTCGCCAGTACATTTCCAAAAATCGAAACGTGTAAATTTCCGCTTCCCTCCGCGTGTCACAAAACTGAAACGAAACCCGAAATTTCTGCTGCCAAGAAATGATCGAAGCGTGGAGATTCCGGGCATTCTCGACTTTCGTTCTCACGCCCCATTCGGGAGCTTCGCGAAAGAACCGGCCCCAACTGCATTCGATCACGACCGAAGCGGCCGGCATTTCGGCAAGGTTGGCGAGTTCCGATTCGAATCGTTCCCGGTGACCGTCGCCGAATCCGAGGAACGTCGAGTAGGCATCACCTTGGCCCTTGCGTTCAATGCCCACTTGCCCCGCGTGCCCGTAGATCGAGTAATCCCCCTTCGAGTGCGGGTAACGGCCAAGGCAGAGAAAACGAGTCTCGACCTGCAAAGAAAATTCGCGACCATTGGCCGCCGATTCTTTCAAGGCTTTCGAGGATAAGTAGCGGGAATCGGCTCGAATGCCGGTGAATGAGAACGGCTGTTGTTCCGCCGTGTCGATCAAAACGACGAAATCGCAGAGGATTGTTTGCGGGACCGGAGCGAGGCTCGCGACGGGTACGGAGTGAGTGGCGGTTGTGCTCATGTCGCACCGCCTTTTACTTCCTCAATACCGTCACGAACGGATTTCAGCGCCTCAACAAATCCCATTGCAAGCCCAGCAATAAAAATCGCCTTCACTCGCTGGGAGTAGTTTCGATCCATGCCCCACGAATCGCACAACGCATTCCATGCGTCGTCGCCGTGTGTTTCTGCGAAATGTTTCCCAAGGTCGACGCACTCCGCGTTTGTAATTTGTTCATCGCTCACGTCGCACCTCCCCGCAGTGCGTTGAGCAGGTCGAGAAGTTGGCCGCGAGTTTTTATCGGAAGTCCAGAAGACCAGTTCATTTGCACGGACGATATTTTTCCTTTGTCGGTGAATGCACTAACCGCGTCCTCGTGAAGCTCAAATTCGATAAAATATGGATCATTAACTCCTGCATACTCTCGCGTCGCAATCGACCGCAACCACTCCTCGTCGATCGGCTTTTCCCGCTCAACCCGCTCGGCGTCGCGGCGGGCGAGTTCTTGGCGTGCGAATTCAACCGCCTTCTTCAGGTCGTCACGCCCTAGTTCGAGAGCCACGTCAAGGTCTCTCGTTCCATACAGTCGTTCTGCCGTGTCGGCGTCGATTATTCCTTTAACCTCGTCGCTAATGGCCTGACAAATGCGACCGACAGCCTCTCTCGCCTCTTGCTCGGTAATCTCAGCCACGGTTCACCTCCTTCATTAGCGTGCTGCCGTTTCCGCCAGCCGTTTAATCTCGTCAATACACACATCGTCCTGATGTCCGCACGCTCTCGCACACGATGCAATCATGTCCATCGTCTGAAGCAATTCACGAATCGCCTGCTCTGCCTGCCAATACGGAGAATCATCACGTCCAAGCGCCAAGTGGTTTCGCCGCAACACGTCAAGCAATTCTTTCGTCGTCATTGACCTTGACCTCCAGGCCAGGTCACGCTTTGGATGCAACAGCAAATTCGAGTTTTTCATTTCTTCTCCCTCACGCATCGGCCAACCAAACTCTCGCCACAGCCTCGACGCAATATTTGTCATCATTACATGTCGGTAGGATCGCTCGTCTTGGTCCTGTTGCGCTGCTTGCTGCGCCTCTCCGTCCCAATCATTCCAGTTGTCAATTATCGACGACGCAGCGGACACCGCAGCTTGCTCCATCTTTTCTCGACTATCCCTTAACCTGTCGCGCTCGAAGGCCAGCTTGCGCACAATTAAGCAATCTCGCTCCGATGCCCATCGCATCACTTCAGCAATTTCGATTTCCGTCGCCGGTGTCGTAATGTCGTCATCCATACACTTTGATCTCCGCTCGGTCGCCCTTGCACGAGTCGCATTCAACCACTTGGTCGTCATCGCTTCCGCCAACCGAAACCGCCCATCGTCGAATGGGCCTTGGAACCTTACCGGTGCCCTTGCATTCCTTGCAGCTAAACGCCCTGGCTGCCGACACCAGCAATCGCAACTCAGCCTCAAAATCTCGCATCCTCAGGCCGCTTGCGGCGTGAAGCATCACGGCAGAAATGGCATCATGAAGCCTTTTCACTTCCCCACCTCCGGCCGCTCGCACGGCCAAACTTCATCTTTCACAACGATCTCGACCCCGTATGAGCTTCCAGGCTGCCCCTTCTCATTGCTGCCAGTGCAAAGCAATGCGTGATGAGTCGCCTTTGGGCATCGCTTATTTCCGCACTCTGGGCAGGTATGGAACCGGCGTCGCATAAACGCGCCGATGTCCTGGTTTTCTTGCGACCAGCAGTATTCGCACCAGCACTTGCTCACGTCGCACCTCCCCGCAGTGCGTTGAGCAGGTCGAGGAGTTGGCCGCGTGTGACAAGAACAACGCAACAGCGATCAAGCACCACGTTTTTCTTAGACAGGTTTACGCACGCGTTACCGCTGGAATTTGGCAGCCTGTCAAGAATGACGTTTCCAATTCCAACATTGACGCCGAAACCAGTAGCGTCGTTTCGCACAACAGGCCACTTTGACCGCAACCACTCCTCGTCAATCGGTCGCTCGCGTTCCGCCTGCTCGGCGTCGCGTCGGGCGAGTTCGGAGACGGCCCATCTTGCCAAAGCCCGTTCGTCAATGTGATGCTCGACCAATTCAGCAGGCGTCATCTCGCGTTGAAAAAACGCCGCGTAACTAGCCTCATACCTCTTGGCAATAGACCTGAGTACATCTCCAGAATTGCACTCATTCGCGTGCTTAATGTCTTGCTTGGCGAGTTCTGCGTTGATCGCATTAACTAAGGAACCAATTTCTTCGCCAGTTTTTTTGACTCTGATTTCAGCACGTTCAAGCGTCGGGCAAAAATGCCCTGCGTCGATCATTTGCGATGCTATGCAATGCAGTCGAGAAGCAATGTTCCGCAGTTCTTCCGTGTTCACTTCCATCGCTCACCTTCCTTCCCTCGTCTCAAATTTCCGCCAATTCCCGTTTCGCGACTTTCAGCCCGATCAGTTCTTTCAAAAACGTGCGACGACCTTTCACGTTGACTCGCGCCGCCATCTGATCCGCCGTCAATCGCATCCCGACCAAATATTGGCGTTTACGACTCGCCCACAATATCAATGCTGTCATCGTCGGTAAGCTCAGTCGCTTCCCATGCCTCGCTAAACTCACGATCTGAGAACATCTCGGCCAGTCCGCTTATTTGCGTTAAACGCAGCACCTCGTCTGGGTCCATTCCAAGTTCACGTCCGATCTTCTCGTCTGACCAATTTCGCCGCTTCAATTCGACGACAATGTCAGACATGGCCGAAACCTTGTGCTTGCCTCGCGCTCGATTGTGTCGGATCGTGGCAGCAATTCGGTCGCCCTTGTCTGTCCGATCGTCGTTAATAGTGACGACAGGGAGCATTCCATGAACTCGCTTGCGGATTGCCGCACACTCCTTACCGACACGGTTACGGTGGAATCCGTCGACAACAACCCGTGTCCCGTCCTCGCGAAACGTGACGATTGGTTGCGTGTACCCATCCTCACCAATGCTCACCTCTAGCAATTTCATTTCGGGAGGTGCCACGCTGTTTGGGTTGTAGTCGTTTGCGGTAACCGAATCTGCCGGAACCCACAGCACGCAATCAACCGGCTCGGCTTTCATCGGACTAACCGCGTGCAGCGCCCGCTTAATGTCATTAATCGTGGCAATCGCCATTTGCGGTGGCATGTCGCATATTGCTTCGATTGCCTTTGTGACCTCGCGAACGATTGCCGCTCCAATCAATCCAGTTTCCATGATTCACGTCGCTTTCTCATTAGTTCGAGGTACTTTTCGTAAGCCTCGCTCTTGTGTTGACTAAAACCAAGTCCCTTTGCCCAGTAATCATTCCTTAGCAACGATTTACACACTCTGCGCCACGTGCCAACTTTTCGAGATGCCTCTAGGTTGTAGTCGGCCTCATCTGGAATTCCGTCCGGGTATCCGCGATCCATCCACCACTTACGAAATAGAACGATTTTGTTCGTGTAGTGCTCTCGCGTTTTCGTTGGCATGCTGGCGAGAAGCAAACGAGCGAACGATTCCCATGTGTGCCCATCCGGCTTGCTGATCCGTCGATAGCCAGTGACATTGCCTGATTCGTTGACGTACAGAGCGCCTCCGTTTGCGCCGTTCACGCGAGCGACGACACGAGCCCACGTCTCAGGCTCAATCAAGTGAAACAACCACAGTCCGCGTCGCTGGTCGTCTCCGTACGGCTGGCATATCCGCATTTGGTGGATTGTCAGGCCGGCCTTGAACATCAAGTCGTACAGTTTGTTGTATGGGAGTTGTGGGTTTCGAGCGTGATATGTCCACAAGTCCGCAGTTTTCCAGTCGTACACGGGGTAAATGTTGTAGCAGTGGTCCGTTACTTTGGTTGTCCATTGCTTGCCATCAAGAGTGATTTTTGACTTGCTGGCTATAGTTCGATAGCGATTAAGCGACTCGTCGCACCGGATGCCGACGAAGCACGCGCAGCGTTCTCCCTGTGCGTACCACTCCCCAAACTCAGGAACGAACTCCTCAAATTCCATGTTCTCGTGAAAGAACGGAAACGCAGCGTGATCCGATATCGCCACGCTTGGCATTGGCCGTATCCATGCTTCTTTCTTTGCAGCATCCCAGCAGGTCCAATGCGTCTCGTATACGCTGACTGCATTTCTCAGGTGGATCGGTAGACACACCCAGTAAGGCTCGCTGATGTCAGCAACCGACGCGAAGCATTCCGCGACGTGCTCGATCGTGCATTGATACTGCCCTTCAAGGTCGATAAACAGCACGCCAATTTTGCGCCCGCGTTTTCGCGCCTCGTCTGCTACGAGGTGTAGCATCACAGTCGAGTCCTTGCCTCCGCTGAAGCTGACATAGACCCGTGGGCACATGTCAAACGTCTCAGATATCCTCTTGCGTGCTGCATCTAGGACATTGCAGCCAGTCGGCTTTTTCGGCATCGTATTCCTCGCCCCAAAATTTGATAGCTGCGTCTGCTTGTGCGTTAGCTACGTCCTGCTGCTCTTTTGTCAGCAAGTGCCAGGCTAGCTTCGTTTCCGTATCTGATGCCCCGCACACCAGACAGCAAGCCGCTTGACCGAGCCATGCCCGCCTGTTTCGGCTTCTATTTGTTAGGTTAACCGCGCTGCTTATCGGCCACTCGACAACCACGCGAAACATCGCTTCTTTGAGTGTCGCATGGTCCGCAAGTATCGACTTTGACGCCTGTATGTAGGCATGCTCAGGCGGAATGGACGACTGATACATTCCGCTTTGCCAATCCTCCCATTGTTCGTGCGATGCGTAAAACCGCTTCATGGTTCATTCGCCCACTTCCGCCCGCCGCTCTTTCCGTTCCACCCAAGCCGCCGCCACCGCAATCCCGATTTCCCCGAGGACAAAACCGGCCAGGGTGACGAGTTCCGGCCAGTAGTTGGTAAGAAAATCTTGCATGACTCAAAACCCCGTGGCATGAGTTCGGGTCGTGTAATAAGTGGTCACTTCCCGCTTGCAGATGCCGATTCGCTCTTGCCGCTCGAACAACTCACCGCACAACCACAATTGGTCGAGTGCCGCGATTACCTGGGCCATATCGGGATCGTCGCCGATGTTCTCGGAATTCCCGCTCCACAATTCGCGGAGATCGGAATAAATCACCCAGAGCGTGTAGGGCCGGCCAATTACCGCCGAGTCCCAGTAGTGGCGGACAAGTTGGAGAAATCGCCGCCCTTCGCTGGTCGAAAACAATTCCGAGTAGGCGACTTCCACGCATCGTTTTTGATAATCGCCGGCCATGTGGTGGCACTCCGTTTTCGTGTTGAAATCAGTCCGCCCGCACCGTGGCGGATGGGTTCGAGCACCACCCGCCACGGCTCACGAGCGGCCGTTGCACCGGCCTAAGAACACGCTTACAAATCGTCCGCCGTCACCGTCTGCGATTGACTCGCAGCCGTGGCCGACTTGGTGGGTTGACTGGTCGCCGACTTGGCGGGCGCGGAGCCGTTGCCGTTTCCGTTACCGCTGGTCGATCCGCTCGCCTTCGCTCCCGGCTTCCCGCTCATGAACGATTCCGGCTTGCGGCGGAATTGGGCGGGGTAGTTGGCGAGTGCGGCCGAGTCTTTCGGCACCCCGCTTTTCTCCGGGTCGTCAACGTGGAACATGTTGGCGAACGACAATCCGAAATTCTTACGGCCGTTGTATTCGGTCGTTTCCATCTGGACGATGAATTGACGACCCACCGCCGCTTGCAGATTCACCTGCACCTTGATCGGATTGCCGGCCGCGTCGCGCGTCGGGTCGTTCTCGTTTCGGAGCCCCGTCGCCACGAAGAATCGACCTATCCGCTTGCGGGCGAATTCCACCGACTTTTCGCCCTTGCTGAAATCGGGGTGAAACAGAATGAAGTTCCCGGTTTTCCCGACCCCGTGTTTGTTGGTCCCGTCCAGAACCAAGAACGTCACCTTGAACGCAGCGTTCTGGATGATTTGACCTTGGGCGTTCTTCGGATCGCGTTCGATCGCGGAAACTTCGACGTGGTAGGTTCCGTCGTCGCCTTCGGCCAGGAACGTGCCGCCCGTCTGGTAGGACTCAGGCGCGTCGAAGTCGAACGCATCATTCGCCGCTTCATAACTGGTACTCATGTGCAATTCCTCCACTCGTGAAAAACGAAACTCGAAACTGAAAACTGAAAACCAAACTCGAAACTGACTGTGACTCACTCACTCAATTGCCGATCCAAACCAACTCAGCGGATAGCCGTTCTGCCTCTCAAAAACTTCCGCCACCCGCTCCCAACCGAATCTCTGAACCGTGGCCGCCAGCCTGCGAAGTTCTTCCGGGAGTGCGTTCGGAATCGCTTCGCGGATCGCTCCCCAACGATCACTGACTGACGGCCACGGAATTAGTTTCCCGAGGAATCGCCGACCGTGGCCGGTTCCAAACTGTTCGCGAAGAATGCGTCCAGGTTGTCGAGTGCCAACATGCTCGCGAGTTCTCGACCTTGGGGCATGGAAAGTTCGTTGACCTTCAAGACGCCCTGATTCACCAGCCACTCTTTCGCACGTTGAGCCGCGCCGGTCGAAGTTGCTCGGCCTGTTTGACGAGGTTCTTGATTTCGGTTACCAAGGCTTCGCTAATCGGCCCGTGGCTCGGAGCGGAAACGGTCGCATCACTTGGCCGCTGTTGTTCGGCCAACTTTTCAAGGTTCGCGTAGAGCGATTCGGCGTCGGCCTGCGTCAACTCGTCAAATTTCTTCGCGCCGCGTTTCGCCATCGCCTTGTCAAAATTGGCCTGCGTGATGGCACCACGATCGAGCAATGTGACCGACAGTTGAGCAATCTTGGCGAGCAATTGCGGATCGGCTTTCGCGGGTTGCTCGACATGCTCCACCGTCTCGACAGGTTCTGGTTCCACGTCCACAACTTCCGGTTCGCTCACCGTGGTCGCACTCGTGGCGGGAGTCACCGAGGAAACTTCCACAACCACCGTGGCCGGCTTGGTCGTTTCCGTTGCTTGCTCGCTGGTCGGTCCCCAATCCTCCCCGTCGAATTCTTCCGGCGTGTAGCGACCCTCATTCACTTCCGGCATGATTGCCCGGATCGCATCCGAGACAACGCGAGCGGCCAGCATTTGCATTCGCGAGCGAGGCGTCGACCATTTGGCCTTGAGTGCCGGCGTTTGGCCTTTCGCGAGTTGCTCGACCACGGCGGAATCGGAACCCTTGTAGGGGAAAGGTTCCTTGCGAGCCTGTTCCCAGGTCAATTCAAACTCGACTGCGTCGCCATCCTTCTCAACCACGATGGCCGCACAATCGGCACTACGTTTGATCCACTTCGACTTTCCCCCGCGTCGATGAAACTCCGCGAGCATGAAATCAGCCCGCATCGACAATTGATTCCCGATGACATGGTAGCGCTTCGCCATCGTGAGCGGCGGAATCCCGGTCGTGAGGCACTCCAACGCAAACACCTTGCCTTGTTCGATTGATTGGCAGCCGAACATTCCCGACTTCGCGATGGCCTCGCCCAACTCGCGAACCGCCGCCATCGGTTCCATTCTTTGATACACGGCAAGCGCCGTGGCGTTTGCGTTCTTCGATTCGATCAACCCTTCGGACATTGCGCAGCACTCCTTACAGATGACTCAAAACGTGAAAGATCACGACCACGAACGGGGATAGATTCAACGATCCGTGAACTACGGGAATCGTTGCAGTTTGAACGTTCCGGTACTCGCGTCCCACTCGACAACGTTGAGCTTGTCGAACCGGAAAACGCCGCATCGAATCATGTCGGCAATTTGTTCCGGGGTGTAATACCGTGGGCGGAATTGCTCGATCCGTCTGGCAAATTCTTCGATTGCCGCGACCGATCCAAAGTTCCAGTCTTTCGGCAACCCGATTTCGTCAGCCAGGGCATCGATTCCCGCGAACGCTTCGCGAACGAAATGCAACTCCCCGTCCCACTCTCGATATGTTCGCGACGTGTGCGGCGCAACCGCTTCACCGCGACCGTGGCCGCATTCTGGCTCGACCAGCGAAACGTGAACCGGGCCTGAGTTGCTCAATAGTTCTTCACCGTGGCCGACATTGCAGGGGCGATTGGAAGCCATGTTACTTGCCCCCCATCGCGGCGTACTGGTCGAGCCAGCTTTGCCATTGGTCGAGTGACGATTCCAAGGTGGAGATTTTTCCCTGGAGCAAATCACGCAAGCACTGACCGGCTTTCAAGTATTCTGAAAACGGCCCGATGATTGCATAGACCGAGTCAGGCGGGATCGGTGCATTATTCGGATCGACGCCCGACAACACCGTGGCCGAACCACCGTGAGAAATCACGCCCCAATAAAGAATGGGGAGTGGCTTTTTTTTCTGACTGGCTCCCGCTTCTGTCACTGGTGCAACAGTGGACATGGTCGAGTTCCTTTCGTGTTTCGTTGACTCTCTCGCAAATCGTCCCGGCCCCTTCGATCCGATCTCCAGGGCCTTCGACGATCCATCTGTTCGACAAACCATGTCGAACTTCGCCGCCTCATGCGGTCCTACTTCTCCCGACATCCTGAGTTCATCGCGTACGACTCTCGCAACTGCTTGTCATGGTCGCGACAAGCGTTGACGCACTTCTCCAAACCACCTTCGACCACCTTCGCACCATCGAAGACGACGTACCAAATTCCATTGCCCAGCAAGACGATTTGGTAATACTTCCCGCCTTCGAGTGACTCGGCCTCGAACATCTTTCCGGCCATGTCGTGGGCAGGATTCCAGCGAAGTCCGACTTGATCTTCGAGCGTGTTCGGCATGGTCGCACCCTCGCTGGCTGTTGTTCCGTGTTTGTCCCCGTTCCCACCATCCCCAACCCCTCCACCGTTCGCCGATTGTTCGAGCAACTAGCGTAGGTTTTTCGAGTCGTCGGCAGACTCCACAAGAGTCCGGGGAGGGGTGGGGAGTGGGTTTGTCGAATCGTCGTCGTCGCGGGTTCGTCCAGGTTCGCGGCGGTGACTTTCAACGTCAGGAATCATAGCGTCTCATCGCACTGACGCAATAGCAACCGACAAAAAAATCGCGAAATTTTTTATTTCGCGATTCGCAAAATCTCACTCAGAAAAAAACGCGATTTTTTCGCGTTAGCTGGCGTTCCTTAGTTCCGCCTTGCGTCGCTTGGTTTCCCAGGCTTTCAGGGCGCGGGCCTTGGCGGCTTCGGGCGAAATTGCCTTGGCAGCCGCAGTTGCACGGGCTTTTTTCAGGGCGCGCGGCTCCGCTCGGCGTTTCTTCGCCGCCTTCTCGACAATCGGGGCCATCACGTTTCGCCGCTCGTCGCGCGAAAGTTTCGACCACCGAAGTTTGGATAGAGCACGAGCCGCACTGACCACGTTGGATTCCTCGCTGGCCGATTGATCGTTGACCACGTCACGACCTTCAAGTATAGCTAGTGTACGCACGGACGCAAGAAAAGTTGCTCACGCGGGGCGGGTTGCCGAATACGAGGTACGACAAGCCGCAGAAGATTCGTCGGTCCCACGGTTCGTGGCTGACAGCGGCGGGTGGCGATGCGACATCGAGCCTTGGGCATTCAGACCCAAGGACGACTCGGCAGGCTTATCTTGACCCGCGAATCGTCGCCCCAGCACCGAGCGGTCAACTTCCTTTTCGGCTGGTCGATCAGGTGGAGCGGGCTGGGTAGTTATGTGTCGTTTATGCGTCGTTTTGAGCCACGCCAAATTAGGCTCAAAAATAATTTCCCAACTTTTCCCATTTCAGTATTGACCATCGGATAGCCGATGCTAAGATATAGACACAGTTGAGGCACGAAACAAAACGCAAACGCAAAGGGCAAGACGATGACGACCGAACAACGCAAAGCAAACCTTGAAGCCACGATTAGCCGAATTGCCGGGCGTGCAGTTGAGATGACGATTCGCGGATTGAAAGAGTTCACCTTTGCGTTTGACGGATTGGACGCTGGCGTCGAATCGCGAATCGTCAGCTATTTTGGTTCGCTCGCGACCTGCACCGTTAGCCGAATTGACGAAGACGACGACAAGTTCACATGCGTTTATGTCAGCGTACGCTAGTCACGATCCCCACCGGAGCCCGTCACACGACGGGCCGAGGATGGTGACCGTTTTTGAGTTGGGCAACGAAACGAAAGGGACCGATGCCACCTAACCGCAAAAAACTCCTCGTCTCACTCGACCCGGAGACCGCATCTGCCGTCGAATCGCTGGCTGCAACCGCTGGCGTCACCGAGTCAGCATGGGCATACCACGCGATTCGTGCGCGGGCCCTTGGAGTCAAGTTTTCCCCCGCTCCTCGTCCAGTTGGATTTGCGGCTGCATCGCCAGAGTCGCGAGAGTCAGCGGGGCGAGCGGGTGGGCTGAAGGCGGCCGAGAACGCGGAAGCCGTGGCCCAGCGAGTCGAGAAAATGGCGGACGCGCGGCGGGAGAAGGCGAAGCGGAAACGACGAACAACCAACGGAAAGAAGGGGTGAGACGTGGATAAGCCGGCATGTGAGACGTGTCCGTATTGGCTTGTTTCGGACAGAGACGACAACCAGGGTACATGCTCGCGATATCCGCCGACAGTTCCAAGCGACGTGTCGTGCCAATACGACCCGCTGTCCATGCTTTGGCCGCTCACCTACCACGACACGTCATGCGGCGAACATCCCGACTTCCCCGCGTGGATCGAGGAGCAGCGAGCGGCCAGGAAAGCGACCGACGAAAACGGCCAGGGTGCCGACTCGACTTGATTTCCGGTTCGCGGCGTCGTACCGTGGCCGGGCCTTGTGTTGTCAAGTCGACAGCGCCGCTCTATTGACACGCCACCACCAGCGAATGACGATACCTAGCAAAGGGGGATTGCCATGCGTTACGTTGTCGCCGCTGTTGTCGCCGCTGGGTTGCTTGCCGCCGCTTTGTATCTCGTGCCTGGATTGGCGAAAGGGATTGCGGCGGGTGTCGGCTTCTAGCTAGGTCGTGTCTGCTGTCTGCGATTCGCCCATGTAGTGAATCAGCAACTTGGCATTGTCAAGGTCTAGCCGGTGGTCGCTGTTGCAGATTGCCGGGTCAGGGGCGACGATGTGCCGCAATTGCCAACCGCTTGTCAGGTTGATGTAGAACTCGTGCGACATGGTAACCACGGGCGAATCTCCACCAGCTTGGTAGAAGTACACGCCGACCTGCCGACCAATCGTAGCGGACAAATACGTCCAACCACCCGAACCACCAACGCGACGTTCTAAGTACGACAGCCAGCCGGCAAATGCCTGCTTCGCTTGATACACCGCAACCGTGTGCGTGTGTGCCGTACCAGCGCTCGCGCTACTGGTTGTTATCGTGTCTTCCAGTGTCGCATTGCCTGAAAACGTCACGCCGACCTGCATCGTGATCCGATAGGCACCCGTCTGCGATACGCTGAAGCAAGGGTCGCCGCTACCGCCAAGGTCAATTCGTGCAACGTGATTATCCGTGCGGCTTCCCAGCGTCTCGTAGTAGCCGAGCGTGTAGTAGCTGGGGCTTGTGCCGATGCCTACCGTTGTCGTCATTGCCGGCATCGTGTACACGTCCTGGAACAGGCAAGGATGTGTTGCCGCTCCAGCCGCTGGTCGAATCCACCATTGCGACCCGTCACGCTCGACGCGAACGATAGACCCGTTCGCGTGCGTTCCTCCATCTGGATCGACCGCGACAACCGACACCTGCGGATCGTACGCCGTGAACGACTTCGACACGGTCGCACCGGGATAGACCGGATCTGGCGACACTGAGTAGTCGCCGAACTCGACAACGTACGCCGGCCCACTGCTGGGGTATGTCGGGTACTCGTAGTTCGTGGTTGTCCTCGCCCAGCGAATCTCGCGAGCCTGTGGCGATGGCCTTCCGTTCGGAACCGATTGACGCACTACGGGAAGTCGCTCGACCTTGCGCACCGCGTCCGCGATACGCTGCGTTGATTGCTGGTCGAATTGTCGGACGGGCTCGCCTGCCATTGGACTAGCTTTCCAAGCAGAAAACGCGGACCTTGCACGCCGCCGCATTGGCCTTCATGCGTAGCGTTTTGCCGCTACCGATGCGAATGACGTGCTTGTCACCGGCATTGAGTTGACACAAGTCCTTCATCGTTCCGCCGTCGCTTACCCCGTACAGAACGTAGTTCGACGAATCCAAGTTGTGCAGCACCGTAAGCCCTGGGGCCGAGACGTCACCAAACGCAACGTTCTCCTCGCTCGTGCCGATCGATAGCACCTGGTCGGACATGCCGGCAGCCGCCTGATCCCGCGTAAGTGACACCTGCGGAAACTGCGCCCGCAAGTTTCCATTCACAACCGACACGCCCACCGACACCGTAATTTCGCTTGCCATCTTGCCTGCTCCTAAGTGATCGGTCCCGGCAGCACGCTCGGGAAGATTTGCGAAAAGTCGTACTCGTCTTCAAGCTCGAACGGTTCTGGATTCCCGCCGATGCCATCGAAGTAAACAGGCGGAATGTTGAGCAACAGACGCGAGCCGAAACCGTCCAAGAATTGAGGCTTCGTCGGCAATTCGCCGTTGACCGTAATCGTCGTGTACTTTGGGAAGCCGTTATTATCGGCAAGTCCCGTCTTCTCACGGAACCCCATGTCGAGCGGTTGATAGTAGTACCCGTCGAAGTTGATCGAGACTTCAAACTTGTTTTGCACGTACGGTTGCCCGCTGCCAGCGTAGGCGATATCCCACGTCCATTGCATCAAACGCACCCTGCGAGCTTGCAAGCCCCACAGAGTCGCGTCATTAACCTTTCCGCGTGCCTCTGCCCACTGGTCCAGATCGATCGTTGGCGTGTTCTTTTCGAGCGACAGAATCAATAGCGGGTCGTCGATAGGTGGCGTGTCCTCGAACGGTTCATCTGCCGAGTTTACCAACGCACGCCCATTGCGATCCTTTGTCAACCACTTCTGCCCGCTGCCAAATGCCCCGCGAACCTTCCACGCCCACGATAACGGGTCGCCGGGTTGATCGTTCGGATCACGCTGGCTGCCCTTGGTGCTGTACTGCACATCGACGTGCCACACAACACGCTTCTCTGTGCGGCGTGCGTTGCGGATCGCTCGGAGTGTGGCATAGGGGTCGGAGTCGTTTCCGTAAACGAACGACGAGCCGTATGGCATCGTGTTACGCACGCCATTCAAGACGGTCTGCGGTCCATCGCTTTCGCTTGTGCAGGTGACCTGCACGACGACATCGTATTGACGATGGAAATCTTCCGTGTCTGTTCCGGTAACCGTAAGAAAGCCAATGTCTGCTACGCTCATTGAATCACGACCTCCACGACTTCAACGGCGTCCTTTAGCAATGACTTCTTGGTCAAGTCGCGAATCTCTTCGAGGGCCTTCAAGCTACGCTCCTCGCGTCCCCGCTGGGACTGCAACGCAACGTCCTCTTTGCTGCCCTTCTGCACGCCCGTAATCGGCCCCTGAGAGACAGGCTTAACCAACTGCTTCGCCATGTCTGCGGCCATGGCATCGAGTTGTTTCGGAGTCGCACCCAACTCGAAGAATCGTTTCAGTTCGTCGGCCGCCTTTTCCTGTGGCGTCTTGAGTTTGTCGAGCATCTTCTCGTAGTCAGCTGCATCCTTGGCCGCCTGCTGTGCCCGGTCCTGCTGGGCCGCTTTCAAATCATCTTCGGCCTGCTTCAATCGCTTCAGTTCGTCCTGCAACGCGATGTAGGCCGCTATCTGGTCTTCATCCTGTGCGCCGGCCTTGATGGCATCCTGTCGCATCTTCGCTTCATCGTTGCCGAACGCTTCCACGTCCGCACGAATCTGCTTGAGCTTGGCGTCGAATTCGTCGGCCTTCTTGATCTGGTCGTCAAGGTCTTTGATCGTTGCTGCTACTGCCTTTTGCTGTGCCCTGTCAATCGCGTCCTGCGTAGCCTTTTCCTCACTGGCTTCCTTGTCCTGCTTGCGTTGCAAGTCACGTTCTTTCTTCAGTCGCTCCGCTTCGGCCGCCGCTGCGTTGATCTGTGCGTTGCTGCCCATGATGCCAGCCAGAACCGCGTTCAATCCGCCGCTGCTATCCAGTCCATCGAGCGACGCCGACACGCCGGCCACGGCATCGTCGATACTCAGTACCGTATCACGAACCACGATCAGCGACGTCAACAAGGCTTGCTGCGTCGCATCTTCGGCCAGGAAGTCGGACATGAGCCCCGCGACTTCGACGACGACAGGCGCAAGCTCGCTGCCGATGGTGTTCTTTACCGACATCCACGACAAGTCGAGTTGCTTGAGTGCGGAATCTGCGTCGCCAATCGCTGCAAACTGACTGTCGGTCAACGCGAATCGCTCCGCGTCCGTCGTGAACGTGTCGAAGTCGTCAATCAGGTTCAGCAACGTCACATCGACTTTGCCGAAGATGTCACGCATGGCCGCAATCTGCTGCGACTTGTTCGGCAACTTGTCGATGGCGCGAGCAACTTCCGCAAACGCCTTGTCGGGTGACATCGCCTGCAACTTGGCGAAGTCCACACCGATCGCTCGAAACGTCGCCACCGCCTCGTCGGGCGGGTTGCCCAAAATGTCTTCCATCTTGGTCAGTGCGTTGAGCAGTTGTTCTGCTGGAGCATCTGCCAGGATCGCCGCGTTCTGCAACGTCTGAAAGCTACTGGCACTGATCCCCAACGCTTGGGCGCTGTCCGCCATCTCGTCGAGTCGCTTGATCGCATCGAGCGTGATCGTGGACAACTCGCGAGCGGCCATAGCGAACGTGGCAGCACCACCGGCAGCCGCGGCAAATCCACCGGCAATGGCTAGGCCAGCGGGGCCGGCTGTCTTGGCGGCGTCAACGAATTGAGTGACGCCAAGCGAGTTCGACAGACGATTGCCAAGCAGATTTTTGCTCGCATCTCCAGCCATCACCAATTCCGCATTGATCGGTGCGACCAATTCCGCGTTGATGATTTTCTTCGACTCTTCGGCTTCCTTGTTGGCTTTCTTGCGTGCCTCCGTGGCAGCGTGCAGCGTTTCCGCCTCTTTCCGCTGGGCCTCGCTCAACCCAAGCTCGTCATACTTGAGCTTGCGCAACTGCTCATCGGTCAGCGTGAGTTGGTTAAGCTCGTCCTGCAATGTCTTGAGGTATCGCCGCTTTCCCTCGTCGCGTTGCTGCTCACGTTTGAGCGCGTCCGCCTGCTCGGCTTGCCGCTTCTTTTCTTCTTCGGCTAGCTGCTTTTCAACCTGCTTTTGCTGTTGTGCGTTGTTGATGCGAGCGTGTGCCGCTTCCGCCGCCTGTTTCTGTGCGTCGCTCAAGCCCAGTTCGGCATACTGCAACTGGCGAAGTTCTTCCGCCGTCTTTGTGGCTGCATTGGCTTCGCGTTCCAGGTCGGCTAAATACTTTTCGCGAGCCGATTCCGCTCGCTGCATTTCGGCAATCTGTTTCGCTGCCGCCTGTGCCGCATGCTCTTCCGCCGCCGCTGCGTCTTCGCGAGCCTTGACGTTGTGCGAAAGATTGCCCTCAAGTTCTTTGATTACGCGCCCGTACTCAGCGGCCGTAATCGTTCCCCGCTCCCACATATCACCCAGGGCTTGCACCTGCCGACGATATGTTTCGAGTTCCGGGGTCGTGTCTGACACGATGCCCTTGAGCAACTTGATATCACGTTTGGCAACTTCCATCGACGCCGCAAAACCGCCTGTCTGGGCTTCGATGGTAAAAGCGAGCGATGCGATAGCGTTAGCCAATGGTCACCCCCGCAAAGGCTTTCGCCATATTTGCCGCCGCCGCATTCCAATCGACTTCTTCCGGATTATCTTCCGGCTCGTCGATCCACGCGAATCGCCGCCGCATGTCGTGCGACGACGTGTAGTTCTCCGCGTCGAGCTTTCCAGCGGCTTGTAGGTGCATTTGGTTGACGATCCTCGCAGCGATTTCCTGCCACTCCTCGCCCCATCCATCGAGTAAGGCGAGTGCTATCATGCTGGCCCGCTCCTCGGGAGTCGTGGCGTCTTCCCACTTGGCGACCGACGCAAAGCCAAGTTTCGCCGCAACTCGCCAGCGAAGTAGCTCTAGTCGGTCGTCTCTTAGTTTTTTGCGGCAGCTTTCACTGCCTGCCAGTCTTCTCCGCAATCCCATCCCGTGTGACGCTTGACGGCAGCCGTGATAACCGCCCAAGGTCCGCCGTCGATCCGATCGAAAAATCCTCTCATCACGTCGTCATCGGTGACACACGGATTACCGTTGTCGTCCACCCACGCCGCGGCAACCACCAACGCATCGAGCTTGTCAAACCGTTCTCGGTCGAGTTCGTGGTTCTTGGTTCGCAACGTCGCTCGAATGGCCCGCATCTCGCCGGCCGTAAGTGACTGGATTCGCATGTCACCCAAGCACGGAACCGGAACCACTTCATAGCGGCGTACGCACACCGCCTGTATCTGTTCTCTCGTAATCGCCATTTCAAATTCGCCTTGTGTATGGTGCCGCGCTACATGACCACAATCCGGCAGGCGAAAACCGGACCATCCAGGCCAAGTAGCGGCGGCATAATCGCCTGTCCGTCGCTAGCCTTCTTACGCGTCCGTGTCGACGTCCTGCGCGGATGGAGCAACCGCGACGACGCCTAGGGCCTTGTCACGCTCGTCGGCACACAGCTTCTCGACATGTTCGACAAGCCGTTGGCCGTATTCCGAAATCGCTTCACCGCGATAGGGAATCCACAGCAACGGAGCGCCGGCACGCTTGCTGACGTACCCGACCTGCTTGAGTGTTCCGCCCGCGTCAACCAACACCAACCACTGGTCGTGCTCGATATTGACCGGCCCCAATGGCGACATCTTGACGCCGATATGGGGACGCAACACAACCTTAAAACCATCAAATTCGCCTGCCATGTCATGCTCCTAATTAGGCTTCTGCCGTCCAGGTCGGACCCGTGAAACCATCGAAACTGATTGTGATTTTTCCGGTCTGGATAATGTTGGTTTGCATGGGCGGATACGAAATCGACGTAATGAATCCGGTTCCAGCCAGATTCGCCGCCGTTACGCCGCCGCCTCCCGGCGCGATCGGCCAAGTGACCGTAATCGTTTCCGCCGCCGTGCTCGTCGCCGGCAGTCCCGTTTTGGCCTCGAAGGCGACATCAAGCGTAATTTCGCCGATATCTTCCAGGTCGCCGGGCATGTATTCTCGCTGCCCGCTGGTGCCGAGGTAGCTGATATCAACACGCGGACGAGCCAAGTTGAGGTTCGTCGGAATGCTGATAAGCTTTCCGCTCCAACTCGTCGTCCCAAACGTGACCGACGCACCGTGGCCCGTGTCTCGGGTTGCCGTAACTGCCATTGTTCAAACTCCTATCAATTGCCGTCCGCATACCAAATCGTGTAAACCGTTCTCGCCCAGTAGTCGTACTGGTCCGATCCTTCAATAGGTGCATCCGCACCGGATGACCTATCCGACTCGCCCACGTAAACCTCAGTCACCGCCGTGCTGCCGAACGTCTTGTTTCCGCCTTGCAAGACTGCATACACAGCCTCGTCCAGTGCGTCAGCCGCTGCCCTGGTCGATCCGAATGCGTACGCCTCGAAGATGTCTTTCGAGATTCCCAGCCGGCCACATATTCCCGTCATGGGGCCGCCGCCGATCTTGCGGTACATGAGGCAAGGAAAGTCTGCACCTTGCTTGATCGCATCCGGGTAGATGCGTGCAGACGTGCCAGTCCCAACGATTGCCGTCACTGTCGATTGCGACTTGAGGTAGGTGAGAAGATCGGCGTACATCGACACGTCACGACCCTCCCTTGGCTGCATTCATCGCGAACGTGCGCAGCGCTGCAATGATTTCCGCCTGCACGCTGTCCCGATGTTCGTTGAATGCCGTTTCGACATAGGGGCGTGGAGGAATGAACGAGCCACGCTTGCCGGTTCCAGTGCGTGCCGCATTGCGTTCTCGCACCCGTCGCCAATTAGTGCGGCGGTTCGTCGTGACACGATCAAACCGAACCGTCTGTTGTGCGTACCGTTTGCGTCCACCGCTGGAAGCGAACGTGCCGCCCGTCGTGTGATGAAAACCAAACTCGACCAAGTGGGCATGGCCGCCGACGTGTTTCTTGACTGGTCCGCCGACGCCGACGATGACTTCGCCGCCACCGTACTTGCGAACAACTGAACCGATTGACTGGGCCAATCGCCGACGACTTGCACGCTCACCACGTCGCGGGGTGTAGCGGATTCCGCCAACGCTCGAACCTTCACGCGGGGCCTTTGCAGCACTGGCTGCCGTGATGCGATTCAGCGCCGACTTGATCGATTTGTCGAGCACCTTGCCGCGTAGCAGCATGGGAAGTTGCGACAAGATGGCGTCTGCTTCGGCAAAGCCTGAAAACGAGATTGCGCGAGTCGTCATAAAACGTCCTCCGCACAATCTAAGGCTAGCTTCTGCACTCGCCCGTTATCCTGGTCGACGTTTCGCACCGCTCGGATATTCAAGATGCGACCAGCGTTGACGCCGTATCGCACTCGCAATCGCATGGATGGCGTAATGTTCGGCAGGTATTGCAACTCGACAACGTGCGTTGCAGTGGCTTCGATTCCGCGGCCACGAAACGTCTCCGCTCCGACGACCATCGTGATATCGCACGGCACATCCTTGTACAGGTCCGTGCCGCTGTAGTCGGGCACCGGATCGCCGGCCGCTTCGCTACTGCGTTCAATGTCAACCATGTCGCGGAATCGTCCGGGCCTCATGGGTAGGTGCTCCGCATGAGTCCTTGAACGATTCGTTCGTAGGTCAACGGAATTTCGGTCGCAATCGTGCCCGTGACCACCGGCGTGCGTTGTTCAAACCAGTGACCAGCCAGCAACAAAATGGCCTGCTTCCATCGCATCGGAACCGCTGCCGCGTTGGTATAGCCTGCGGAGTACGTCACCGTGATTGCGTTGGGCTGACAGCGAATCGACGGAGTAGTCACGTTGTACGCATACCAAACAGTCGGTGACGCTCGGCGACGGTCTAGTGTGTAATTGCTGCTAGCCCACGTCTGCGTCGCGCCGTCGTTGTCTACATACGTGACGGAATCGATCGCCGTGATTGGTCGTTGCGACAACTGCAATCCGTCGTCGCATTCCCACCACTCGTCGAGCGAAACCGCCCACGTGCTGTCAATGCAGACGACGCCGCAATCAGACTCGAATTGCTCACGAGCCGCTTGGAGCAAGGCCACCATGTATTGATCGTGGGCCGTGTATGACGGCGCGATCTGCACATGGTGCTTGAGTTCAGCGACGCTTACCGGCTCGGTGGTTGGGTCCACCGTTCGCTGGGGCGTCATGGCTCGGAGTTCTTCGCTCATCGGTATCGATCGCCTTGGCAATCTGCCGTCGTTCCAATTCGACGAATACGCCGCGCGTCATTTCCGTGAAGCGGTGACCGACGGGCCAGCCGCTCCACGGTTTCAATAGTTCAACGATCATGACTAGACCCGGATGACCGACAAGCAACCCTTGGTGGTCGACGAGTAGCCATTGACGTTGCTCGGCGAAAGAATCGCCACGGCACTCATGTACGTTCCCACTGTGCCGTCACCCGCCGTCGCCGACACCTTGAAGTACCGTTTGCGGTTCGCCTTGCTGATCTCGAACACCACGAACTTGTTGTCGTCCGTCGCGCTCGGCAGCGTTCCGGTCGTGCCGTCGATGGTCGTTCCCGTCGCGGTCGCACCCGTGATGTCGGCGTACGATCCTCCGCTCGTGTCGCACTCTTGGATCTTGAGCGCGGCCATCGCGATATCGGTCGCACCGATATGGCAGATAATCGTGACGTACTCGGCACCTGCCGTGTCGATCGCCGTCGCAGTCCACGCGGCGTTGTCTTTGATGACCTGCGGGGCCACGGCTTCGGCGAACACCAGCCCCTGAATGTCTCGGAATCCCATGTCAAAAATCTCCGTGATTGGTTGTGACGTTCAGAGGTAGCGACTAGCTCGCAGCGGTCTTGAGCGCCACGACAGCGCCGGCAGCGTTGGCCGTTCCGCGACTGTGGAAGTACAGGTCAATACGCTGCGTCGCTTTCATGGCGGTCTGGCCTTCCAGCCACTTAACTTCCGTGGAGGTCTGAACCGTCATGCCGCGACGACGACCGAACAAGCACGCCATGTCGAGGTCGCCGAAGTAGGCGATGATCGTGCTCGCCTGATCCTGGTCGGTCGTCGGCATGAGTTCCGACCAGACTACCGGATAGCCGCGGAACATCGGCGTGAGTCCGTTGCCGAGGTCCATCGCGGTGTTACCGCCAGCCGCGTATTGCAGACGGGCCATCGACTGTTCCCAGCCGGCCTTCGAGATGTACCACTTCGGGCGAATGCCGCCGTAATTCGGCAACTTCGCCATGACCGAACCGAAGTGAACATTGGTCAGATCGGAGAAGGCAAGTTCTCCGGTCGCCGTGGTAACGATCGAACCGGCCGCGACGCCGTTTTTCAGGCCCGTGATGCCCTCGTAGGTGTCGGACGCATCGCCATTGAATAGCGTGTCGTCTTCCTTGTACGACATGGCGTAGGCCATTTCTCGCGTCAGGTCGTTTCCGAGTTGGATCGTGGCATCCTCGCTCAACTCGTCCGACCAGTACGTAAGTGCGTACATCTTCTTAGCGACGAGTCGATACTTGTTCCACACCTTGTCCGTGGCGGTCGCAAGGGCGGTCGCTTCCTTGCCCCAATACGCGGTCAGACCCGACACGCGATAGGGAAATTCCTGCGCGGCCGACGACATCGGCTTGGCCGTGACGTTGCCCGACAAAACGCCGTACTGCACCATCAATTCGATAACCGACGTTTCGAGAATTGTCGGCACAAAGATGCCGCCTTTGCTCGCGTCGCCTTCGCTGTGGGCGTTGCGGATGTTGTGCCCGTTGTTCGCCAGCCACTCGGTCGCCTTCTGGTTGCCGGTCAAAGCGGCCTTGAAGAACTGGCCCGCCGTGAAGGCGTGAAGTTCCTTGTCCGACCCCTTGAACGAATTGATGGCGCCGCTATGCCAGCGGGCTTCGGCCGGGATCGTGGGCCGATTCACCGGGTCGACTTCGTGCTGCACGCCGGCCGGCGCTCGCTTGGCCGCCTGCGCCTTGACTTCGTTGTCAAACGCTTCGGCGCGTGCGATGTCGTTTTTGAGCTTCGCGACGATACCGCTCTTGCCGTCTTCGCCGATGTTGGCGTTGACGACCGCCATTTCGTCGGCAGTCGGCTCGCGACTTTCCTTCTCGCAGAGTGCGTTCACGGCCGCGACTTCGTCGAGCTTCGCGGCCAACTGTTCTCGCAGCTTCGTGACGTTAAGCATGCAATCAACCCTCGATCTGTGCCGGGGTCAAATGCAATCGGGCATGACTCCCGGCGTTCTTGTGGAACACCTTGAGCCACGCCCCTAACGAGAAGCGAAGGCTATGTTTTGCGACGGAACCTAAAAAGGCTCCTCGTCGCTGCTGTCGTCAATCTGACACACTGAACGGCTGTACGTCAAGTGCAAGCGCGAGCAAATTTCAGCCGACGCTCGATGGCCGCCGCCTGGATGCGTGGCGAAACGGATGCCGCTGGCGAGAGAAGTTGCGAGGGAGTTTTCGCGAACTGACCTTCTCGCACGCATGCTTTGACTGCCAGGGGTTGGCCGATTTCGTCCGCAAATTTGCGGGCAACTGCCTCCTGTGCCGTCATCCATGTTTCGGCATCAACCCACGCTTTGATCTGCTCGCGCGTGTTTCCGGTGCGTGCCACGTATTGGTCGAGAATGCCTGTATCGACTTTGTCGAGCGTGTCGGCAATGTTGCGCAACTGAGACGCATCGCCGCTCGCGATCGTCCATGCGGGATGGATCATCATAAACGCATTCTCGGCAATCTTGATTTTGGGTGCAGCCATAGCGACTATCGTTGCCGCTGACGCAGCCAGAGAGTCGATGTGCGCCGTAACGCCACCGGAATACCTCGCCAAAAGCGTGTACATGGCCTGCGCTTCGGTTACAGAACCTCCAGGCGAGTTGATCCGCAAGTCAACCTGTTCCCCGTTCGCCTTGGCGAGTTCGTCCGCCATCCACTTGCCGTCGAGCATCCCGTAGTAACCGGGGCCGATTTCGTCGTACAGGTAAATCGTAGCCATCGCTCAACCTCCTACCGCCACGATGGCGGATGCTAATTGTGAAGCTCGCTCATTCCATCCGCTCGTCTCTACCGCAATCGCCTTTGCCAAATCTGCCTGCGTCGTGACCGATCCTGCCACCGCAAGTAATCGCCGTTCGGATTCGTCCGCCCAGTCCTTGGCTAGCACCGCGTCGCCGTCGCAACCCGTCACGGCGTCGCAGACTTTGTTCGTCCAGGTTTGGTAGAAGTCGCCCACCCAATCGCAGAAGTTGCGTTCCTTCTCGGCTGCATTGCGAACGCGGGACACTTCGGTATTCACGATCTGCTGCACCCGTGCCGTGACGACGCGCGACAGTCGTTCCGCGGCGTTTGCGGGTGCCGTCGCCTTGCTCGCTGGTTGCGTGGCAGCCGCACCACCTGGAGTCGTCGCGGGGTTGTCGTAGCTTTGCCCGCCTGGATCTTTCCGTGCGTTGTAGTCTTCCAATTCGCGCACTTCATTCGCGTTGAGAACGCCGATCTGGCGAGCAATTTGGTAGACGTCGTAGCGTTCCTTCGTGGTGCCTCGCAGTAGAGCCTGCGTCACGAACCGGAAATAGTACGACTCGGAGTTGCGTTCCGCCTTGGTCAGCAGCTTGGCAGCACACTCTTGCTCCCAGCGCGTCAGCCACCGCATGAGGCAATTCAGAATATACGCCTGCATCTTCATTTCGAGCGACGCATAGGATTCTTTCGACGCATCGCCTAGCATCGATTCGACGCCGAACAATAGGCCGATATCCTGCCGGGAGAATTGCCGCCCCTCGATAGATTGGGCTTCCTGGTTGGTCTGACTCACGTTTTGGACCGTGATTCCCTCGCGAAGCAGTCCCGCCTTTTCCGCGTTCTCCGGTCCCGCGTGGTACTCGTTAAACTTCTCGATGAATTCGCGGGCCTTATCCTCGTCTCGAAACACGCCGGCAGGGGCAGACAAAAGGAACTTGACCCGCGCCCCGTTCTTCTCGCTTTTCACCGCCCGCAACTGCTGGGCACACGCAAGCCCCATCGCCTGTCGTGCGGCATCCTTGAGCCCGATTCCAGCGATACCGTCCCGTGATAATCCGAGGATGTGCAGACAGTCCTTGTCATCGACCTTCACGCTCGGATCATCAACCCGTACGTGCCACTTCCGAGAAGGCACCCAGGCACCGCCGATTTGCTGGGCTGGCTGCACCACGATCGACCAGAGCGACGGCTGGAGAATCACTAACTCGCTCGGTTCGCCTCGTCCGTTGCGGATAATCGCCGCCCGCCCGTTTCCGTCAATCAAGGCGTGGTGTTGCACCGTTTCGCGAAACACAGCCGCCGTCATCACGTCATTCGGTTGGTGCCTCATCAACCAGTATGCCGGATGGTTGCGATCAATTTCCGCGTCGTCGTCGCCCTGCCGAAGGTAGAGATTCAACGGTAGCAACCCGACGTGGCCGCAAATGCGACTCAGCGAATACCAGACTGCCGGCAGTCCTAGCACCGATTGCGACGTTACACGTACGCCGGCTTCCTCGTCACCGCCGCTGCCGCCCTCAAACAAGTCACGCAACCACGATTCGATCGGTCCCGGTCCTCGCACCGTGGCCGCTTGCGGTTCCGTCGCTTTCCGTCGCGTCTTCGTTGCCATCCTGCGTTACTCCTTAAACGACGATCAAAGAACCGCGTGCGTCTTTCTCGGCGAACAAGCATTCCGAAAACGCCATCAAGATCGCCACCATCGCGTCGATCTTCTTGCGTGGGTTTTTCTTGTCCGGCATCCACTCGTCTCGATAATTGCGGGCGGTCTGCACGTTGGCCGCTTGCCAGTTCAATACCGGATCGTTTCCGTGGATAATCTTTCCCGTTGGCATTTCCGTAACGAATCGCCGAAACGGTTCGTTGTAGTACCGAGGTGCTTGGGTAAACTCGAACATCTCCAGCCCGTGGACATCTTGCAAACGCTGACACAAGTCGCGTGCGTAGGTTTTATCAAACGCCCATGACTTGATGTGGTATTTTCTGGCTTGTTCCACGATCCATTGTTCGATCGGTTCGCTATCGACCGCGTTGCCCTTGCAACATTCAAGCAAGCCAGCTTTGATCCACGACGCGAACGGCTCGTGCGTCACCTCAAATCCGCCATCGGAGCACGTCCACGCCTTAGCCTTAAGTTGCCACTTGGTAGCGCGTCCATCCTTGCCAAGCGTAGGGAAGCATAATCCCACCGCCGCCCAGTCGTTTGTTCGTCCGATATCAATTCCTCCGTGGCCGTACGCACCATCCGCGACTTGCAACGGCTGAGCGCCGGCCGCCCATGAATCGGGAGAGAACGTGCGTTCGGTCGCTTCCGTCCGCTGGTTGCAATGGTAACGAACGAATTGATTGGTTTTTGTGGGGCTGTTCTTCGCCTCCACGGCCGCCGCTCGAAGGTAGTCGAGCTTGACAGAAACTCCAAGATTTGGGTTTGCCTTGGGCCAGCACGACTCATCAAACGGGCTGTCCTCCTTGTCGATCGAGCACACGTACGCAAACAGCCGATCGTCGAACACCTGCCCCTGGTCGACCGCTTCCACGCATCGCTCGGCGTACTCGTCCGTTTCAATCCACAATTGCGAGTCTGCATCACCTGCCGTCGTGATGACGATTTCGAGCGGCTGACGACGAGCGCCGCCGCCCGTCGATAGCTTCTCTCGTAGCGGCCGATGAAACTCTCTCCAAGCGTGCAACTCGTCCAGAAGAACGCAAGACGGGTTTAGGCCGTCCGTGCCGGTCGAGTCCGATCCCAACGGCTTAAAAAATCCCTCGCTGTAGCTGATTACGTTCGGGCTCTTGCGAATTGACGACACCTGCTTGAGCCACGAACATTGCTCGACCATGCGGCGTGCTTCGTGAAAGAGAATCTTGGCTTGATCCTCTTTCGTGGCTGCGCAATAGACCTGCGCGGCCGGCTCGTCGGGCTCCTCGAAGTACAGCGATTTGATACCCAGCCCAGCCGCCCACGTCGTTTTTCCGTTCTTGCGTGCGACGCTGAGATAGGCCCGCAAGAACCGCCGCAACTTGGTTTGTGCGTTCAACCAGCCGAATAGCGTCCAGGTACAAAATGCCTGCCAAGGTGCGAGGTCGAACGGTTCGCCGGCGTACTCACCAATTGAGTGCCGCAACACCTGCGGAAAGAACAGGCAAGCCCGCGTTGCTACTCCCTCGTCAAAGTACCAGCCCCGCTCGTGCGCGTGCTTCAAGTCTTCGACGTGCCGCTTAACCGCCAACTTGACGCGACGACCGGACACGATGCTTCCGTCGAGCACTCCGGCAATGTAGTGCTCTACCTTCTGCTTCATCTCTTTCGCATGGTCGACGGCTGCTATCAACTGGCCCTCATCGCTCGAAGTTTCGCAAGCGGGTTATCGTCGTCCTTGGGCTTACTGGGAACGTGCAACTTGGCACGATCCACCGGCGTCAGTCCAAGTTTCGCGGAGTAGGCAATGAAGATTCTCTGATCCTGAATCAATGCTCGCTGTACCTTGAATTCCAGCGGTTCCGATGCGAGGTAATCCTGGTAGGCACAAATCCGATCCCACGTTCGGCACGCATCCTCTAATGCCGCGGCGTCAATCTGGATTAGCATGTCATCAGGGGCACACTCGAAGTAGGTCGACCATAGTAGCTTGCCACGTTCCCCCAGGTTCGCGGGCATGTTCGGCCGACTTCCCGAGAAGGATGCGTCCGCGCGAGTGGCGTGCCGATCGGCTCGATAGCCGCCTTCGTGCTTCAGTTTTGCTGTCGGCTTAGGCGGTCGACCACCCATAAAGCCCCCATTTTGACGCTATCTACGAACGGG